>Ga0137373_10005242_pt1 | contig 14050 bp, 13 predicted proteins | sample SagtaG_5_FD_104912 | JGI IMG/M metagenome (GOLD analysis project Ga0137373, IMG submission 104912) | Vadose zone soil microbial communities from Sagehorn Ranch, Mendocino, California, USA - Sage1_R_80_16 metaG | ecosystem: Environmental > Terrestrial > Soil > Vadose zone | place: USA...
ACTACTACATCGGCGGCGTCCCCTTCGCCGACCCGGCCCACTTTCCCAACGTTGACGTCTACGCCGAGAAGGGCTCCGGCATCGACACCCTCGTTGGGCTCGGACTGACCGATCTGACCGTCGGTCAATTGGTGACCGGAACGACCGAGTTCTTCACCCGCGACGGCGACATCAACCAGGAGGACATCACGAACGACGCGGTCAACGCCTGGAGTGCGATGAGCTGCTGGCACTTCAGCCTGGCCGACAATCCGGGCGTCAACCACTTCGAGCTACCCAGCAGTCCGGACGTCCTGGCTCGCCTCATCGCCGACGCGAACGCGCCCAGGTCGAACTGCCCATGAAGTTCGACCCTGTGGGTGGGGAGACGGCGGTGCGACCTGCACGACCGCACGCATGACCGGTCGGGATCGCTATGCACAATCCAGGCATGGGGGAAGGTTACGACGCGCAGGCCGCGACGCCGCTGTCGGCGTTCCGGACGCCGGACGCGGTCGAGCTGCGCCACCTGCGCGCGTTCGCCACCGTCGCCGAGGAGCTGAACTTCGGCCGGGCCGCGGCGCGCCTGTACCTCTCGCAGCCGGCGCTGAGCCGGCAGATCCGCGCGCTGGAGCGGCTGCTGGGCTGCGCCCTGCTGCGGCGCTCCACCCACCTGGTGGAGCTGACGCTGGCAGGTGAGGCGCTGCTGGACCGCGCCCGCCAGGTCCTACGTGACGTGGACGAGGCGGTCTCGGCGACCCGGTCGGTCGGCGGCGAGCTGGAGGGCCGTATCGCCCGGCTGTGGGAGCCGATCATCGACCTCGCCAGCGGCGACGCCGACCTGCAGGACCTGCGTGACGCCACCGAGGCGATGCACGCCCAGGTCCCACCACCGCCGGAGGTCCAGGTGCGGCCGGTCAACGCCGGCGGCGTCCAGGCGCTGCTGCTCACGCCCGCGCCGGACGTCCCACTCGGGCTGCTGTACCTGCACGGCGGCGGCTACGTGCTGGGCTCGGCGTACGGCTACCGCCCCCTGGCCGGCGCCTTGGCGGCCGCCGCCCAGACTGGCACGCTGGTGGCCGACTACCGGCTGGCGCCCGAGCACCCGTTCCCGGCGGCGCTGGAGGACGCCCTCCGTGCCTACCTGTGGATCCTGGACCGCGGCACCCCGCCGGGCCAGCTCGCGCTCGCCGGCGACTCGTCAGGCGGCGGGCTGGTCATGTCGCTGCTGCTCAGCCTCAAGCAGCAGGAGCTGCCGCTGCCCGGCCGCGCCGTGCTGCTGAGCCCCGGCGTCGACCTCGCCCGCCTCGCCCTCGGGCCGCTGGGTGAGGACGCCGCGCCGGACGTCTCCATGGAGCAGGTGCGCCGGTTCCCCGCCTACTACCTGGGCGCGCACCCGGTCGACGACCCGCTGGTCAGCCCACTGACCGCCGACCTGACCGGGCTGCCGCCGATGCTCATCCAGGTCGGTACCGGCGACCCGTTCAGCAGCGACGAGTCGCACCGGCTCGCCGACCGCGCCCGCGCCCACGGCGTCGACGTCCGGCTGGAGCTGTACCCGACCGCCGCCCACGTCTTCCACCTGTTCTGGTCGTTCCTCCCGGAAGCCGCCGACGCGCTCCAGCAGGCCGGCGAGTTCGTCCGCGAGACGCGGGCGGACGCGGCGGTGGGCGCCGTCGGCCCCGAGCCCGACGCCTACAGCGCCTGATCAGCTACCCACATGGCGGAGTAAGGCGGGTCATCCGAACTGCGTCGTCTGCTCGCCTCGTTGAGCTGCGGGACCGGGCGCTTGGTGCCGGTCGTTCTCCAGCAACGGTTGGTGCCGCAGCGCTGGGCATACCGCGCTCATGCCGCTCGTGCATGGTCATGATGCGCACTCGGCCTTTCCCTTGTCGGGCCCGGCGGTGCCAGGGTGCGTGCGTGACGTACGTACCGGAGGACCCAATGCGGGCGCCTCGCGACAAGGGGAGTCGACCATGACCACGGACATGACGACAGAGCGGCAACCGCGGGCCGGGTGGCGGGAGTGGGCCGGGCTGGCGGTGCTGGCCCTGCCGACCCTGATGGTGGCCCTCGACCTGTTCGTGATGCTGCTGGCCGTGCCGCACCTGAGCACTGCCCTGCACGCCAGCAGCACCCAACAGCTCTGGATTCTGGACGTCTACGGGTTCATGGTCGCCGGGCTCCTGCTCACCATGGGCACCCTCGGCGACCGCATCGGCCGCCGCCGGCTGCTGCTCATCGGCGCGGCCGCGTTCGGGACCGCCTCGATCCTGGCGGCCTGGTCGGCCAACCCTGAGATGCTGATCGCGGCCCGGGCGCTGCTGGGGATCGCCGGGGCGACCCTGAGCCCCTCCACCCTGTCGCTGGTCATGACCCTGTTCCGCGACCCCAGGCAGCAGGCCAGCGTCGTCGGCATCTGGGCCGGGTGCTTCGTGGTCGGCGCCATCATCGGGCCGATCGTCGGCGGGGCGCTGCTCGAGCACTTCTGGTGGGGTTCGGTGTTCCTGCTGGGCGTGCCGGCGATGGTGCTGCTGCTGGTGGCCGGCCCGAGGCTGCTGCCCGAGTTCCGCAACCCCCAGGCTGGCCGGCTGGACCTGGCCAGTGTCGCCTTGTCGCTGGCGGCGATCCTGCCGATCGTCTACGGCCTCAAGGAGCTGGCCAGGGGCGGCTGGCGGCCGCTGCCGGTGGCGACGATCGCGGTCGGGCTGGCGGTCGGCTGGAGGTTCGTGGCTCGCCAGCGCGCGCTGGCCAGCGCCGGCGCGGACCCGCTGCTGGACCTACGCCTGTTCCACAATCGCGCCTTCAGCACGACCCTCGGCAGCCTGCTGGCCAACTCCACGCTGGCCGGCGGAACCATGGCCATCATCGCCCAGCACTTCCAGCTCGTGGAGGGCCTGTCGCCGCTGCGGGCCGGCCTGGCCCTGGTCCCCGGCATGCTCGCGGCCATCGCCAGCTTCCAGCTCGCCCCCGTCCTCGCACGCCAGGTCCGCCCGGCCTTCCTGTTCTCCGGCGGCCTGGCGGTCTCGGTGACCGGTCTGCTGCTGCTCACCCAGTCCAGCGCCACCTCCGGCCCCCTGATCCTGATGGCCGGCTTCGTCCTGGTGAGCTTCGGCGGCGGCCCGCTGGTGGCGCTCGGCACCAACCTGGTGGTCGGGTCGGCCCCGCCGGAGCACGCCGGGTCGGCGGCCGGGGTGGCCCAGACCGCGAACGAGTTCGGCTACGCGCTGGGCATCGCCACCCTTGGCAGCATCGGCGTCGCCGTCTACCACGCCCGGATGGCGGACGCCACCGCAACCTCGGTCCCCGGCGCGGCCGCCGCGGCCGCCCGCGACACCCTCGCTGGCGCCACCGCCGCGGCCCACTCGCTGCCCGATCAACTCGCTACGGCGCTGCTGGCCGTCGCCCGCGACGCCTTCACCGGCGGGCTCCACGCCGCCGCCTCCGTCAGCGCCGTGCTGCTGGCCGGGATCGCCCTCTTGATCGTCACCACGCTGCGGCAACTGCCCCCTATCGGCCACGCCCAGCCCGACCCTCGTGAGGAAGCGCCCGCGACCCCAGCCTGACGGCTCCACCCCGCGCTCGCCTCGCTACACCCCCCCACGAACCCGGACCCGTTAGAGAGCAAGCGCCAGAGAAGGGAAGGGATCCCCGTGCGCAAGCTGATCGTATCGACCTACGTGACCTTGGACGGTGTCATGAGCCTGGACGGCGACATGGCCCAGAAGTGGCACTTTCCCTTCTTCAACGAGGAACTGGCCACCTACGCCCACGATCAGCTCTTCGCTGCCGACGCACTCCTTCTGGGACGCCGAACCTACGACGTCTTCGCCGCGAGCTGGCCGTCGGTCACCGACGAGGAAGGCTTCGCCGACCGCATGAACCACCTCCCCAAGTACGTCGCCTCCAAATCCCTCGCCACCGCCGACTGGGCCAACACGACCATCATCCGCGACCAGGTCCCCGACGCGGTGGCGGCCCTCAAGCGGCAGCCGGGCCAGGACATCCTGCTGTACGGCAGCGCCACGCTCATGCACTCCCTGATGGACCACGGGCTCGTCGACGAGTACCGGCTGTGGCTGCACCCGGTGGTCGCCGGCGGCGGCCAGCGGCTGTTTCGAGACAGCGAGGAGGTGACCCTCCTGCAGCGCACCGCAATCACGCCGTTCAGCTCGGGCGTCACCATCCTGCACTACCAGCCAACCAGCAGTAAGGACCAAGGCTGACCGAGAAAAGACCCTGCAGCGGGTCGCCGTGCGCCACGTCGGGCAGCACAACCCAAGGCTGGACGCGGCCACGCTACCCCGATGCACGTTCACAGCGACCAGGCAACCCAGGGAGGACGAGATGCATCCGACCTTCACCGAACAGATCGCCGCCCAGCGCATCGCCGAGCTGCACCAGGAGGCCGCCAAACAGCGCTTGGTCCGCCAGCTCCGAGCCAACGCCACCAGCCCCCGCGACGGCCGGGTGCGGGTCGGCCGGATCTACCGCGGCTTCCGCCGCTCCCGGTCAGCCGTCGCCTGACGGGCCAGGAGCAGGCCTCAAACCACATGCGGGAGGTTGCTACGGTGGCGGCACCGCAGGACGGCGCGGCGGAGGTGGCGATGGGCGACCAGGTCGACGCAGGACCTAGGGTTCAGAAGCTCGGCGGGGAGCACAGAGCGGCGAGGACCGCGCCAAGCGATCGTGCGCCGACGGCCCGGCAGTTCCATTGCCCGAGAGGCTGCTGCGCCCGACTGGCGGATCGGTCAGGCTGGTCGTGCGACCGTCAGGCCGAGCTGGCTGGCGGCCGCGGCCATGCGGTCGTCGTAGGTGACCATCCGGGCCAGGTCAGCACCGAGCTGCTGGGCGGTCGCGAGGTGGATGGCGCCCAGCGACCCGAGCTCGGCCGGCAGCAGGGCGCCGGCGGCGTCCAGGACGCGGTCGTTGACCCCGACCAGCCTGTACCGGGCGCGGGCCTTGTGCTGGGACGCCCCAACCCGGCGCGCCACCGCCAGGCCACAACTGCGGGCGCGGGCGGCCAGCGGTGAGCGCCGCGTCCGCGGACTGGCCACCAGCCGCGGTGGCCGAGTGGCTCGCCGAGGTGCAGGCCCGCCGCGTGAGCCTGTCCCATCTGCCACCGGCCGGGCAAGCCGCTAGCTGCCCGCCCGCCCGACCCTCGCCCCGGCGCCGTCGCCGCGGCCGGGCTCGCCGCGGTCGTCGTCGACCTGACCATGGTCGGCATGCTCACCTGCCATGCTTCACTGCCCCCGCCACGCCCGCCTGGCGCCTGGCCGCGGCGGCCAGCCTCACCCGACTCGTCCTGGCCAGCCGCGCGACCCGCAGCCCGCTGGTGGTGCTGGCCGCACTGGCACACGTGGTTGGCTCCCCACTCATCTACCTGCTCGCCGTGGCCGGCACCGCCGCGCCGGTCCGGGCGCTCGAGGTGCGGCGCACCGGGATCCTGGCTATCTGGACCTGCCTGGGCCCATCCTCTGTGGCATGACCGGGAACCAGACGCCTGCCACCGGCCGCGTCTCCAGCGGGCCGGTAGGCGCCATCCGCCCGATGGCGGCCGCCGTGATCCGCAGGGGCGACCGCATCCTGGTCTGGGACGACTACGACCCGACCACGGGCAAGGTCGTCGCGGTGCCGCTCGCCGGGGGCATCGAGTTCGGCGAGACCGGCATGCAGGCCATCGCCCGTGAGCTCAAGGAGGAGATCGGCGTGACGGCGACCGCCGCCCGATACCTCGGGCTGCTGGAGGACATCTTCGACTGGAACGGCCAGCGCCGCCACGAAGTCTACCTGGTCTATGACGTCGAGCTCGCCGATCGGGAGGTCTACGACGCCGACGAGGTGGTGGTCACCGAGGACGACGGCAGCACCTACCCGGCACGCTGGCGGGCGTTGGGTGAGTTCGCCGGGCCGGCGCGGCTGGTCCCAGACGGGCTCCTTGACCTCATCCATGACTCGACGGCGGGCCGCTCCGACGCCCAGGTCGGACCGCACCCGTACCGCGTCGCAAGCCTACAGGAGCCGACCGCGGCCCGGTTTGCGGCGATCTTCGCTCCAGACGTGGTCTTTCGCAGTCCGGTGGCGGCGGAGCCGCTTCAGGGCGTGGCGCTGGTGGCAGCCATCCATGAGGAGGCCCACCGCTATTTCGGGACGCCGCGCTACCGGGTCGAGCACCGGCGGGGCGCCGAGACGCTGTTGGTGTTCGATGCGGAGCTGGAGGGGGACCTGCTGCAGGCGGCGGTGCTCCTCCGGGACCATGCTGAGGGCCAGGTCGCGGAGCTGGCGGTCATGATGCGCCCGCTTCCTGTGGTCAAGGCCTTCGGCCGGATCATGGCCGAACGGCTCGGTCTCGACCTCGATATCTGAGTGCCCAAGCCATGGCGGAGTTCCACGGGGCAGTCTGTGGGACCGCAGGGTGACGATGGAGCATGAGGGGCACAGAAACCGGCGATCACAGCAGTGAGCAGGGCCTTCGTAGGATCACTTCTCCGATCCGGAGGGAGGCTCAACCGGTGCTCTTCGCCCTGATCTACTGGCTCCTCCATCGAATGATCGGTCGGCACGGATCCGCAGCTCATAGGCAACATCGGGTTTCCGCACCCCACGGGCCGCGCGCAGACGGCGATCACTCTCTGGGAACGGGATGACGGCGCCACCCATCCCTGCGGTGCGTTGCTCGACGAGCGGGGCGAGCCTTGAACGACAGTTCACGTCCGTTGAACGCCCGACGGTCGACAACCGCAGCCACAGCCGGCAGGGCACGAGCAGAGAGGCACCAGTGATGGCACTGCCCACGGAGGAACCGAAGCACCGCAGGATCCTGTACCAGCTCACGTGGCTGGCGGCGGCAATGTCGCTGGGCCACCACATCGACCACCTCATCCGCGGCAACGCCGTCGGCTGGCCCGTCACCAGCGAGGTCAACGCCTTCACCGCAAGCCTGGTGGTCTACCCGATCATCGCCACCGGGCTGCTGCTGTACCGGGCCGGCCGGGTGGGGCCCGGCTTCTGGGCGCTGGTCTCGGGCGGCGGCGCCGTCTTCGTCAGCGCGGTCCACTTCGGCCCCGCCGCGGTCGAACCACCCGAGCTGATCCTGGATCACTACGACCCACCGATCCTCGGCTGGCTGGCGTTCACCTGGCTGGTGACCTTCGCGACCGTGCTGGCCATCACCTCGCTGTACGAGACCCGGCTGTGGTGGCAGCAACGCCAAGCCCGGCCCGCCACCCGCTCGGCGGACTCGGAGGTCACGCGATGACCGCCACCACCCCCCCTCCTGCCGCTGCCAACCAGCCGGTCCAGCCGCGGCCCAGCGGTGCTCCCGCCAGCGGGGTGGGTGGCGCGCTGGTACTGGTCGGGACCCGGGTCGCGCTGTGGCTGGGGGTGCAGCTGCTGCTAGCCGGCGTGCTGGTCGTCGGTGGTGCCACCCCCGCTGGCCGGGCGCTCAACGACGCGGCCGGCTGGTGGATGGTCTACGGCGCGCTGGTCGATCTGGGCACCCTGGGCGTCATCGGCTGGCTGCTGCGCCGCGACGGCCGCTCCTACCGCCATCTGCTGGGGCCGCCGGCCGCCGGCTGGCAGGTCGCGCTGGGTGCGCTGGGGGTGCTGGCGGCCACCGTGCCGGCCGTGGCCTTTGGTGCCGAGATCAACAAGGCCTTCTACGGCGACGCCACCCCGCCCATGCTGGCCGTGATCGACGTCCCACCCCTGGCCAGCATTTTCAGCGTGCTGGTGGTGCCTCTGCTGGCCGAGCTGGCCGAGCCGGTCGCCTACCTGGGCGTGATCCTGCCGCGGTTGGAACGGCGCCTCCGCCGCTCATGGCTGGCCGCCGCCATTGTGGTGGCCGTGTGGGCTGGCGAGCATGCCTTCTACCCGCTGCTGACCAGCCACGGCAGCCTTGATCTCGGCTTCGCGGCTTATCGCGCGGTGTCGGTGCTGCCGTTCCTGGCGACCTGGACCGCGCTCTGGTACGCCCTGGGGCGGCGGCTGCTGCCGATCATGGCGGCCAGGTGGGTCTTCAACGGCGGCACCGCCGTGGCCCTTGCGCTGGGCCTGGTCGGATGAGCCGACGCCAGCATCGATGGCCACGGTCGCTGCTGCAGCGCGGTGACCGGGTCATGGCCAACCTCACCTGCGGGTTCTGGGCCGACGTCTGAGCCTCCACTGGTCGAGCTGACCAGGCCCATCGGCACGCGACTTGAACAACAGTGCACTCGGGATGAACGCCGCTCCGACGGGTGGATGGACCCCGAGGGGAGGAGGCATGATGCGCGTCGGTCTGCGGCTCCCGCCGGTTGCCCGCACCGCCATACGTCGGCGCGTGTCCCGGCCGGTATGGCCGGTGACGAGAACCCTGAGAAGCGGCTGACGTGCTGATTCGCGTCTGGATCGAGCGCATCCAACCGCTGGCCGGGACCGCGGCGACCGAGGAAGCCGAGCCGGTGGGGTTCGACGGCTGGCTGGAGCTGCTCAGGGCGATCTCCGAGCTGGTGGCCGCGGCGCCCTCGGGCGGCGCGGATGAGGACGCGACCAAGGAGCCCATGCGAGGAACCAGCGGGGAGATGACATCCGGCATCCCGAGAGGAAGCGCCGGTCGTGATGCCGGGCTGCCAAGCGCTGTGAACCCGCACGGACACTGTCGTTGCGGCGACCACCGTCACCCGCCAGCCCGAGGAGGTCTTGATGGCCAATGACGACCCCAGCGACGCGGCCTGGTGACCACCTACATGCTCCGCCACCCCACCCGGCTGCGGCTGTGGATCCATTTCCTGGTGAACACGCCGACGATCGTGGCGACGGTGGACGCGGTCCTGGCAGCGGCGATCGTGGTGCTGGTGATGGAGGCAGCCGGGGCGTCGAGGGCGACGATGGCGGCTGCCGGGGTGGTGGCGTTCCTGGCGGTCTGGGGACGCTGTTCCCCCGGCAACGGCACATACTGCGGCCGCTCAGCGACACGCCACCCCGGTTCCCCACACCGCCGGAGACACCGCAGCAGCCCAACCATCGTTCGTGACTTGCCTGTTTCACATCGAGCCCAGCAGCTGGAACTCGTCGTCGGCGAGCCCAAGCGCCGAGGCGGCCAGGTTCTCCTGTAGGTGGCGCCAAACCCCAGCTGGTTCACCGTCCGGTCCCCACCCAGGCAGAGCGTCCCCGCCCCAGCGGCATCGGTCGGACTCGTATGGTCGCGTGGGGTTGACATGCCTGACCTCCCGGGTCGCAGCCATGCCCACACTCATGTCCTGCGGTGATCACTGAGTCGGAAGTGACTGGGGGAAGCGGAAGAAAGTTGTCGGGGTCGTACCTCGCCTTGACGCGCAGCCGGCGGGGATGGCCAGGCGGTGCTCGGCCAGCGCGTCATAGAGACTTCCGAGCCGCACGCCGGCGCCGACCGTTGCCACCTCGCCATCGACCGACACCCGGCCCATGGGGGTGACGTCGATGACGATCCCGTTGGTCGAGGACCGGCCGGCAACCGAATGCCCACCGCTGCGGATGGCTGCCTGCAGGCGGGTCCGCCGTGCAAACGCGATCGTCGCGGCGACATCCGCGGGGGTCTGGCACAGCACGACGGCCGCTGGTCGTATGTGGGCGAACCGCGCCATCGCAGGCTTGCGCACCGACTCGTAATCGGGCGCGTCCGGCAGGGTAACGCCCCCGGCCGTCGCGGCCTGCAGCGCCTGCCAGTCAGCCGCTGTCGGTGTCACGGCGCTTGCTCCCGCATGGCGGATGGCTCGGCGTCCGGGGTGTTCTGGCCGTCATGCCAGCGGTTGTTCGACACGCCGGCTGCTCGCGACTTCCGCCTGGAGCTCACGTGCACCTCCCGTTGCTTGTGCCCCTCCGGGCTCTCGCCGCTGGTCCTTGACGTCGGGCGTTCAACGGGCGTGACCTGTTGTTCAAGGTTCACCATTCCGGGCGGAGGTGACCGGATGCCGGTGGACGAGGAGTATCGGGCAGGTATGCCGAGCGCTAGGCTGACTGGCGCGATGACTGAGATGGGGGATCCTGCCCCGCGTCCAGGATCGCGAACCTTCGTGGGCCGGGACCGGGAAGTGGCGGAGCTGGTGGCCGGCCTGGAAGACGCGAGCGGCGGCCGGGGGCGGCTATTCCTGATTGCCGGAGAGCCTGGGATCGGCAAGACCTGGCTGGCCGAGCAGCTTGCAGCGCACGCGACCAAGCAAGGGACCCGTGTCTTGTGGGGTAGCTGCTGGGAGGGTGGTGGCGCACCGCCCTTCTGGCCGTGGGGGCAGATGATCCGTACCCACGCCGAGAGCCTCGACGAGCAGACCCTTGCCTCCTGGCTTGGTACGGGGAGGGCCCATGTCGCTGAGCTGGTCCCCGGCCTCGCCGAACGCCTCGGGGCGACCACGATCGCCGCGGCTTCCTCGCATGAGTCTGACGCGGCGCGCTTCTACCTGTTCGAGACCGTCACCAGCCTCTTCAGGCGTGCGGCGTCGGCGCAGCCTCTGCTGCTGGTCTTGGACGATCTGCATGCGGCCGATGAACCCTCCCTGTTGCTGCTGCGGTTTCTGGCGCGAGATCTTCGCGGCGCCCGGCTGCTGGTGGTGGGGACCTTCCGCGATGTGATGGCTGAGCGGCCGCTGGGCATCGGCGAGGTGATGGCGGAGTTGGTGCGCGAGGGGCAGCTGCTCAACCTCCGGGGGCTGGATCGTGCGGCGGTGAAAGCCCTCATCGAGACCCTCCTCGGTGTGGTGCCCTCCCAGGCGCAGGTGGCTGCCGTCCATGAGACCACCGAGGGAAACCCACTGTTCGTCAGAGAGGTCGTGCGCCTGTTGGCCACCGAGGCCGCCCTTGAGCAGCCCGGCCGAGGGGTGCCTATCCCTGGGACCATCCGGGCAGTGATCCAGCGGCGATTCGCGCCGCTGTCCGCCGACGCGACCCAAGTGCTGTCGGCCGCCGCGGTGGTGGGCCGGGAGTTCGACCTGGCGCTGGTCGGGCCGGCCTGCGAGCTGCCCGCCGAGCGCGTCCTCGACGCGCTGTCGGAGGCACTGGCGCACGGCCTCGTGGCCGAGGAGCCAGGCGCCGCCGGCCGGTACCGCTTTTCGCACGCCCTAATGCGGGAGGTGCTCTACGAGCGGCTGCCGACTCCCGCCCGGCTGCAGCTGCATCAGCGGGTCGGTGAGGCGATCGAGCGGCAGTACGGCACCGGCACCGGGGCGCACGTCGCCGAGCTGGCCCGCCACTTCGCCGAGGTCGCGGCCGCCGGCGAGGCGGGCAAGGCGCTGGCGTACGCTCGCCTGGCCGGCGAGCGCGCCATGAGCATGTACGCCTACGAGGAGGCGGCCGTCGAGTACCAGCGGGCACTGTACGCGCTCGGGTTTACCAGCCCGGACGAGCCTGGTCGCTGCGAGCTACTGCTGCGGCTGGGCGTAGCCCAGGCTCGAGCGGGCGACTATGAGCAGGCCAAGGAGAGCTGCCTGCGGGCCGCCGAGATCAGCAGGAGGCTTGGCGCACCCGAGCAGCTGGCGCGTGCCGCGCTGGGTTACGGCGAGCGGCAGGTCGAAGGCGGCCTGATCAACCGGCAGCTGGTCGAGCTGCTACGAGAGGCGCTGGACGGCCTGGGTCCCCAGGACGACCCGCTGCGCGCACGCCTGCTGGCCCGCATGTCCCGGGAATTCACCTTCTCGGACGAGACGGAGCGCACCGAGTCGCTGAGCCGGGAGGCGGTTGCCATGGCTCGTCGGCTGGCCGACCCGGCGGCGCTGCGCAGCGCGCTCGATGCCAGGTGGATGGCGGTGTGGGGTCCGGACGGGCTGGAGGAGCGCACCGCGCTGGCGGCAGAGATCCTGCGGCAGGCACGGGAGACCCGCGACCATGAGATGGGACTGGACGGTCTCGCCCATCGGGCGGCCAGCTCGCTGGAGTCGGGCGACATCCGGGCGGTCGAGGCCGACATCGCCGCCCACGCCCGGCTGGTCGAGGAGCTGCCCATGGCCATCCACCGGTGGGCGGCGATGACGATGCGGGCGCTGCGGGCGCTACTGGACGGCTCCTTCGAGGAAACCGAGCGGCTGGCCGATGAGGCCGTGTCCCTGCAACCCAGGCGACCCAATGTGATGTTCACGCACCTGGTCCAGGTGGCCCTGCTGCGGTGGGAGCAGGGGCGACTGGAGGAGCTGCGGGACGACTTGCAGGGGGTCGTGGACCAGTTTCCCGGGGCCGCGTTCGCAAGGGCGTGGCTGTCGCTCGCCGACGCCGAGGCCGGTCGCATCGATGACGCGCGCAGGGGGTTGCGCTGGCTGGCCGAACAGCTTCCCCAGCATCCTCGAAACGGCATTTGGCTGCCCGCGGTGGCGCTGGCCTCGGTGCTGTCCGCGCGCCTGAACGAGCCCGAAGCCGCCGGCAGCCTGCACTCGCTCCTGTATCCCTATGCGGGGCACATCATCGCCTTCACGGCGCCGCAGCCGGTCGCTTGTCACGGATCGGCGTCGTTCTACCTGGGCCTGCTGGCGACCGTGACATCCCGGTGGGCGGTGGCCGCCGACCACTTCGAGGCGGCGATCGCCGCCCATGACCGGCTGGGGGCCAGACCGCTGCTGGCTCGCACGCGCTATCACTACGCCCGCATGCTGCTTGCTCGAGGCCAGGCCACGGATCGGAGCCGGGCGGTTGAGCTGCTGGATCGGGCGCTCACCACGGCCGACACTCTGGGGATGGTCGCCGTGGCCGAAGGGATTCGGGCGCTCCAAGCCGCGCAGGCAGGCAGGATGGCGTCGGCGGAGCCAGCTGCCGAGGCCGCCGCTGAGGTCTCCAGGAACCTGTTCCGGCGCGACGGCGACTACTGGACCATCGCCTACCAAGGCTCGGTGGTCCACCTGAAGGACACCAAGGGCCTGCGCCACTTGGCCCGGCTGCTGGCCCATCCGGGGCGGGAGTTCCATGCGACCGACCTGGAGGCGGCCGAGGGCCAGGCAGCACCGGCGGCACCCGTGGGGTCAAGGAGCCGGGCTGAGAGTGGCGACCTGGAGGTGTGGCCTGACCTGGGTGATGCGGGGGAACTGCTGGATCGCAGCGCCAAGGTGGCCTACAAGGCGCGGCTGGATGCACTGCGGGAGGAGCTGGAGGAAGCGGAGCGCTTCAACGACCCCACGCGTGCCGCCAAGGCGAGCGCAGAGCGGGACTTCCTGGTGGCCGAGTTGGCGCGGGCGGTCGGGCTGGGCGGCCGTGACCGCAGGGCGGCGTCGCATGCCGAGCGGGCCAGGCTGAATGTGACCAGGGCGATCCGCGCGGCGATGGCCAAGCTGGCCCGCGCCAACCCCTCGCTTGGCGGGCACCTGTCCTCCACGATCCGGACAGGCCGGTACTGCTCCTACACTCCGGATCCGCGTGCCCCGATCGCCTGGGAACGCTGACCTGATCGGGCCATCGGCGCCCAGCCCGAACAACGGTGCATCCCGGTCGAGATGCTCTCGTGATCGAAGCGTGCTCTGCTGGCCTACCCTCGCCGGCCGGTCGAGCGTTGGACGGTCAGCTCAGTCCTCAGCTGACCGCTTTCTTCACGAGCGCGCCGATCCTTGCCTCGTCGGCGGCGGTCAACTCCCTCAGCGCGAAGGCGACCGGCCACATGGCGCCGTCGTCGAGGTTCGCGGTGTCGTTGAAGCCGAACGTCGCGTACCGCGACTTGAACTTCTGCGCAGCTTGGAAGAAGCAGACGACCTTGCCGTCCTTGGCATACGCGGGCATCCCGTACCAGAGTCTCGGCGACAGGGCCGGCGCGCTGGCCGTGATGACCGCGTGGAGCCGCTCGCCCAGGACGCGATCCGTCTCCGGCATCTCGGCGATCTTGGCGAGCACGGCGCTGTCCCCGTCGGCCTTGTCCGCGCGCGGGCCGCGGCGCGCGGCCGCCTTCAGCTCCTGGGCGCGCGCCTGCATCGCGCCGCGTTCCTCGTCGCTGAATCCCTCGAACGTCTTGCCGGTCGCGGCGGTGCCCTCGGCGGAGTTCTGCGTGTCGTTCATTGGAGGTTTCCTCCCTGCGAGTCTTGATGGGGACGACCTGATGCTAGCGAGCCGCCGCGGCGGCGGCTTCTCCAAAACCGCTCGGTCGTGACCTGGG
>Ga0137373_10005247_pt1 | contig 14046 bp, 15 predicted proteins | sample SagtaG_5_FD_104912 | JGI IMG/M metagenome (GOLD analysis project Ga0137373, IMG submission 104912) | Vadose zone soil microbial communities from Sagehorn Ranch, Mendocino, California, USA - Sage1_R_80_16 metaG | ecosystem: Environmental > Terrestrial > Soil > Vadose zone | place: USA...
CACCCGGACCAGACCCCTTCGCTGCTCAGGCCTGGCTCAGCGTGCAACGCGAACGTCTCCCACCCTCGGATTCCTGCGGTCTGTGCTCGGCGAGCCTGCGGAGCGCTCTTGTAGACTCGTTTCGGCAGGTCGTTCGTGCAGGTCAGGCGGGTTTTCTGCCACGTTTTCTTCATGCCCCGCCCTCGTAGCTCAGTGGATAGAGCACCGGTTTCCTAAACCGGGTGTCGCAGGTTCGATTCCTGCCGGGGGCACGGACCAGACCTGCGCAATTTTCCCGTTGCGGTCTGGCGGTTCGTCGGCGATGAGAGTCAACTCCACGTCGACCGCTTGGGCCGCAGGCTGGAACGCGAGCTGAAGGTGAAGGCTGTCGAAGACCACCCGAAGGTTCGGCTGCGGCAACTCGCTCAGCTCTTCGTTGAGAAGCGTCAAGCGGTCGAGAGCCGTCGCGAGATCGGCTGGGGTGGGCGGCGCGTCCGCGGCCTCTCGGGCCAGAGCGGTTGCCCGCTGTCGAAGCTCTTCCAAGGCCTCCTCGAGCCCGGTGATCCGATCGGCAATCCGCCGCCGGAGCGCCGGCGTGGTGTCCTCGGCCTTGAGGTTCGCGACTTGGCGCTCGATGCCTCGTTCGAACTCCTCCTTCGAGACGATGGCGGGGTCGCCGGCTCCATGCCTGGAGCTCGGGAGAGCAGGTTTGGGTTCCCACGTCACCTCCGGGAAGATCGGCGGGCGCCAAGGTAGATCGAGCGTTCCATCGCCTCGTGTCCATCCTCGACGCGGAAGTTGCGGATCGATCGTTCGCCGTGCTGCGCGACGACGGCGCCGGCGGCACGCCCGCTAACGGCCTGGCGTCGCCCGGACATCTCAAGGCTCACCATCAGCGATGCCCCGTTCCGCGTACATGGGCGTTGTTCGAACTGATGGTCCCGGAGACAGCCAGGCTCTTGGCTCGAACAACGTCGGGGTCCCGAGGATCGAGCGAGAGGATCTTGAGCCACGAACGCTCGTGTCGGCTCTTCTTCTTCTCGATGCGGAGGCGCTTCATGAGAGTTATCTCCCTCCTCGCGGACCTCGTCTGGGCCGTTGGCGTGCCCGATCCCACGAGCGATCCGAAAAGCCGAGAAGCTCCGCAACTGCCCCGATCAACTCCATCCATCCTTCGAAACTGACGCCTGCTCCGTCATCGGCTGCTGCGGTTCCGGTCAGCGGATCCAACCGCTGGAGCCGGATGCGGATCACGATGTCGGTCGATCCTCCAGGGATCCGCATCGCCGCTCCTTTGGTCGATCAGCATGCGTACATGGGGAGGGCGTTCAAACAGGGGGAACTGCAGTTCAGCGCCGCGATTGGCAGGATCAGGATTCCCAGACGACCTCGACGCGCGGGTCAGGGGTGTAAGAGCAGTATTGACCAGTTCGGATCGTTGATGAGAGGTGTCGTCCGAGGGAGGGATTGGCCCGGCCGAGCTTCCCCATCGCTGCTCGAATAGCCCTGGTCACGTTGAGCCTGGCGCGCTCGGCGTGGGAGGCGGCCCGCCGATCCCGCCCTCCCAGCCCGACCGCCCGGGCCAGCTCCCGCGCGATGAACGCGAACTCCTCCTTGGCCTTCGCCACCCGGCCCGGGTCATTGAAGCTCTCAGCCTCGTCGATCTCTTCCTGGAGATCCTCCAGGCGGGCCCTGTAGGCTGCCTTGGCCGTCGCGTCGAGCATCTCACCGGCGTCCCCGAGGTCGGGCCGAGCCCCCAGCTCGCGGGAGTCGGGCCGACGTCCAAGACCCGATTGAGCCGGTATCGCCCCACGCTCCTGCGCCTCCAGATCGATAACGTGGAACTCGTGCCCCGGGTTCGCGAGAAGCGTCGAAAGGTAGCGGAGGCCCTTGGAATCTCGGAGTCGAACGAGCGACCCTTCGTAGACGACGGTCCAGTAGTCGCCCTCCCGGCGGAACGCGCTCCCGCGCGCGTCTGAGGCGATGGCTGTTCCAGCCTCGAGCTCCCGGAGTTGTTCGATCCCTCGCGAGAGAGCGTCCATCCCTAGAGCAGTGGCGGTGACCGCCGCACGTTCGAGGAGGCCGTTTGCCCGGCTCCGATCCTGGGCCTGCGCCCGTCGGCTGAGCATGCGCGCGTATTCGTATTGCGTACGGGCGAGCAACGATGCTGCGCCGAGCCGGGTGTTCGCCTGGATCGCCGATTCAAAGCGATCACCGGCCTCTTCCCACCTTGTCATGGTCGCTTCCAGCAGGGCGACGTACAGGGAAGCGGACCCGAAGCACACCACCGGATGGGGGACCGACATGACGATGGCCCGCGACGCGTAGGGAAGCAGGAGCGGAAGCACGCTCGCAGCGGCATCGGCGTCCTCCAGGTGCGCGGTGGCGACAGAGGCAAGGGCTAGGGCGGGGGTCCAGAGCCCGTTTCGTGGCAGCTGCTCGATCGCCTCGACCAGGGACCGAAGCCATCGTTGTGCCTTGTCCGCCCCACCAAGCTCTGATTCGGCGAGGCAGAGCCATCCCAGTGAGAAGCCCGGCTGAGGCAACTGATCGACGATGTCCTGCCACGCCGCTTGGAGCTCCCCGAGTCGTCCCTGGTCCCAGCGGATCATGGTCAGCTGGCCGAGGCGGGCGTAGGCGGCCTCTCGCCGGTTGGGGAGCAGTGTGAACGCCCGTTCGGCCAGCTCCTCGGCCGCCTCGAGCGAACCCTGCAGCAGCGTCCGCATCGCCCGCATCGAGGCGGCGGTCCACTGGTGAAGGGGCATCCGCAGCTCATTCGCCAGCTCGTCATAGGGACGCATGTCGGCCTCGGCCGCACGGATATTGCCGGCCTCCATCGAGGAGGTGATTCGTCTGGCTCGACCGATCAGCTCCGTCTCGCGATCACCCGTCTTCGTGGCCAGCCCGAGAATCTCCTCCGCGATCGCGGATCGTTCCTCGAGTCCATCCGGACCCCACACCGCCAACCACCGGGCCCGGAGTGCACCTGCCAGCGGAGCGATCTCACCGAGGCGCCTGGCCATCTCCACCGCCTGGCGGCTGAGGCTCTCCCGGCGCTCCGTCTGCTCCGAGAATGTGAGTTCGAGGGAGAGGCGGGAAAGGATCCGCGCTTGCAGGGCGCCGTCCCCTGCACCCAGGGCGTCGAGGGCTTCCTGCAGAAGTACGAGGAGCTGCCGGTCGACCACGCCGGGCTCAACCTGGGGCTCTCCGAAGCCCAACGCCGCCAATGCGAGCTGGTCCGCGTCGCCTAGCTGCCTGGCTATGGTGACGGCTGAGAGGTAGCTCGCTCTGGCTTCCTCGTAGACGCCCGCCCGGGCCAGAGCTTCACCCAGGCGCAGGAGCAATTGGCAGCGGAGGGCTTCGTCCGTACCGGCGAACTCGAGCGCGTCCAGGGCCCGCCGATACTCCGCGCCTGCCTCCTCATACGCGCAGGCGTCCATCGCCTGGTCGCCGGCCATGCGAGCGTAGTCCCGCGCTCTTGCACCTTCCCCCACGGGCGCCGCCTTGGCGAAGTGATACGCGAGCTCCGCCAGATGGAGCCCCGGATCCTGGCCGTGCAATCGCTCGATAGCCTCACCTATAAGTCTGTGCAGCTGGATCCTCGCTGGGATGGGCAGATCGTCGTAGATCACCTCTTGCATCAGAGGGTGAGAGAAGCGGTAGACGCCGACGGCGGCCGGTTCCTCGCTCACCACCCCCGCGGTCACGGCCTCCGAGAGTGATTCGAGGACCCGATCGTTTGGGAGGTCACTGGCCGGGCCCACCAACTTGAGATCGAAGTCTCGACCCACGACCGCGGCTGCCGAGAGCACACGGACGGTATCGGGAGCCAGTGGTGCTATCCGCCGACGGATCACCGCCCGGACGCTCGACGGAATGGATATGGTCAGTTGGCCTGGGCGGTCCAGCGGATCTTCGGCGGCGACCAGGCGTGTGACCTCCCGCACGTATAGGGGGTTGCCCTCCGTCGCCTCGTGGATCGCGACCACCTTGTGCTCCACGGGCGCAGTTCCCGAGACGTGTTCGACGAGGCGCCCGACCTCGTTCCGGTCCAGCCCCCGTAGACGAAGGATCTGACCCTCGCGGACGACATCCACGAGCACATCACTGGCTTCGGGAGACCGTGCCTGTTCCACATCGCGAGTGGTCACAACCAGGAGCATCCGCCAAAGGCGAACTTCCCGCGCCAGGAATCGGAGCAGAAGCAGCGCCGGGTAGTCGGCGGCAAACAGATCGTCCAGGACAAGCACGAGAGGGCGGACCGACGACGCGTTCCTCAGGAATCGCTCGACCGCCTCGAACACGTAGAAACGCCCGGCATCGGAGTGGACGGCGCTGCTGCGATCGACGGGGTTCCCCAATCGCGCCGCTAAGTCGGGCGCCAACACGGCGATTTGGCCGGCGCCGGAACCTGCGAACGATCGCAACGTCTCATCGTCGTACTCGCTGGCCAGCCCTCGGATGACCTGAGACCAGGGGAAGTACGGGGGTGCACCCGCGCCCTCCCAAGACCGGCCCCATAGAACCAAGGCGCTGCGCTCGATCGCATCGCTGGCCAGGCAATCGGCGAGCGCCGTCTTGCCGATCCCGGGCTCACCCGCGATCAGGAAGACGCCGCCTCGACCCTGGATCGCCCCCTGCAACCCGACGGAGAGCTCGGCCAGCTCCCGATCTCGGCCGATGAAGCCTCCCGGCAACGGTCCTTCCCTCCTTGGCCCCCAGGGATTGCTCAGGAGAAGTCTGCCACCGCCGCCGCGGAGCTTGTCGTGGGCCCTGAGAGGCGATCGCCGAAGGATCGACCGTGGAGCTTGCGATCTTCTCCGGGACTGAACGGCCGTGCACCGGCATTGAACGCCCATCGGTTGTCAACGCGAAGGACAGCGGAGACGGACGCAGTGATCGACGTGCTGACCGGGGGGTCGCTTTGCGCGGCGGGTCGTCCCTAGACCAAGACAAGAAAGGAGCGACGAACATGATCGGCTTCGCGACTCTCCAGCGCGCCAAAGCGCACTTGGACGAGCTGCGACAGCAAGCGCAGCGCGAGCGCCTGGCTCGCGAGGCGAGAGCGCGGAATCGGACGGACAAGGCCCGCTCCGCCTCGGCCACGGCCACGGCTGTCCAAACCCTCCCGCTGAGGAAGTGGCGAGCTGCCCCCAAGGGAGGAGGGCCGCGTGATCCGGCTGTGCTGGCCCACGCGCGACGTCTCGCACATCCGGTCGGTGACGTCCTCGGAAGGAGGCAACGCATGTGAGCCTCGACTCGGCAAGTCGCGACCCATGGGTCTTCAGGAGTAGGAGGAGAGAGATGAACAGCAGAAGCACCAGACACACTCAGATGGGCATCCTGGGAGTCATCGCGCTCTGGCTCGCGGGCGTATTGGTTGTCAGCGCGCTCGGGCTGTTCGACCAGCGCGGCACGCCGCCGATATTTCTCGGTTTGTTCTTCGCCGGGCCGATAACCGGCTTCGTGTTGGCTTACGCTCTCAGTAGACGGATCCGCGAGTCACTGCTCGCGGTACCGCTCTGGGTAGTGACCGCACTTCACAGCTTTCGATTCTTCCCCACCGGCATCTTCTTCGTGGTGGACGCTCTCAATCACACACTCGCACCCAAATTGGGCTGGGAAGCTGGGCTTGGCGATATCACTGCGGGCATTCTTAGCATTCCCCTGGCGATATGGCTGCGCCAAGGCCGCCGCGGGCAGGCCCTCACGACGGGGTACGTGACCTGGAACCTATTTGGCCTGACAGACCTTTTCAATGCTGTAGCGCTGGGCCTGCTCTATTCACTAAGTACGGTGGGGATCCTCGCTGCACCAGGGGCCAACTCGCAAGCGCTGCTCCATTTTCCGTGGACCCTCGTCCCCACCTTCTATGTCCCCATTGCGATCTTGCTGCACTTCCTGGCTCTTCGAAGAGTGCGGGCGGGAGAACTCGCTCGAGGATCCGGATCGCTCCGTGAACACAGCCCACTATCGACCCAAATCCTGCCTTCTCCTGATGGCCATGTGTCACGAAGCGATGCAGCCACCTCGTCACTTGTGGGAGGTCGTGGATTTGGGCCAAACGACGGTCCGTGACGCTTCAGCGGCAACGCGCACCGATAAGTCACGAGAGGTCGGCCGGACAGAAGAGCCGGCTTGATCAGGAAAGGAGTCTGGCATGAGGTGTTGGTTGCTGGGGGCTACTGGCGTGGTTGGTCGAAGCCTCGTACCCCATCTGAAGCCGCCGTCGAAGGCGTGCAGCACGCCGACGGTTCGTGTACATGGCCGCCTGCTCGCTAGGGGCCGCGCTCAAGCTGCTCGCGCTCGCGGCGAGGACGCGCGGCCGGCACCAGCCAAGGCTAGCCGCGGGCGCGATCAGCCCGCAAGCGGCGGCCGGTGCAGACACACCTTGACCGCTCGAACCGAACGGGAGATTCCGACATGACCGCCGCCCCGCCTACCAAACCACTGCCACCTCACGAACGGAGCACCGCGATGACCACGGCCAACGTCGATCCCACGCTCGAGCGCAACCGCGCCTTCGCCGCCGCCGGCGGCCACCAGGGCGCCGTCGTGTTCCCCAACCTGCGCCTGTTCGTGATCACGTGCCTCGATCCGCGCGTCGACCCCGCGCACTTCCTCGGCCTCGGCCTCAGCGACGCGATGGTCGTCCGGAACGTCGGCGGGCGGGTCACCCCGGAGGTGATCAACGACGTCGCGTTCCTCGGCCAGCTCGCCGAGAACATGCTGCCCGACGGGCCGCTGTTCGAGGTCGCCGTGATCCACCACACCGAGTGCGCAACTGCGGCGCTCGCCGACGACGCGTTCCGCCGCCGCTACGCCGAGCGGATCGGCGTCGAGCAGGCGACCTTGCGTGAGCACGTCGTCCTCGACCCCGCAGCGACCGTCAGGCGCGACGTCGAGCGCCTCCGCTCTGCACCCCCGATCTCCCCGCGCGTCACTGTGTCCGGACACGTGTACGACGTGGTCACCGGCTTGGTGGAGACGGCCCTCCCTGCTGGCCGCTGAGGACCTGGGGAACCTGCGTGGGCCCTCGTCGTCCGGGAGGAGCCTCGCCCAACGGCCACGGGAGTCTCCAGGGCCGAATCACTCGGCGAAATTCCCGCCACGCCTCGATAAAGGCCTCCTCGCTCCCCGTCTTCACCGTCGACCGACCCGCCGGGTACAGCTCCGCCATTTCGCACCTTCAGTCGTAGTTTCTCCCTCCTATAACCCCGGGGGACGCCGGCAACCAGACGATCTTCACGTCGAACACGGTGTCCGAGGGATCAGGGTATTCCGCGACCGGGTTCGAAGCAGCCTATTCTCTAGATCTGGTCCGGGATCAGGATTGCCTCTTCAGCCGGAGAAGGAGCCGCTGCCGCAACCGCACCAAACTGCGGAGGTCTGATCCGATTCCCCCCGGGGGCACGAGGAGAAATCGGAGAGACTCCAGGGAGTCTCTCCGATTCTCGGCCCAAACCCGCCGCGACATCGGGATTCCGCTCACCGCGCTCGCGTGTCGGACGGCAGCGTTGAAGGGGGGCCGCCACTTCGAGCACCGGCTCTAGTCACCGCACGTGGTCCCACACGAAGACCCCGTCCCATCCGGCCTCCCCCACGTCGGCGGCCAGGCGAGCGACGACGCCTGGATCCGATAGGCATCGAAGGGCGGGTGGAAGAGTCCCGAGCGCATGGTGTCAGCCGGAACTCACGCTGGCCTCGGCGGCGTACGCCTCGAGGCGCTCGGCCAGCTCCTTCGGACGGCTGAGGGCAGGGGTATGCCCGCCGTCGATCTCGTCCGGGGTGATCCCCAGGCGCTCTCGCGCCACGCGTCGGACGAAGGCGACGGGGCACAGGCGGTCGTCGCGGCAGAGCAACACCCGCGTGGGGACGTCGGGCCACGCCGCAAGAGGCGACGGCTCCCCCAACCGGTCCTCGGACTGCCTCCGGCTCCGCTTCAACGCCTCAGACGCGAGCTCCAGGGGAACGTCCTGGTAGAAGAGGGCGATGTCGTCCTCGTACCGCTCCTGCGCCTCCTCCTCGTACCTCGTGTTCGCCCAGTAGTCGGCTGGCGCCTCTTCGGGCGTGGGGATCATCGGCGCTACCAGGACCAGGAGCTTCACCGGCACCCGTTCGCACACGAGCGGGGCCGTGAAGCCGCCCAGCGACTGGGCAACCACGACGAGATCGGTCCGGTCACCGATCGCCTCGACCACGGCGTCCGCGTACTCGGGGAGCCCGGCGGCGTCGTCATCGCAGGGGAGATCCGGCGCCACGGCGTCGTGCCCGCGCCGGCGCAGCTCGGCGTCCACGAGGTGCCAGTACCAGCCAACGTCGCCGGCGCCGTGGATCAGGACGAATGTGCTCATCGCGAGGCCTCCTTGCGTGCTCCAGTCTCCCCTCCGGACGCCGTTGCTTGTTTGGAACGGCGCCGTGGAGGTCATGGACTCATCGGTGCGACCACGGGAGCGGTCGACGTGCTGGTGCTCGTCCCACCGCCATCCCGTTCAGCGACGACGCGCCTTCACGATCCAGGCCCGCGAGTCGAACCAGACGCCGTCCCTGTCAGCGTGCGCTGCGAGCGTCCCTCGGAGGCGCCCGAGCGCCCGCTCCGCCGATGCGGCGGCCAAACGCGCAAACGCCTCCTTCGTGCACGTGAAGCCGCGGACCCACTCGAGCGCTGCCGCGACGTCCCGACCGTAGTGGATGGGTCGGTGGACGTCGCTGAAGGTGACGTGCGTGAAGCCCGCTGCATTCAGGATCCCTTCAACCCTCGCCGGATCGGCCAGTGAGAACGGATCGGGTGCCTCCGAGGCTGGCGCGTCTCTGGAGCCTCCCAGGGCTTCCTCGATCGCCCGGGACCATTCGTTCAGCTCGTGTCCCTGCCAGACCATCATCACCAGTCGGCCGGCGGGCCGCAGCGCCCGTCCGATGTTGGCGAACGCGGCAATCGGGTCAGGGAAGAACATCGTCCCGAACCTGCTGATGGCGAGTTCGAAACGCCCCGAGGGGAAGGGGTGGACCTGCGCGTCGGCATGCTCGAACGTCACGTTGCGGACTCCCTCCGCTTGAGCGAGTTCGCGAGCTCGGGCAATAGACTCCGCGGACAGGTCGACACCCAGCGCGCCGCCTTCGGCGGCCATGCGTGCCGCCTCACGGGTCGTCTGACCGGCTCCGCATCCGATGTCGAGGACGTTGTCGTGGGGCTCGATGCCGTAGGCGCGGCGTAGGACCTCGTTGAGCAACCGCAGTTCAGCGTCGTAGTCCATGGGAGACGCGCCCGCGTCCGGTCCCGAATGCTCTTCGTCCATCACGATGCCATTCCCTATCGGGCCAGAGTCGTAGCAGCCGGCTCCAAGGGGTGGATGGGGAGCCACCTCAAGCAGCTGGTCGAAGCGGGTGAGCTGTAACACTCGGTCTGCCGGGCTGCCTGCGCCCAATCGTCCTGCGTCCGTCACTCGGAGTCGAATCGCGCTCATGCTGGGAGGCGGTACATCGCTTCCACCTGCACGAACGCGCTCCACATCTTCTGCCAGGCGTCGTCGTCGCGGATCTCATGGGGGGTCAGATCCGTGGCGCGCGCGCCGGGGGTTACCGGAACGCGTCGGCGTGATCGGAGACCCACTGCCGGAAAGTCCGCGGGGGTGATCCGACGACGTCGGCCACGGTGGAAGTCACGTACGCCGGGTGTCCGATCGTCGCACCCCACGCGGCGAGCAGCATGTCCACGACCGGACGCGGCCAGCTACCCGCCGTCTCACGCCGGAACTCTTCTGGCGACAGCTCCTCGAAGCGGATTCGGCGACCGAGGACATCCCCGATCACGCTCACTTGCTCCGCCTGGCTCAGCGACTCGGGGCCTGTGAGGACGTAGTCGCCGCCCGCGTGTCGGTCCTCATATAGGGCGCGTGCCGCCACGGCCGCGACGTCGCGCTCGTCGATAGGTGCCGTCTCGGCCCCGCCATTAGGCCACCGGACGACGTCGCCGTCACGGATCGCGGGCCCCCACCAGAACTGTGCGTTCGACGCGAGAATCCCGGGCCGGATGAACGTCGACTCGAGTCCGGCGTCCGCGATCAGGCGCTCCATTTCGGCGTGGAAGCGAGCCGCGGGGTTCGGCTGCTGGAAGAACGGGTGTCGTGTCTGGTGCGGGGACGAGAGAAAGACGACGCGCCGCGTGTGCGACGCGAGACGCTCGACGACGGCAGGAGCGGTGCCCGGCGGCGCGGTCCAGAGGAGGAAGACTGCACCGACACCCTGCAGCACCGCGTCGAGCGAGTCGGGCACGGTGAGGTCGCCCGCCACGACTTCGACGGTCGCGGGCAGCCCCGCCGTCGCCGGCCGGCGCGTGAGCGCGCGCACCGGCACGCCCCCATCCAGCAGCTCGGCGACCACCGTGCGCCCGATTCGGCCGGTGGCCCCCGTCACCAGGACGGGTTTCACATCTGCGCGTGTCACGATGGCCTCGGCGGAGTCCACTGTAGGACGGCGAAACTCAAGGTTGGCTGACCCCCCCGGCGCTAACCTTAGGCAGGCGACGCTATCGGAACGCCTCCCATGGGGTGCTCCTCCAATCGGATCATGCTTCGGGGCCTTCCTCGAGCATCCGTCGGGCCTTTCCGTCCGTTCTTTGGTCCCCGAGTCGACACCCGCGCTTCGCGGGGCAAAGCGGATCGCGTAGTGCGTGTCGTCGATCCGAGAAGTAGGCGGTTGATAGCTCTCGTCATGGCCAGCCGGCGTGCGGCACGTCGACACGGGCCGTCAGGACCTGACCCGTCTTCGCCTCGATCAGCTCGTCGATCCTGTCCGGACCGAACCACTTGGACACCACCATGAAGAGCGTCCTGCCGTCCTCGCCGCCCAGCATGCACGCGTAGCAGGGACGGTCGAGCTCGATCCGATCGAGCACCTCACCGCCCTCGCGGACGCGTTGGCAGATACCTCCTTCGTCCGGTCCGACGTCGCTGCACCACACGGCGCCGTCGGCATCGAGGCAGATCCCGTCGCCCGTGACGTCGGCCCACACGCGCCGGTTCGACAAGCTGCCGTCGGCAGCGATATCGAAGGCGGTGAGCCGACGAGCGAACGATTCGGCGACGATCAGCGTGGCGTTGTCGGGTGTCACGACCATCCCATTCGGGAAGGCCAGACCGTCGGCGACGTCGCGGGCCTCGCCGTCGGGCGTGACGAGCGCGATCTTCCCCGGCGCCGTCCCGCTCGCCAAGATGTCGCCGAATTCCGCCCAGTCGAAGTTGATCGTGTTGACGTAGATGTTGCCGCGTCCGTCGACGGTGATCTCGCTGCAGCCGTACGGCGAGGTGTCTCTCAGGTCGGCGTGTCGGAGGCGAGACCCGTCGTGCTCCACGCGGATCAGCTCGCCGCCGGTGATGAGCATGCGTCCGTCAGGGAGCCAGTTGGCGGCCCAGCCCCTGCCTCCGCCGCCGCGTCCCATGACTTCGCTGTTCCCGTCAAGATCGACCGCGACGATCTCGTTCGTGCCCCAGTTGGAGAACCAGAGGCGGCCGTCGTGCCATCGCGGTGACTCGCCCATGCCGAGACCGCTCAAGAGGACCCGCGTCTCCCAGGTGGCCGGCTCATGCGGCACCATCGTCCTCCTTCCTTCGCGGTCGCAGGGTAAGACCGCGACGCGGGCCGGAACTCATCGCTCGCCTCTTTACAGGCCCGAACGCGATGCAACCCAGGAGAAGGTGGGCAGGGTCCGGGAGTGCATGCTCGGACCAGAACGCCTCGACGAGGCTCGGCAATGGATCGAGACGTTTCGCATGTGGGAAACGGCGGCTCGACGGGCTCGAACGCTACGTGTCGAGTCGCACGGGCCGACGCGCGTGAGCCCAGACATCCGCCTCCAACGGTGGTTCGACGCGCCCCCGGACTTCGTGTTCGATGCGTACACGGATCCCGATGCGCAACGCGCGCTCCGGACCGGGGGGGCCCGATTGGGTCGTGGAGTCCGAGTGCGATCTCCGTGTCGGAGGCGAGTGGATCATCCGGTTCGGCCCGGCCTCGGCGCCCTATGTCGAGCGGAACGTCTTCCACACCGTGGAGAGGCCACACCGTCTCGTCTACGCGTCGACCACCGAGTGGCCGGATGGATCGCGCGTCGAATCGCTGACGGAGATCAGCCTCCAATGGCTTGATGGACGAACGCTCCTCACGCTCACGCAACGAGGGCTCCCCTCCGGCGACGTCGAACGAGAGTTCACCGAAGGCTGGAACGAGTTCCTGGACGGGCTCGTGGCCAGAATGGCTTCGTCACCGAACCCAACCCGGGAGGCGAAAACCCCCTGGGTGATGACCCTGGCCGGCTCCACGATTGGATGTTCGACGAGAAGACCGCCACCGACGCCGAGATCGTCGACGAGATCTACGCGAGCGCCGGAGCGGTCCTGATCGGCAAGCGGATGTTCGATGTCGGCGTTGAGCCGTGGGGTGACCCTCCGCCCTTTGGCATGCCCGTCTTCGTGCTGACGCACGAGTCACGTGACCCTCTGCCAAGACAAGGCGGCACGACCTACTACTTCGTGACCGGCGGGCTGGAGGCTGCGCTGGCCGACGCCCGCGCCGCGGCGGGCGACAAGAACGTCGGCATCTGGGGAGGAGCGAACACCGTCACGCAGTACCTCCAGGCCGGACTCTTGGACGAGCTTCAGATCCATGTGATCCCGATCTTGCTGGGGAACGGCGTGCGCCTGTTCCAGGACCTGAGCCCCGCGGGGATCGAACTGACAAAGACGAGGTCGATCGACACCCCCAGGGCGACCCACCTCCGATTCTCCGTGCTGACGTGACCAGCGGTTGGTGGATGCCCACGGGGTAGGCCCGGTCCGAGAGCGTGTTGCGACAAGCGCACAGACCAATGCGGGGTCTCTCGGCGACCGGGGGGCAGCGATCAGTTCACCTGGCGGCACTCTTCCGATAGCCGGAGCGTCGGAGCTTGGCGTGACGATCGCTCAGACCGAGCACATGCCCCTTTACCTGCGGACACTCTTCCAAGTACTGTCCGGTTGGGGTGCACCAGCTGTATGGCACCATCTTGACGGCGTGCGAACCTTCCTGCCGGTCAGGCGTATCCGCGGGTCGGCTTCCTCCCGGGCCACTCCTTTGCTCGCTCTTCCATACAGAACGACAACTAGCCCGAGCCTGAGGTAGAGGCCAGCTCCATCAGCCGGCGTTCGAGGAAGCGCCGCTCGGCACCCTCCTCTGTAAGCTCCCTCGCACGTCGATAGTCGCTACGGGCCTCGTCGGTCCGCCCGAGGCGTCGCAAGAGCTCGGCCCGGGTCGAGTGCAGGTAGCGGAAGTCGTCGAGACCGAGTTGGTCGACGATACGCAGGCCGGCCTCGGGCCCTTCGGTCTCGGCGACGGCGATGGCCCGGTTCAGCTCCACGACGGGCGAGCCAGTCAGGCGGGCGAGCTCCTCATACAATGCGGCGATCTGCGCCCAGTCGCACGGGATCTCGGCGTGCAACGAGGCGATGGCGGCCTGCAGGACGTAGGACCCCCGGCCACCCAGGGCGAGCGCGCGGTCGAGCTCGGTGCGTCCAGCGGCAATCTGCTCGGGGTTCCAGCGGGACCGGTCCTGATCGCCGAGCAGCACGAGCTCGCCGTCGCTAAACCGCGCCTCGCGACGGGAGTCGTGCAAGAGCATCATCGCCAGCAGCCCGTGAACCTCGGGCTCGTCCGGAAGCAGTTCGGCCAGCGCGCGCCCCAACCAGATTGCCTCCGCCGCCAGCTCGTCGCGACCGCCGTAGCCCTCATTGAAGATCAGGTAAACGACGGCGAGAACGGCGTCGAGACGCTCGCGGAGCAGGTGAGGCGGCGGCACGCGGAACGGGATCCCCGCAGCTTTGATCTTTCGCTTGGCCCGCACCAGCCGCTGCGCCATCGTGCGCTCCGGTACGAGGAATGCGCGGGCGATCTCCTCGGTTGTGAGCCCGCCGAGGGTGCGCAGGGTGAGCGCAACCTGGGCCTCTGTCGCGAGCGCCGGGTGACAGCACGTGAAGATGAGCTCCAGCCGCTCGTCGGGAAACGTCGTGGTGTTCATCGGCACCTCAGCCCGGTCGC
>Ga0137373_10005254_pt1 | contig 14036 bp, 15 predicted proteins | sample SagtaG_5_FD_104912 | JGI IMG/M metagenome (GOLD analysis project Ga0137373, IMG submission 104912) | Vadose zone soil microbial communities from Sagehorn Ranch, Mendocino, California, USA - Sage1_R_80_16 metaG | ecosystem: Environmental > Terrestrial > Soil > Vadose zone | place: USA...
GGACCTGCGCGCGGGGGTCGACCGGATGACGCGGGTCGCGCTGGCAACGGTGACCCACGCCCATTAGCGAGACCGCGTTTCTCGTCAACCCCGCGGCCGAGAACGGCTCGACGGGGCGGCGCTGGCCCGAGCTCGCACATCGGGCCGCCACGCTCGGACTGCAGGGCGACGCCCTTCTCTCTGAGCGGCCCGGGCAGCTCGGGGAGCTCGCTCGGCGGGCCGTCGAGGACGGCGCATCGCTAATCGTCGCGGTGGGGGGCGACGGGACCGTGAACGAGGTCGCGCAAGGGCTCGTGGATCGCCCAGGCGTCGAGCTCGCCGTGATCCCGCGCGGCACCGGCTGGGACTTCGTCCGCACCTACGGCATCCCGCGGCGGCTCGAGGACGCGGTCGCGGTAGCGCGCGACGGGCGCGTGCGCGCGATCGACGTCGGGCGCGCCCGCTACCGCGCCTGGGATGGCAGCGACGCCGAGGCGTACTTCGCGAACATCGCCAGCGCCGGGATGAGCGGTGCGATCGCAAAGCGCGCGAACGAGACCTCCAAGGCGCTCGGCGGCAAGGCCTCGTACCTGTGGGCGACGTTCGTCGTCTTCGCGCGCTGGCGCAACGACGAGGTTCAGGTTGCGGTCGACGCGGAACGGCGAACCGGCCGCATGCACGACGTCGTCGTCGCGAACGGCCGCTACTTCGCCGGCGGGATGATGATCTGCCCGGAGGCCGAGCCGGACGACGGGCTCTTCGACGTCCTCCTGATCGGCGACCTGACGAAGCGCGACCTGCTGCTCACGCTGCCGAAGACCTACCGCGGCCGCCACCTGCCGCACCCGAAGGCCGAGGTCCTCCGCGGCAGGACGGTCGAGGTCGACGCAACCGAGCCGCTGCCGATCGAGCTCGACGGCGAGCAGCCTGGAACGACGCCGGTCCGCTTCGAGATCGTCTCGGACGCGCTCCGGCTACGCGTCCCGCGTCAGGCCTGAGGCTTCGGCTTCGTCGTGCGCTTCGTCGTCGTGCGCTTCGGCGCGGCCCGCTTTGGCTTCGCCGAGGTACCGGAGAGCTGGTCGACCTTCTTCTCGAGCGCCGCCACCCGCTGCTCGAGGGCGTCGATTCCGCGCACCCGCTTCTGGAGCTCGTCGACGCGGTCCTTCATCGAGTTCGCCGCGTCGAGCAGGCGCTTCGCGTTCGGCAGCTCCGCGAGCTTGCCAACGACGTCCTCGCCGCGGTCGGCGAGCATCCCGAGGAAGTCTTGTTGTTGTTTGCGCTCGGCCATCGTGTCCGCCTTTCCCTCGCTTGCGAGACCCTAACGCGTGACGGCGTAGTCGAGCTCCCAGCAGCCGAGCCTGTTCACCGGCGGGCAGGTGGATAGCAGGCGCGAGGGATGCGCCCGGTGCGTTCCGAGGGACGCCTCGGGAGACGGGAAGCGGTTCACGATCGCGCCCGCCCGGTCGTCACCGTCGAACGTGCCGAACTCGCTGGAACGCGGGCACGGCAGCATCGCGTGTCCGGGGCCGTCGGCCGTCCCCAGCGAGCCGAAGTCGCACTCTCGCGCGAACGCGAACAGGCGCCAGGGACGCCCACGCGGGACGTAGATGTCGAGCGTCGGCCCGCCGCGGAAGACCTGCCCGTCGCGCGCCCGGAGGAGCCCGTTCCCCCAGACCGTCCAGACACCGGCTGCGTCGAGGTAGACGTTCCACTCGCCCGGCGGGCGTGAGACCTGTTCGCCGTGGGTCGTCTCCCTCGAGCCGCAGCTCGGGGCGCCGTTCGGGCAGCCGGGGTCCATCGCCCGCCGGACGAGCAGGCGGGTGAAACGAACGCGCAAGTGCTCGGGAGCGGGAGTCCCCGTCCAGCCGGCGAGCACCCGCTTGGCGACGAGGATCCTCGACGTGTCCGAGGTAACGGTCAGCCTCACCTGCACGCTCCGTCCGCTGACTCGAGCGGAGATGCGCGCCCGAGCACCAGAGCTGCCCGCGTCCACCACCCGCACCCGCAGCTTCGAGGCCTTGGCCGGCCGTGGAGGCACCGGAAGCCGGAACGAGTAGACGCCGTTCACGTCCTGCCGCTCGCTCTGCACGAAGAGACAGCTCTGGAAGAGCGGGACAGACTCCTTGGCGAGGTGCGCGCAGTCCGCCTCGATGCCGGCATAGGTCTTGTCGTTCGAGAGGACGAGGTCGCCCTCGGTCTCTCCGCGGGCGCTTCGGGGCGATGGCCGGCCGGCGCGGCGCAGGACCCACAAGGCTCGGTAGGAGTGCATCTCCGTGCGCTCGCCGCCCGGGACCCAGTGTCCGCAATCCCAGACCCAGGAGCCGACCAGCGCGACGCGGTCGCCCATGTCGGGCCAGGCGAAGCGCGGGAGCGCAGTCTGCTCCCGCTCGACGTGAATCCGCGCGGTCGAGGGGCTGTGGCCCGCGTAGTTGCCGGTGTGCGCGGCCGGGTCGCCGCCGAGCAGGTCGCGGTAGGGCCGGTCCGGGAGGACGTTGAAGTTGAAGTCGTACGCCCGGTGGATCGTCGGCAGATCCTCCTCCGTCGGATGCGATGCGAGGTCCGGCGAATACCGCGAGTTGACGACTCCCTCGAGCCGCCGCTGCGGAGGCGGCGGTCCGCCGGCGGGCGCGTCCCGGTCCCCGACGTAGACCCAGGTCGGGATCTGACGTTGGGTCTGCCTGAGGTAGTCGCGGCCACAACCGTCGAGGACGGCGTCCTGCGGGTCGGGCGGCACACTGGCGCCGCGCTCGGCGAAGGCTCCGAGCGTGGCCGCGAGCCCTGCGGCCAGGACCGCGGCCAGCACGACCACCCGGGCGCGCGTCACGGGCCGATGACGACCGGCGTCCCGGCCGGCGTGCTCTTGAAGAGTCGGCGCAGGACGGGGTTGCGCACGCGGATGCAGCCGTTCGAGACCGCGCGTCCGATCGACCACGGCTCGTTTGTCCCGTGGATCGCGATCGGCCCGCCCTGCGTCCAGCCCGTGAGGACGTTCGAGAAGGCGGAGATGCCGATCGCGCCGGGGCCGAACGGCCCCGAGGTATCGGCCGGAATCAGCCGCTGGTTGACGTAGTAGCTCCCGGTCGGGGTCGGAGTTGCAGACGAGCCGACCGCGACGGTCGTCCTGAGCACGGGACGGCCGTCACGGAGAAGGACGAGCCGCCGGGACGAGACGCTGACGTAGATCCGGGAGTGCACCGGGCCGAGCTCGACGCTCGAAGCACGGACGAACCCGGTGAGTCCGTTGGGCCGCAGCGGGAGCTGGACGCGATACCACGCCGGATGACAGCCCCTCCGCCGGACCGCCAGCACGCGGAAGATCGTCTCGTAGCCATTCTGGTTCCGAAGGCCGAACCGCGCGAACGGGTGCCGGCCGGGCCGCCGGTATGCGCGCAGCGGTTTGCGCGCGACCGCCGCCACAGCCACCCGCCGCGAGCCCACCGTCGCCGTGCCGCTTCGGCAATGCGGCAACACCCCGGCAGGCTGTTCCGAGCTCGCGTTGGAGCCGGCCGCGCTGCCGCACGCGGCAAGGATGAGCGCGATCGGCAGCGAACTCAGCAGCGCGAACCGCATCGCGACGAGAGTAGCGGCCGGATGAACACGGCGACACCGATTCGTCACAACTTCTTCACCCTATTGGGCGTCGTACTCTCCGACGCCAAAGCTACGCTGAGTTCGAGGACAATGACGCAGATCTTTACCCCCTTGCGCCGACGCGCTCACGCCCACACTCCGGTCCGCACGTATGTGCTCTCGCCGAGGCTCGGAGTGCCGTACGAGGTCGAGCGGACCGTCTGCGCGCAGTGCCGGCAGGTGCTCGAGGAGCGCCCGCTGAAGCGCGCAGCCGCCTAGCTCAGGGCGGAAACGACCTCCGGGAGCACCTCCCCGGCGGCTCCGTCGATTCGCAACGAAGCTTCCCGGTCGAAGCCGGTCGGGCCTCGGTTGACGATCGCCAGCTCGCCGCCGGCGCCGAGCGTCTCCAGCGGTAGGCCCGCGACCGGATAGACCTCGAGGGCGGAGCCGACCACGAGCAGCAGGGCCGCGCCCCGCGCGAGTTCGTAGGCGCGGTCGATTGCTTCGGCAGGAAGAAGCTCGCCGAAGAAGACGACGTCCGGCTTCAGGATCCCGCCGCACGCGGGGCAGGCAGGCGCGGGAGCGCTCGCGAGCAGCTCGAGCACCTGGTCGAGCGAGTAGCGCTCGCCGCAGCCGGGGCAGCTCGCGGTGCGGATCGAGCCGTGCACCTCGACGACGTCACGGCTGCCGGCGCGCCCGTGCAGCAGGTCGATGTTCTGCGTCACGACCGCCTCGACGAGCCCGCGCCGCTCGAGCTCGGCAAGCGCGAGGTGCGCCGGGTTCGGCTCAGCCTCCGTGAGCATCGAGATCCTCGGCCTGTAGAAGCTCCACACCTTGAGCGGGTCGCGCCGGAACGCATCGAGTGAGGCGTACTCGAGGGGGTCGACCTGCGCCCAGATGCCGGTCGGCGAGCGGAAGTCGGGAATGCCGCTCTCAGTGCTGACGCCCGCGCCGGTCAGGACGACGCACGGCTGCCGCCGCCGGATCAGCTCGGCGAGGGCCTCTGCGGACATTGGGCGATCGTAGAGTTCGCGCGTGGACTTCCGCTTTGCGACCGAGGTGCGGGTGCGCTTCGCCGAGACCGACGCGCAGGGCGTGGCGCACAACTCCGTCTACCTCGTCTGGTTCGAGATCGCTCGGATCGACTACCTGGCGCGCTTCCGTGGGGGCTACCCGGAACTGCGGGCCGAGGGGATCGAGGCGCTGACGATCGAGTCGCACGTCCGCTACCTGGCGCCGGCGCGCTTCGACGACCGCGTGACGATCCGCTGCGCCTGCCGCGACCTCCGCGGTGCACGCTTCCGCTTTGACTACGCGATCGAGCGGGACGGAACGGCCGTCGCCGACGGCTGGACGCGCCACGCCTGCGTCGACGCGGCCACGCACCGCCCGACCCGGGTGCCAGGGTGGCTCGCCGAGGCGATTGCTAGCTCTGAGGCTTGACCCCGGCGGGGCCGGTCGGCCCGCTCGGGCCGCTGGGCCCCTTCTTCTTCGGCTTGGGCTTCGGCCGCGTCCCGACGTGAACGATCCGGTCCTCGCCCCGGTAGGACGAGTACCACGTGTTGTCGTAGAGCAGCGTCCCGGAGGCCGTGTAGACGAGGCGCCGGACGCTCGTGGAGCGCGAGGGCTCGCCCGAGTCCTCGATCAGTTTCACGCCCCGGAACAGGGTCGGGTCGGGCATCCACCTAGTCGGCGGCGCTCTGGTCGCGACGAGCGGGCGCGTCTGCGTGACGACCCGGCGGTGGATCGGCGCGCCGTACAGGTCGACGACCAGCGACGAAGAGCCGACGAAGGTGCGCAGCAGGAGCCAGTGCGGCGTGTCGTTGACGAACCGGAGATCGACGTCCGGGTAGTTGACCGTCGCGTCCCGGCCCTGCGGGTAGTGGCTGATGTAGAGCGCGTGGTTCGTCCGCGCGGTGATCTTCAGCCCCGCCTCGTAGGCCGTGTTGAAGACGGTCGTCGAGACCTGGCAGACACCGCCCCCGAGGCCGGTCGTGAGCTCGCCGTTGATGATCACGGGCGCCTCGAGGAAGCCCTTGTCCGCGGTGCGGGCGCCCGTGGCTTGGTTGAACGAGAAGGTCGCGCCGGGAGCGACGAGCTTGCCGTCGATCAGGCGCGCGACGAGCTGGACGTTGTGGATCCGGTTCGGGTCGCCGCCGTAGATCGTCTCGTAGCGGCTGATGCGCGTGGCGATGCCCATCGCGCGCGCCTGGGCCGTCGACCGGCTCGCGGCCTGGCCGGTCACGACGACCCGCGCGCGGCGGCTCGTGGTGGAGACCGCGGCGGCGAGAATGTCCTCGCGTGTGGCGGCTGAGTCGACGACGCGGCCGGGGCGGGACGGCACGACGGCCACCCGGCCGCTCTCGAAGACGCGGAAGGTCGCGTTGCGCGCCGGACGGCCGACGCCGCGGCCGAGCCGCGCGAAGTACCGGCGCGCGGTTGGCCCGCCGATCGCGAGCGAGCGCGAGCCGTCGTGGGGGAGCGAGAGCAGCTTGGCCAGCTGCCCGGGCGGGAGCCACCACGACGAGCGGCCGAGGCTCATCCGGATCCGGCGTGAGAGGGCGATGCGGGTCTGGGCGAGCGCGGGCTCGAGGTCGGACGCAGTGACAACCGGCGGGTCCTCGCGCACCGGCAGCGAGACGGGCTCGCCGCGGTCGAAGCCTGTAAGCGCCCGGACGATCGCCGCTCCCGCGGTCGCCTCGTCGAGCGTTCGGCCCGTGCGTCCCGGGACGATCCTCGGCCGGAGCCCGCGGCGCACGATCGCCGCGTCTCGGTGAGACGTGCCGACGGCGCGGCTCATCCGCGCGAGCTCGTACTGGAGCGCCCGCTTCCACACGCGCGTCGGGGGCGAGACGTCGCCTCCGAACACGCGCATGCCGATCCGGCGCAGGCCGCGCACAGGGGCAAAGCCCTCGCCGCGGTGCTGCGCGCGCCCGACCGCCGCTCGCCAGTCAGGCTCGATTCCGAGGTTGACCGGACGGACGGGCCAGTCGTGGCCCTCGGCGCGAAAGACGACCGGCACGTTCGCCACGGCCCGCGCGCGCGCCTCCAAGCGTGCCAGCGCCTCCCCGCTTGTGAGGCCGCCCACGTCCACGCCGGCGATCCGGACGCCGGCCGCGATTCGATCGGGACGCCCGGCGAAGGCCAGGCCGAGGACGAGCACGCCACAGACACCGGCTGCTGTCAGCGCGAGGAGACGGCGGACGAGCAGCCGCCGTGCCCTCGCGCGCCGGCGGTTCCGAACCCGGACCGCACTGGAAGCTGCTTCCACGCGCAAGGCGCCAAGTCTAGCGCCGCCGCCTGCCGCCTTCGGACTGGCGACTCGACCGGCGGCTGTGGACGACTCGTCGCTGATTCGGCGCGCTTCCGTCACAGTCTCGTGTGAATCTCCCGACTAGGATCGGCAGTGGGTGGTGGGTTAGGGGTGCCCCGGCCGAGGCGGGAGAAATCGGGGCTCCGGCGTTACCGCTCTTAGAAGGTGAACAGCTCGATCCCGCCGGTGACCTCCAGCGCGGCGCCGGTGATGTACGAGGCGAGGTCGGAGCAGAGAAAGGCGACCACGTTCGCGACCTCCTGCGGGTCGCCCGCCCGCCGCAGCGCCGTCCGCCGCACCATGCGTTCGTTCATCTCCGGGTTGCCGAAGCCGAACGCCTCGGTGCCGATCACGCCGGCGACAATCGCGTTCGCGGTGATGCCGTGCCGCGCGCCCTCGAGCGCGAGCGTCCGCGTCAGCCCGAGCACGCCCGCCTTGGTGGTCGAGTAGCTGGCCTGCCCGAAGCCGCCGAGCGTCCCGGCCACCGATGCCATCGTCACGATCCGGCCCCAGCCACGCTCGACCATCCACGGCCAGACGGCCTGCGCGCAGTGGAAGACGCCCGTGAGGTTGACGCGCAGGTCGCGCTCCCATAGCTCGAGGGACTGCTGCTCGAAGCGCGCCACGTGGTCGAGAGTCGCCGCGTTCGCGACGAGAATGTCGACGGCACCTAGCTCCTCGACCGCTCGCCCGACCGCCTGCTCGACCTGCCCACGCTCGGTCACGTCGCATTTGACCGCGAGCGCTCGCCGCCCAAGCGCCCGGATCTCCTCGACCGTCTGCTCGGTGTAGACGAGCCCCTGCGCCCGGGCGGCCTGCGCGAGCGGGCCGTACCGTTCGACCTCTTCGCCCGTGTCCGACTCGAGCTGGATGTCGGCGATTACGACGTCCGCACCGGCGCGCGCGAGCGTCAGCGCGTCCCCCCGGCCGAGCCCGCGCGAGCCGCCGGTGACGAGTGCGACGCGGCCGGAGAGGTCGATCTCGAGCGCCACTCAGTCCTCGGCGACCGCCGCCGCGATCGCTTCGATCTGCTCGCGCCCGAGGCGGCGCTCCTCGCCCGGCCGGTAGTGGTCCGGATACGCCGGGTCGTCGAATGCGACGTCGCCGACGGCGCGCGAACCGGCATAGCGCGGGATCACGTGGAGATGAACGTGCCGGTCTTGGTTCTGGAGGAACGCGTAATTGAAGTGCTCGGGCGCGAATGCCCGCCGCAGCCGCTCCGTCACCCAGGTCATCTCGCCCTGCAACTCCGACCACTCGTCCGCCGACAGAGCCGCAACGGCCTCCTCGTGCCGCCGGAGAACGACGATCGTCTTCCCGAGCAGGTTCTGGTTCTGGTTGAGCGCAATGCGCCAGTGGCGGGACTCTCGCAGCACCGGCGTCTGGAGCTCCGGGGCGCACAGCGCGCAGGCCATTCCGCGGACCCTAGTCGTCGTGCAAGGTTCATACGTGGCGACCCAGGCCGAGAAGGCGCAAGTGTTCCGGGCGCTGCACGAAGGCGAGCCGTTCGTGATCCCCAACCCGTAGGACGTTGGATCGGCGCGCATGCTGGCCGCGCTCGGCTTCAAGGCGCTCGCGACGACGAGCGTAGGGTTCGCCTTCACGCTCGGCCGCCTCGATGGCGGGGTCACACTCGACGACGTCGTCGGGCACGTCGCAGCTCTCGATGGCGCAACCGACCTACCCGTGTCGGTCGATCTCGAGAACGGCTACGGGCCGAGCCGGAGGCGGCAGCGCTGGCCGTCGAGCGCATCGCCGAAGCGGGCGCGGTCGGCGGCTCGATCGAGGACTGGGACCCGAGCGGCCGCCTGTACGACGCCGGGCTGGCGGCCGAGCGGGTAGCGGCAGCAGTCGAGGCCGCTCGACGGCAGCCGTTCCCGTTCACGCTCACGGCCCGAGCCGAAAACCACCTCCGGGGGAATCCTGACCTGGACGACACGATCGCGCGCCTGCAGGCCTTCGAGGCCGCCGGCGCCGACGTTCTCTATGCGCCCTGGCTTCGCACGACGGAGGAGATTGCCGCGATCTGCGCCGCCGTCTCGCGGCCGGTCAACGTGCTCGCGGTTCCGGGCTTGTCGTTCGCCGAAATCGCAACCGCCGGCGCCCAGCGCGTCAGCGTCGGAGCGCGCCTGGCCTGGACCGCGGTCGAGGCCGCCGCCGATACCGCTCGGCAGATGCTCGACGGCGACCTCTCGGGCCTGCGCACGAGCCCGCCGCTCGGCGACTGGTTCCGCTAGTCGCCCCGCGGCACCAAGGCACCGCATGCGGTGCCGACATCAGGATGGCCGGCTCTGCCGGGCATCCGTCTGAAGTGACCGGTCGATCCCTAGGAGTCGGCGCGCGGCAGAAAAATCTCTCGCGCGATCACCAGTCGCTGGATCTGCGAGGTCCCCTCGTAGATCTGGAACAGCTTCGCGTCGCGCATCAGTTTCTCGACCGGGAACTCCTTGATGTAGCCATAGCCGCCGAAGACCTGGACGGCGTCGGTCGTCACCTTCATGGCCGTGTCTGCGGCGAAACGCTTCGCGTACGAGGACTGGAGCGTCGCCCGCTTGCCGAGGTCGAGCAGCCACGCAGCCTGCCAGACCAGCAGCCGCGCCGCCTCGATCTCGGCCGCCATGTCGGCGATCAGGAAGTTGACACCCTGGTTCATCGCGATCGGCTGTCCGAACTGCACCCGCTCGCGCGAGTACTCGACCGCGTACTCGAACGCCGCGCGCGCGACGCCGACAGCGCCCGCCGCCGTCCCGGGACGGGTGAAGTCGAGCGTCTGCATCGCGATCTTGAAACCCTGCCCCTCCTCGCCGATCCGGTTTCGGGCCGGGACCTTCACGTCCTGGAAGGCGAGCGCGGACGTGTCGGTGGCGCGCTGGCCCATCTTGTCGAGGTGCTTCTCGACCGTCACGCCTTCGGTCTCGGTCGGGACGATGAACGCGCTCAGTCCGCGGTGCCGGGCCGATTTGTCCGTCGAGGCGAAGACGATCACCCACGAGGCCGGCCCGGCGTTGGTGATGAACATCTTCGAGCCGTTGAGGACGTACTCGTCTCCGTGCCGGACGGCCGTCGTCTGGATCCCGGAGACGTCCGAGCCCGCGTTCGGCTCGGTCAGCGCGAAGCAGCAGATGATCGGCTCCTCCAGGAGCGGAGGTAGCCATTCGCGTCGCTGCTCCTCGGTACCGGCGATCAGCATCGGGAGCGCTCCGAGGATGTTCGCGACGATCGCCGTCGCGATCCCCGAGCAGCCCCAGCACAGCTCCTCCCCGATCAGCGCGCCGTCGAGCGCGCCGAGGCCCGCGCCGCCCAGCTCCTCGGGGATGTGCGGGTTCATGAGGCCGACCTCGTGCGCCTTCGCGATCACGTCGTCCGGGTGCGTCTGATGCTCGTCGTGTTCGGCGGCCTTCGGCCGGATCTCCTTCTCCGCGAACTCGTGCGCGAGCTCGCGCAGCGCGCGCTGCTCCTCGGTCAGCGCGAAGGAGATGCCCGTGCCGATTGCCTCTGCAGTAGCCATGTCCGCGTTGATTGACTCGTCAGTCAAAGAGTAGCGGCGCCCTCGGCCCACCGAAAGCCGGTGGCTGAAGGCGCCGGCTCGAGCGGGCTCCGCGGCAGCCCCGCCCTCGGCTGCGGCTCGTTGTACGCGCTCGGCGCGACGTCGTTCGGGCCGTCGGGGTGGAAGAGCGAGGCCAGGTACTGGATCTGGCCGCGGCCGGGCCCGAGCTCGAACATCCCCCCGCCGTAAAGGCCGATTCCGTTCGACTCGCAGTGCTCATAGAAGTCGAGCAGCCCGCGTAGGAAGCCGAAGCGCGACGGCTTCGAGTTCAGCGTCCGCGGCGTGAACGGCAGCTGCTCGACGTCCTCGACCGAGTGGATCGGGGCGTCCCACGTGACCCGTTCGCGGTGCGGCGCGAGCACGAGCTCCGTCTCGTCGGTCAGCGCCGGGTCCTCGAGCAGTGCGTCGGGGAGACCCTCGGCGACGCGCCGGTAGAGGTCTGCGTCCGGCGGTGGATCCTGCTCGGTGTAGAAGCCCTTGTAGTCCGCGGTGACCACCGCGCCGGTCGCGGCGAGCTCAGCAATCAGCTCGTCGCTCCAGGCGCTGCCCGGGTCGAGCTTGAAGCGCAGGCTCGGGTCGAGCTCGAGCCAGCGGCGGATGACGGCGCTCGTCGGCGGGTCGCCGAGGCCGGGCGAGACGACGAACGTGACCGGCCGCAGATCGCGTCCGGCCAGCTCCGCGAGCGTCGTTCCGCCCTGGCGCAGAGCGAGATCGAGCGCCGCGCTCTCGTAGGCCCAGCGCCGGTGCGGGTCGGGCATCTCGAGCGCCGTGGAGAAGCTCTCCAGCGTCCACGAGCCGGTGAGCGGGAGAACCGCGCCGGCGGCCTGCTCGCGATCGTGGTGCTCCGCGTACCACGTGACGTCCTCCCCCAGCCCCTCCTCGCCGCCGCCGCGCAGGTGGACCACCGTCGTCACCCGCGTGAAGCCTCGGGTGACCGGCTTCTCCAGCCGTTCGAGCTCGTAGACCTCGACCTCGAGAGGCACCGCGGCCAGGCGCGACCAGGTCTCCGAGGCTGCGGACATGCGGGCGACCTTAACGAGAGAGCCCCGGTTCCGGGGCTCTCTCGGCACTTCTCGAAGGCAGCTCCTTACGGCTTGTGGCCGTGTCCGTTGCCGTTGCCGTGACCGCCGCCGGAGTTTCCGTGGTTGCCACCGGGGCCGTGACCGTGGCCGTGATTCTGACCCTGGCCGTGGCCCTGGCCGCGGCCCTTGCCCTGGCCGGTTCCGTGAAGGCCGCTCTGGCCGTGGCCCTGGCCGCGGTTCCCCTTGGCTCGGCCACTTCCAGCCCAGCTCGGCTTCCCTGAGCCGTGAGCCTTCGCGCCCTCGTGCCCGCGGTTCTGGTGGGCCGGACGCTCCGTCTTCGGTGCCTTGGTCTCCGCCTGCGTCTCGGTCGATCCCTGCTGTTCCGAGCAGGCGCCGACGGTGTCGCCGTGCCCGAGATGCGCCGGAAGCGCGTGCTCGGAGACGGTGATCGTCACGAACGGGTTCGTCTGCGAATGCGTGTGGTGGCAGATCGTCACCTTCGCAGGTGGGTACTGAGCAGCCGTGGGCGACTGATGGCTGGCGTGCAACAGCCTTGCCGCGTAGCCGACTCCGCCCAGAGACGCGAGCACGCCGACCGCGACAGCGATGACGGCGGCGCTGGCGACGCGTGCGCGTCGGGACGTTCTCGATCTCTTCATGGACAAGCCCCCGGGGTCGAGGTTTCTCACCGGTGTTCGGGAAGCGGATCCCTTCTAGGCCCGGAGCTTGCGTTCTGCTGCTCAGCCCGATCCGCGCACGTCGCGAAGCTCGCTGCTGAGCGGGTTCAGGGAGGCCACGCGGGCCAGGGCGTGCTGCCGCTCGGCCCCGCGGCTGGCGAGAGCGAGATCGAGCCAGAGCTGCCAGTCCCCGTCGTCCTTGCGGAGGCCGTGCAGGAAGCTCCCTCGCGCCTCACCGACCCGGCCGGCCTCGAGCTGCGCTTCGCCGAGCAGGCGCCACGGTTCTGCGGACCATGGCTCCCAGCGCCTCGCGCGCTTCGCATCGCTGGCAGCCGTGCGCAGGTGCGCCGCATCGAGGGCGTCGCTCGACGTGGCCTCGGCCTGATTGCCGACGAAGCCCGCGACTGCGACGGCGCACAGGGAGACGGCAAGTCCGAGGCCGAGGGCCCGTCGGGCACCGTCGAGCGGAGGCGTCTCGACACCTCGCGCGGCGAGAAGAAGCGCGATTCCGCACGCGAGCGCAGCCAGCGTGACAGACGTCATCTCCCAGTCCCAGTCGATGCCGGCGTGCAGTAGGAACGCCACGTAGGCCCCGGCCGAGGCCGACGCGAGCGGATGGCGACGAGCTGCGGGCGCTGCCGCCAGCGGAACCGCGAGCGCGCCCACCAGCAGCGCGAGGCCGAGCGGCCCGAGCTCCGCGAGCGTCTCGAGATAGAGGCTGTGCGCATCCACGACGGGGAGCGGGTCGCGGCGGTGACGGAGCCAGAACCGCTGGTAGCTGCCGGCACCGCCGCCGAGCCACGGGTGGCTCTCGTACTCGCGCCAGGCGACCCGCCAGTACTCCGAGCGGCTGTTTCCGGAGAGGCTGAACAGGCGCTGGCTCGCGTTCGTCCTGACCAGCGGTGCGGGCGCGTTGAAGGCGTGGTACGCGCGCCGGATTGCGGTCTCGGGCCCACCGACTACGGCGACTCCCACGGCCACGAGCGTGACGCCGGCGAGCACGAGCGCCAGGGCAAACGCATGTCTCGAGGCGCGACCCGGGGCCATCCGGGCCTGGATTCGGTCGAGAGCGGCCGGGACGAGCGCCGCCACGATGGCGAGGCCGACGATCGCCACCGCGAGCAAGCGTCCGTCGTGCCTTGCGGCGGCCACCGAGGCGGTCCGGCCGGTGACCGGGTGTGTGCGCGAGGCGAGCAGCACAGCGATCGCAGGAGGGACAGCGAGAGCCAGGGTGCTCGCGAGCGCTCCGAGCCTGTCGCGCTCGAGGACGACGAGTGCTGCCAGCCCGCCCGCAAGGGCCAGCCAGGCACCTCGCCCGTAAGTGAAGTAGAGCGTCGGGGCAAGGACGACGAGGCCCGCTGAACCGAGGGCCCGAGCCACGAGCTTGCGGCCCCGCAAGGCAAAGCCGAGCGCGAGCAGGATGCCGAGAACCGCGAACACGGCCAGAGCGTTTGCGTATCCGAGCGGGCAGGCGAGCCGGAAGCTCGCCTCGGGATCGGCCGAGAGAACCTGGTAGTCACCGCGACCGGGCGCGAGCATCCGCACGATCAGCGTGTAGGCGCAGATGCCCGTGATTGCGGCCGCGAGCAAGGCGAGCAGGCCCGTGACTCGCGAACGCTGGCCGAGCAGGAGCAACGCACCGGCTCCCGCCACGTAGACGAGCATCCGCTCACCTTCGCGCACGGTCTGGGACACGTCGGATGACCAGGCGAGCGAAAGCCATACCCAAGCCGCCAGCGTCAGGAGGGCCGCCGGAAGGGCCCATTCCGCACGAGCGAGCCGCCGGCCCCCGGCGAGCAGGGCCCCGGCGATCACGAGCAGCAGCACCAGCGCGCTCCAACCCCACGTCGTTGGGTCGAAACCGCCGGCGTCGGCTGCGAGGGCTGCCACGCTCAGCGCCGCCACGAGCCCGGGAGCGAGCTCGTGGA
>Ga0137373_10005261_pt1 | contig 14029 bp, 24 predicted proteins | sample SagtaG_5_FD_104912 | JGI IMG/M metagenome (GOLD analysis project Ga0137373, IMG submission 104912) | Vadose zone soil microbial communities from Sagehorn Ranch, Mendocino, California, USA - Sage1_R_80_16 metaG | ecosystem: Environmental > Terrestrial > Soil > Vadose zone | place: USA...
CCCACCGGCGTTGGCTCCAATGCGACGACCATCAACTGCGGCGGTTCCTTTCGAAGGTGAGCGAGGGCGTCGCTCACGCTCCGAGCCCACGCGATCGGACATCCGAGGGGATAGAGAGCAGCTCTGATTCGCTCATACAATGCAATTCCCGAGCAGACCACCAGCACCATCGCCTATTTCCCCCCTGTCTTCGTACGGAGCGAGTGACCTGGGAGCATTTCGCGTGCCATGCAGAAACAGCGGAGAAGAAGCCGCGCGCGGTTTGATTGCGCAATCCATGCGAATGAGACGAATGGATTGCGTCCGGGCGGGTTGCCGCAGGCGAAGAAGACCGGTTTTCTTTTCCGCTCCCTGCGCAAGCGGATATCGTCACGCTGGCGGCTTGTCGTTTACCGATGACGCGCCGTTCTCTCGTCGTTCATCGATGCGATGGCGTGGGAACTGGAGGGTGGCTCCGGCGCATTTGCGTGATGAGCCGCCCAGCAGGAAGGACACCACAATTCCGTTTTTTTCCGACCGTCGTCATCGAGCGCGACGGTGAGTCGCCAGCCATGCTCAATCAACGTGTAGCTCGTGTCTGTCTTTGGCGGCAGCGATTCGCAGCCTACGCAGTGTTGACTGGAGCGATTCATGCACTCCCTCTCTTCACATCCTGGCACAAATCATCGTGAGTGACGAGAGCGTAGGCAGGCAACAACGTAGGATTCTGTCCGTCTACATGGCCGATCCAGCACCCATCGCGAGCGGGTGCGATAGGCCGAGTCAGCTGTGGGCCGGGAGCACGACAAACCTTAGCATTACTGCGTCAGATCTTGGCGATGACCGATCACGATCAGCAATTGCGGCGCGTCGCCCACGCAAAGCTCCTTTCCGCGCTCATCGAGGGCGGAGAGAGTGGGATGCGAGCCCACGGTACTCCGTAAAGACACACCTGCAACGGCGGGAACTGGGAAAGGTAATGAGGGGTAGTCTGGTAGACGAAACCGACGACACCTCTCTGACACTCGGCGATCCAGACGTGCATCGAGCGATTCGCGAGGGTGTCTCGAACCGACTTCTCCTGGTACTGACGTCAGTCGCCGTGCAGCCGGATGAAGATCTCGTGCCCCAGGACGTCCTCCATGGAAGTGAAGACTGGAGCCCATGCGCCAAGCGACAGTTTGACGATGGCGTTCTCATCGTCGGGTCGATACTCCCGAGTCTCGGGCCGCACGAGGTTGGAGCGTTGCACAGCCGTAGATGAGGCGCCAAACGAAGATCACCTGCTTGAGTTGGCGACATGCGGCAATTCGGCCATTCGGTGCGCTTCCGAAGCGCGCGATCTTGGGCTACTTCTTCCCGGACTTTCGATCGTAGCGCTTCATCTTGTGACGCTCCTCCATCGCACAAACGTCCGTCCTGGCGAATCTGCACAGGCACCGATCCCGCGGTATGATATTCTTGTTGGATGGGGGTTCTGATCGTCGACGACGACAACGATCTGCGTGACTCGCTTCGGCGCGCATTGGAGGGGGAAGGGTATGATACCGTTTGCGCCGCCAATGGCCGGGAAGCGCTGAATCTTCTGCATGCGCCGGAGAGTCGCCCCAGCCTCGTGCTCTTGGACATCATGATGCCCGAGATGAATGGCCTGGATTTCCTGGACCTCGTGGAGAGGGACAGCGACCTGTGTGCGATCCCGGTGGTCGTTATGACCGCACACGCGCGCGAGCGTCGCAACCAAGCTCACCCTTCACGGTCCTCGGGAAGATTTCTCCGAAAGCCGGTCAACCTCGACACGCTCCTCTATCTCGTGGAGCAATACTGTCCTCGCAAGTTACAGCCAAAGTAAATCAGAACAGTCGGAAATCATTGCGGAGAGAGTGGGATCTATTTTCATGCATCTGCACGGCAGCATTCTGTTCGGGAACCGCGCGTTCGCCACAGAGGCCAATCGCTTCGCGTACGAAGATGGCTGGAACGACGTCTACATGCACTCCGATCCAATCGTCGAGCCGGATGCCGGATAATCGGTCCAAGACCCGTCGGGTGTCGCTGGCATTGCCCCAGAATGCGTATTCGATATCAATCTCGTTCGTGCCGTCGCCTCCGATACCCGCGGCGGGTCCATAAAGAAAGAGACCGAGGACGACGTTCCTGTCGAATCGCTCAGAGTTAAGTGATGCATCTTGCGATCCTGCGCTGCCGCGCCTTAAGGTACGTCGTTCGATCCCGGCGAAGGAAGGCAGCGAGAATTGATGGCTCTCGATCGGATGAGAACGGACGGGATCGTGTGGGCCGCGCTCTGCGCCCTTGGCGCGCATGTCGCGGCCTGCAGTGAGTCCTCTTCCGCGGGTGGCAACCCGGGACCCCTTGGTGCGGGTGGCATGGTCGGCGGGGGAGGAGCGGCAGGCAGCACGGCGGGAGCCGCCGGTGAAAAAGAGGCCGGCTCGATGGAGGCGGGGCGGGCAGGTGACGATGGGCCCACGTCTGCCGATCAGGAAAGCAGTGCGGACGGTGGAGAGGCCGACGTTTCTAGGGACGGAGCAGCCGGCGCGAATGACGCGAGCGGCGGCAGCGAGGCGAGTAGGCCCCACAATCTCGTTTTTCGCCTGATCGACCCCATCCCGGAGCACAAGCTCAAGCCAGGCGAGGACCCGTTCGGAATCGCGGTTGATACATCCGTGGTGGGCTTGAGCCTCGACCAGTCGGTCGTGGTGGGGCTCTCTGAAATCACGCGCGATCACACGGCCGATGGGGGCTACTCGTACGGCTACGAGCCCTTTCGCTGGACCGAAAGCACGGGCTCGGTGAGTCTCGGTCTTCCTCCGGGGGCCATCGTGAGCGATCGCCGCGCCACCAGGAACTTCCCCATGTTCATGAGTGCCGACGCTTCCGTCGTCGTTGGCTGGTTTGGATGGGGCGCTCCCGACGAAGCGGTTTTCCGCTGGACCCTCGCGTCGGGCATGGTGAGCTTGGGGCATGTGGCCGAAACGAGCCGCCTCACCCTGCGGGCCATGAGCTCCGACGGCGCAGTAGTCGCCGGAACGATCACCGACGTCGACGCGGCGTTTCACACCGAGGCTCTCGAGTGGACCACTCGATCGGGGTGGGTTCGTCTCGGAAAGATTCCCGGACACACCGACAGCGAGGTAGTCGGCGTAAGCAGCGACGGAAGCCTCATTGTCGGATGGTCGGGCATTCCGTTCAGGCGGACGCCGGTTCTATGGCCACAAGGTGCGGACATCCGCAGCCTCGACAAGGCTCCGGGCTTCGATTCCTGCGAGCCCCTCACGATGACGCCCGATGGGAAAGTGATCGCCGGCGTGTGCACGCGTGGGAGCACGACGCGAGTCTTCAGGTGGACGGAGTCGACTGGCTTCGAGATAGTCGGCATTCCCAGTGTGTCGATCACCTATGAGCTCGGTGGTATCAGTTCGGACGGCGCGGTACTGGTGGGTAATTACGAAAACTCGTTGAGTGGCGAGCTGCAACCGTTTCGCTTTACCGAAGCCGGCGGCGCTCAAGGTCTGGGGGTTCTTCCCGGCTACGTGAAAAGCTCTTTGGCTCGCGACGTCTTTGCCATGAGTGCCGACGGAACGGTGGTGACCGGCAAGGCAGGGGATTCCAACGGGCTCGGTCCGGCCTTCCGGTGGACGGAGACCGCCGGGATGGCGAGCCTCGGTCTTCTCCCGGGTCACAACGACAGCCACGCTTCGAGTGTGAGCCCCGACGGTTCGTTTATCACTGGTCGGAGCGGGTCGGCAGCCCCGGGAACCTATCCGCGCGTCGCCGACGCCGTCGTTTGGGATGCGCGCGGTGCGATTCATTCGATCCCCGCCGATCTCGTGGCGGCTGGGATCGACTTGCGCGGCTATCGTCCGCACGACGCGTGGATCGCGGTCAACAACGGCAAGGTTGCATATTACGGCGTGGCGGTTGGGGTCGACGTCGACGTCAACCGCCGGAGAGGCTGGGTCGAGTGGCTACCTTGATCTCGATGCGACGTTGGACTTTCCATTTCGTGTTGGTCGCGGCTGTCTTGGCGTGTGGCAACACGAGTCAACAGAGCTCGGCCTCGAGTGGATCGGGAGGGGCGACCCAAGCAGGAGCCGGTGCTTCGAGCGGTGTGGGATCGGGTTCGGGGGGAAGCGTCGGAGCGGCGGGCGGCGCTGGCTCGGCTGGCGGCCCCGGAACAGGAGGATCGGGGGGACCGAGTGGAGGTGCGGGTAGTCAGGACGCGGCGGCCGGCGGGCTCGACGGCGCCGGCATCGACGGATCGAATGCCGACGCAAGCTGCGTTCGAGACGTGATTGACCTGCTGTCACCCCCGACCGACGTGTTCGTGATGATCGATACCTCGGGCTCGATGCAGTGCCCTGCCGCCGACGACATGTGCGAATTGGCGCCACCTACCCCGATGCGACCGACGAGGTGGGACGCCGTCATGAATGCCATCAACGGGTTCGTCAACGCTCCCGCGAGCGCCGGTATTGCGGTCGGGATCGGTCTATTTCCCATCTCACCGACGATCTGCACGGCGATGGATTACGCGCAGCCCGTGGTGGCCATCGCAGCCTTGCCAGGCAACGCTCAGAGGGTTTCGAATGCTCTTGCCATGGTCGCTCCGGCCGGAAACACGCCGACCGTTCCCGCCCTCACCGGCGCGATCAATTACGCAAAGACCTACATGACGGCCACGCCCACGCGCAGCGCCGCCGTCGTTCTCGTCACCGATGGCCTTCCGAACGGCTGCTCATCGACCATCGCAGCCGCGAGCATGGTGGCGATGAACGCTTTCGTCGCCACTCCTTCGATCACGACGTACGTGGTGGGGCTCGGAAACACGGCTTCACTCGATCAGATCGCGCTTGCCGGCTCGGGCAATACCCGACACTACTTTCCCGCGACGGGAGACGTCGGAGCGAAATTGCTCGCCGCGCTCCGTGAAGCGACGAACGCCAGTTCGTGCGACTACGCGCTCCCGATGAGACCTTTCGATCCAAATCTCGTTACGCTTCAGATCACCCTTGGCCCGAACGGCACGCCCCAGAATGTGCGCAAGGTGCAAAACTCCGCCGCCTGCGGCGCCGCGGGCGGTTGGTACTACGACGACCCCGTCCTGCCCGCCAAGGCGACGCTTTGCCCGCAATCGTGTGATCCCGTCAAGACGACCGAGGGAAGCCGCATCCGGTTCATCATTGGATGCGCCGGCCCATGAAGGACGACGACAACAGGGCGCTTTCCGCTTACAGGCGCCTTTCTGCCGATCTGGGGCGCTACTGCTGCCGAGAGCGACTCCGATGCCAACCTCCGCCGAGAATCCTCCGAGCGCCGTAGCCGCTCCCTCACGTGGACCGAACTCGTCGGCACTGGAAAAGCCGCTGTAGAACCCGCTGGGATCGACGTGGTTTACCGGATTGTCGCACACGTTGGCCGGCGCGGCCCACTTTCCGGTGGTCGCATTCGCGGCGCGTGTTCGATTTTCGGTTGGTTCAGTGCGTTCGTAAGAATTGCCGCCGAATCGTCTTCTTTTGCAGTCCCTGTGATCATGGCCAGATCTATTGCTCGGACGAGTGCCACGCGCGCGCAGGGGCGACGAAAGGGCCGCCGAACGCGACGAATCTCCGCGCCCGAAGGGCCGCGAAAGCGGTTCCTTCCGCGTGAATTCCTCGCGTTTTGCAGCGAAAAGATCGATGGACCACTTACACGTGTCAGAGCGGAGGCTGCTTCTTGGCAATCGAAACGCACGTTGTCCGCGTGATGGCTTGCGTGGCATATAGGGTCACGAATCCTGATTGGCGAGGTCCACAAACGAGTTAACTGCTTCACGCGTGAGCGCACGCTGCATGACTCGTGAAATTGGTCGCCCAATTATGCTCAGCCAGTTGCCTGCACGCGACCACGCCTGCGCCTCGAACTTCGACGTGCCTGCCGTTCGGGGTTACGGCGAACGAAGCGACCCCCCGCTCCGGGTGCCCTTGAAGCGTAGCATACGCAAAGAATGCGCGATCAATGGTTCGAACGACTTCGATCACGCGCACCGCGGTCTCGATGGCGAGCGGCCCGAGCACGGCACGTTGAACAATCGTCGCACCGACTGCGACACGTCGATCGCTCGTGCACACGCGAGCATACATCCGTTGAGCGGCAAAAATCCGATAGGCAAGCAGTGCATCGACCGCGCGATCAAATGCGCCTGTGATTGGCGCCTCGTAGACATCGTGCACGAATCCACCAAGGCGAATGTCGTCACGGCTTGGACTTGCCGGGATCTTAGACCAGGCGTCACAATTGAACTCCGCCTCGCGAGCCCGAACCGCACTCATGACACGTACCGTTGCTATCCTCGCATCTCCCGGTGGCGACCAGCTGCGAATGGCCGCAGCTACGGCAAACCAAATGAAGACAGCCCCACTCGGGCAGCCCGCAGCGCAAATATTCCTCGAACTCCCGCTCGACGAACTTCGGCAGGTCGCCCGCCTCTTCGGCCCGCTCGTGAAACCGGGCCAGTGCTCCGCCACGATCTGCTCATGGAGATCATGGGACACAGCTCGGTCGACGTGACGTCTCGCTACGCCCATCTGACTAACCAGCTCACCGACGCCGAACTTTTGCGTGCCGACGTTCAGTTGGCGATCTGAAGAGCGTCTTGTGTGTGACGAACAGCAGATCGAAAAGTGGCTGCCCGAGCCTCCGAAACGAAGGCACCGCCGGCGAACGGCTAGCGGCCCCATGGCGCCAACGTTCCGCAACGTTCCCGTTTACGACGCCCATCGAAGCCCGAAGAGAGGGCGTCCCCGGGTCCTTTCCGTAGCCCCGTAGGACCGTAGGCCCAAGCACCTAGAGCAGCCCTTGTGGCCGCGGCGAAGCTTGTCGAGGTCAGTACTCGCCCTTGATCGCGAAGTACGACCCACGGATCGTGCCGGCCAGCTTCGACTTCTGCGTTGCGAACTTGAACTGCTTGGCGAGCTCCTCAGGGACGTCCATCCCCTCGGAGAGCTTGAAGCCGACAGCTCGCCTCTTGGGATCGTCGACGTCGTACATCACATTGATGGACAGGCCGCTCTCGTAGAAGACGAATGCGATCCGGATGTTCTCAACCTGAAACGCCGTGGCCTCGAGGGGGCGGGACTTGATGACGATGTCGCGTTCTTCCTTGAGGATGCGGTGCACCCAGTCGATCGCATTCTTCGCCTTGTTGGCGGGCTCCACGGTGAAGTCGTGGTCAAAATTGTTCTTGAAGTAGCGGGCCTCGTTGGCCCGTAGGCCCGCGAGGGCAGCCGCTACCGGCGAAGCCTCAAGGCCGACGGTCGATACGGTCTTGAAATCCACGACATGGGACATGACGTACCTCGTGATGAACGTCGCGTCGCCCTAGGCGAGGGCTCCGGCACGATAATGCCCCCGAACCTCCAGGACAATGCGCTCATCGCTCGAGAGCGGCCGGGCCGTGCGCGTGGACTTCGCTTCTTTGGGGCTCGCGTCCATCTCGTTCAGGTTCTGAGTCAGCGTCGACGTCAGGCAGGCGGGCTGAGCGAATACCGCCCGTAGGCCACGAACGCTGCCACCAGCCCCATCCCGACCACCCAGACCAGAGGGTTGGCCACGGTCAGTTTGAGCGAATACCGCGCAAACAGCCCGCCGAGGGCCAGGCTTTCCAGTACGAGCGCGGCCGCGGCGATCGGAGTCAGGACTGGCATCCACTTCGTGGCGGCCGGGACGACCAGCAGGACTGCGCACAACATCTCGAACACACCGATCGCGCCCCAAGCACCGCGCGAGAGCGCGGCCCCCGCCGGCATCTTCGCGAGCTCTTCGTACTGGAAGTTTTTGTATGCCCCACCCGCGAAGCAGAACAGGGCGAGTGCGACCTGGAGGACCCACATGAGAATGTTCATCGAGAGCTCCCTTGCTGCGCGAGCGCCTTCGCGAGCTTGCCGTGCATCACGTTCCAGCCGTACTCCGCACCCTTGAACGCCCCCTCCTGCTCGAAGCCCGAGTGCTCGAACAGCACGCGTGTCCCGGTGCCGTCCGGCTCAAGTCGATAGCTCACGCGTGTATTCAGAAAGTCGTCTATGACCCAGGTGAAGACAAGCTCGCTCCGAGGAACGCACTTGAGGACCTCGCATCGGACGATGAGGCCGTCTTGGAGCTGGGGCTTCGGCGGCACCCGAAAGGTAAAATGATGCCCGACGCGCGGCTCGAAGTCGTTCGGGTACATCCACTCGGCGAGCGCTGCGCTGTCCGTGAGCGAGCGCCAGACCGCCTCGGGCGACTGCGCGAATCTCAGCTCTCGTCGGATCTTGTTCGTCACCGCTCGTCGCCTTTCTCGAGGTGTCGCTTGAGGCGGCCAAAGTGGTCGTCCCAGAACCGCTCGTAGTGAGAGAGCCAGTCGCGCACAGGACCTAGTCGCTCAGGCGCCAGTCGGTACCGCCGCTCCCTGCCATGTCGCTGCTCAGTGACGAGGCCAGCGTCGAGCATAACGCGCAGGTGCTGCGAAACCGCTGGGCGGCTCATCTCGAAATTCGCTGCGATCGCGTTCACGGGACGGTCGCCGTCGGCGAGCAAGTCGAGCATGCGCCGGCGCGCCGGGTGACTGATCGCTCCGAAAACTCCGGGCTCACTCAGCATCATCACCCGGATAATGCGTAAGATAATGCTTACCTGTCAAGCGGAAAGGAAAAGCAATCAAGGATCGGAGATCAAGCCGCATCGAGGTCGACGTGGGCACTGCCGCGGGCTTCGACGATCCGGAGACGATTCCGAAGCCCATCGGGTGTGCGGTGCGCTCATCTTTCCCGAGATATTGCAATAAGTTGTGAGAAAAAAATTTATGCGCCAAGTACGGGGGGACTCGTCGGGGTTCGCCGTCGAGCCCATCGCGTTTTCCCAATTTGGCGCTAGCCGTCAAGCACCGTCAGATCGAGTTGGCTGAGCCGCTCAGGGTCGCGGAGGATGTCGATCTCGACGATCTTCCCGCCCCTGATCGTGAAGGCCATGATCGAGAACGGCTTTCCTTCGAGCATGCAGACCGCCCCAGCGGCGCCGTTGACGAGCGCTGGGAGCCGGAGCAGACCGAGGCGCGAGAAGCTCTGCGCGCCACGAGCCACCTGCTCCGGACCGCGGAGCTCGATCGGGCCTGCACCGGCGTCGCCTCGGACGACCACTTCCGGGTCGAGGACAGCGACGTAGTCGTCGACGTCGTGGCGCAGATGCGACAGCTCGGCGTGATTCCCGCCTAGAGCGAACCTGCCGGGTCATCCGCTTAGGAGGACCGTCTCCCGCGCGTACGCGGGGGGTGGCGCGCGGTGGTGGCTCTAACCGGCAACAGGTGGCGAGCACGCCGACCGCGGTGTGCAGCGCGATGACCCAGACATACGCGGTCATGCAACCACCTCCGGCGACCAATGGTCGCCCACCCTTGACGAGTCAACCTTCAGTACCCGGGCGGAGGCCCCTTGGGCATCGTGAAATAAGAGACGACGAGCAGGACGAGGAGAAGCGCCAGCAGAATCGCCCACGTCCGCGGGTGCGGCCGCTCCTCCGCCGAGGGCTGGACGTGCTGCCAACGACGATCCGGCGGGCGCAGCGCCCACGACCCGAGGGTAAACGCTGCGAGAACGAGCGCCGGAATGCATCTGCCCGCACCATCGCCCACGGCCAGGTGCGATGCGCACGCGCCGTAGTAGTTGAAGAAGAACCCTGCGTACGCCCATTCCTTGAGCCGCGGGAATCTCGGCGCGAGTACCGCGACGGCCCCGGCGAGCTTCCAGGGTCCTATAATGAAGCTCAGGTAGAGGGGGTAGCCGAGATGGGCCGAGATGACGCGCCCGTATTCGATCTGGAAGAGATCCCAGAGCGATCCCGCCACCCCCTCCCAGGCGACGAAAATCGTGAACGTCCAGTAAGCGATGGTTCGGATCCGCTCCGCCCGCCGCCCCGTGGGAATACGGGTCATTAGATTCCTCTGCGAAGGCCCCAGAGAATGAGCGCCAGCGAAATGAGAACCGTCGGTGCGGCGGTGTACAGCACGACCTTGATCGCAGTCTCTTGAAACGCGTTCCCTCGAGCAGCCCCCGCCGCCAGCGGCATGGTCGTGTTGCCTGCTCCCAGACGGCGGCCATCAAGTATGGAATCAGCGTGGCAAACGCGGAATACACAAAGAACCAGCACGCGATCCGTGACGTTGTGACGCCCAGATTGAGCCTGGGCCACATCAGGCCGAGCGCCAGAACAATGACACCCTCCAGACCGCTGAGCGTGTGGACCGACAATCCGAGGCGTGGGACCGGGAAGTAAGGAATGGCAAATCCTTCCAGCGAAGAAAACAAAAAGAGTGCGACGCCGATCTGAACGAGGCGATGGCCCTGACGCGACAAGAGGTTCGATGAGTTCATATCCGCTCCGGTGGATGGCTCGGCGCGCTGAGCGTCTGACCGCGCAGCAGGGCCACGTGACGCTAAGGGACATCGGTTGTGCGAGCGAGGAACTTGGGGATGGCGCTGAGCTTGTGAATGTCGAATTCTTTGAACACCGTAGCGACATCGTCTTGCAGCGGCGCGAACACGCCGTGGACTTCCCGTACGCGCTCCGGCACCGAGCGAAGGACCTGCTTGCGCCCCCTCATTCCCAGGTCACCATGGCGACGGCCCCTTCGGCAGAGTCAGCAGCGCAATGCCCAAGAACCCCGCGATCACGACGAGCGGAACGATCCAGGCAACCGGACGCAGCTTGCTCGTTGGCGCGGTCGGTGGGACGCGACGCTCGGGTGGCCGAAGCGCCCACGACGCAAGGGTGATGACCGCGAAGATGAAGGGGACCATCCACTTGTTCGGACCGTCGCCCACCAGAAAGTGGGATGCCACAGCGCCCGTATAAGTAAAGATGGCACCGGCGTAGGCCCATTCCTTGAGCCTTGGAAAGCGCGGAACGAAGAGCGTCACGGCACAGGGGAACTTCCAGATGCCGAGGATCAAGAGAAGGTAATGAGGGTAGTGCAGGTGATCGAAGCCCCCACGTACGATTTCGATCCTGAGCAGGTCCCACATCGATCCCGCAACCATTTCCCAGGCGATGATCGTCGTGCATACCCAGTAGGTGATGATGCGGAGGGTCAGACGGCGTCCTCGACCCGCCGCGTCCGAGCTCTTCATTTGTGCTTGCGTGGTTGGTCTCCGGGTGCCCTTCGCACGATCGTTGGCGGCTGTTGGTCGATGCGCCCACAGTCTCATGGAGTGGGACCCACGGGCCCCGACACGCTCCGCCGACCATCTATTTTCATCCCTCGGTCACATCCCTTCCTTGCCTTCCGTCATAGCAATGACGAACGAGAGTCATCGGATGTGACGGAGTGGATGGGCGTTCAGCAACGCCGCGGTGTAACCCCAGATCAACGGCGGCGGGGGATGCCTCGACATGCACACCAAGGATGCCGCGCACGCGGGGGAGATGTCGGTACGCCTGAACTTGGTTTGCGGCTTGGCGGAACCCTCTAAGGAGAAATCTCATGAACACCGCACTGTGGATCGTTGCGGGACTCCTGGCCGCTGTCTTCCTGCTCGCCGGCTCCAGCAAGTTGTTCATTCCTCGGGAGAAACTGGCCAAGGCTCCCGGCGGGGGATGGGTCTTGGACTTCAGCGCCGGCTTCGTCAAGGCCCTCGGAGCAATCGAGATCCTGGGCGCCGTCGGCCTGATCCTGCCCGCCCTGCTCGACATCGCGCCGGTTCTGGTGCCACTGGCGGCCCTCGGTCTGGGCTTGATTATGACCGGCGCGGCGATCGTGGAGTCCCGCCGTCAAGAGTTCAAGCACGTGCTGTTGAACCTGACCTATCTCGCCCTGATCGCCTTCGTGGCATTCGGCCGCTTCGGACCTGAGTCCTTCACCAGCCGACCGCATTGACTGCCCCACGAGCCCCTAGGGAGGAGGAACCCCACCGCATTTTCCCTCTGCACGGCAGCCGGAGATCCGATCGATATGAGATGGAGGCCCTTCCCCATGAAACGCAGACGAAAGGAATAACCAAAGACGCAAAAGGACGGAACGCTTTCAAGCACGGATGAGAAACCACGTGATGATCTCTTGTCTCAGGTCCATTTAAGAGGCTATGAAGACTTCACGTCTTCGTGCGGCTTGAAAGCGGCGCCAGGGAGGACGGTGCCGTCCAGGAATTGTCCAAATTCCACAATGCATGCTCAGGGAGGATTCAGATGAGTGCTTTGGCAATCCGGCGGTTTGACTTTGTCACCATCTACAGCCGAGACCTCGAAGCTTCGAAGAAGTTTTACGTAGGCCTCCTCGAATTCCAGGTGCTTCGGGAAGTTCGCAACGAATTTTTCCAGATTGATGTGGCAGGAGTGCCCATCTGCGTCTCGACTTGAATCAAGTCGAGACGCACCAAAACACCATTGGACTTGAAGTGGAGGATCTCGCTGCTACCGAGTCTAGGCTGCGACAGATGGGGCTAGAAGTCCATTCCGGCTCCAATGTCGCGTCCAGGGAAGACTGGGTCGGGGTCAAGGACCCTGATGGCAATGAAGTTATTTTTCTTGTGCGAAGGCCCAGAGAATCGGGAGCGTAGGAGTTCGATCCCCGCGCAAGCTCACCGGCGCGGCAACTGCGCAGACGAAGGGGAGTGATCTACAGCCGCTGCTGCTCCGCTTAACTCTCGTCGAGCACGATCTTGAGCTGTGCCAACCGCGACGGATCCATGCGCAGATCGATCTCTACGATTCGGTCGTTATCTATAGTGAACAGCCAGACCCCGCGCGTCTGTCCGCCGTGAGCCCAGATCGCTCCCGCTCTGCATCAACCACGGCTGGTTGCACCCCTCGTGCCCGCATGTTGAGCATCACAGCGACCGCAGGCGCCACAACCTGGCTGTCGAGACCGCCGCAGCAACAAAGTGGGGCGGAGCAGCGGAACGAGCAGGCGCACGGTGGTGTCGCTCGCGACGAGCGTCAGGAGGATTCAAGGTGACAAGGTCATTCTGTCGAGGTCAGTACTCGCCCTTGATCGCGAAGTACGACCCGCGGATCGTGCCAGACGGCGGCGCTCGGGGCGGTCGCGTCGAATCTGCCGGCCGCCCCTTGGCCCAATGTAGTTCCAGCCGCGGCGCGTCCGTTCGTTTCGACCCTGCCGAGCCTTCCCGGCCTGTTTTGACGCCACTGGACGCCGGGAACTCGCAATCGAAAGGATCAGGACATGGACGCGACGCTGGCAGTTGCTCTTCGGGTGTTCTTCACGACGCTCGCAAATCAAACTTCGTCTTCGTGGCTCCGAATGGACGGCTGAGTACGGTACTCGGCTTCAAATTCATGGGCGGGAAGATCGTCGAAATCAGCGTGCTCACCGATCCCGCGCGATTCGACGAGCTCGATTTGGCCGTCCTCCCCGCCTGACGCTCAGCGCGAAAGAGTGCCATTGGGAATCTCGCGATCCGGTCGAGGGCCGCATCGAAGCCCGATGCGTCAGGCCGAGCGATGCGGACCCTCAATTGAGCGTCCTGTGCTCTCGAGAACGCGTCTCGAAAGCCAGTCGTCCCCCCCCGTGAACTCGCCATTTTCTACCCCGTCGGCGATCATCGCAACGAGGAGCGACAGATGCTCTCGCATGAACCCAGCGGCGAGCCACCGCAACCGCCGGGACGAGCCCAATGCCTCGCGGATCAACAAGCGAATGACGTTCCTACAGGATCGCCGGCGTCTCGGCGTCCCCTTGACAAGGCCATCGGAAGCGTTCATTTTGAGATCTGTCAAATAATCAAAATGTGATCGACCGAAGAAGGTGCGGCAACGATGATCGTTGAGAGGTACTCGTTCGTGGCCCTGACGACGGCGGACCTCAAACGGGCGCGGCGGTTCTGGGTCGACCAACTCGAGTTTCCGGTGACTGAGGAGGAGGCGGGCTACTTCTTCATCGTCGACGCCAGCAAGTTGCGCCTCTGCGTAGAAGAGGTCGACTGACGCACGCGCGCAGACCTACAACCAATTCAAACAATCAAAATGCGATGCGAACAGAGGAAGTTTTCAAGGCCATTGCGGATCCTAC
>Ga0137373_10005264_pt1 | contig 14027 bp, 8 predicted proteins | sample SagtaG_5_FD_104912 | JGI IMG/M metagenome (GOLD analysis project Ga0137373, IMG submission 104912) | Vadose zone soil microbial communities from Sagehorn Ranch, Mendocino, California, USA - Sage1_R_80_16 metaG | ecosystem: Environmental > Terrestrial > Soil > Vadose zone | place: USA: California...
TGAAGCCAAACTCGCGATCATTCGTCCAGCCCTCCAGCAGTTTCTGTCAGGACCCAAGGCGCTGTTGAACGGCTTTGAGCAAGCGACATTGGCGCACAAGCGCGCAACTGCGTAAGTCCTAAGAGAATAGAGAATAGAGGATAGAGAATAGCACCTACTTTACGACAATCGCTATCTTCTATCCCCGCTCTTCGGCAATACATCTTGCTGTTCTGGTCGTCTCTGTAAACTCCCCCGCCCGAATCTGCCAACCAAGGGCAAAAAGTGTGGTACTATCGGGGCTGTGTCTCAATGTGCCGACATTGATAGAATGAGGAGAAGCCCATGCGTCTGGTCACCTACCAAGACGAAACCGGCATCCATCTTGGCGCACTGCGCGATGATACAACCATTGTCTCGCTCGACGCGGTGGCGCCGAGTATGCTCGCGCTGATCGCCGGCGGCGAAGCGCTGCTGGGGCAGGCCCGCGCGGCGCTTGAGCGCGCCGCGACGACTCGGCCGCTGAGCGCTGTGAAGCTGCTCGCACCCATCCCGCGCCCGCCCATGGACGTCGTCTGCTTGGGCATGAACTATGTCGAGCACGCCTACGAGTCCAATCGTGCGAAGGGCCTAGAGCCGAGCCTGCCTCCACACCCGGTGTTTTTTACCAAGGCCGCCACGAGCGTATGTGGGCCAGACGACGACATCCCGCTCGACCCGCGCGTGACACAGGCGCTGGATTACGAAGTCGAGTTGGCGTATGTCATCGGGCGCGGCGGGAAGAATATCGCGCGCGCTCAGGCGATGCAGTATATCTTCGGCTATACAATTCTCAACGATATTTCGGCGCGCGACCTGCAGAATCGCCATCAGCAGTTCTACAAAGGCAAGAGCCTCGATTGCAGCTGCGCGATCGGCCCATGGATCGTCACCGCCGACGAAATAGCCGACCCGGCGGCTCTGGGACTGCGGCTGCGACTGAACGGCGAAACCCGCCAGGACTCGACCGTCGGCGACCTGATCTTCGACATTCCGACGACGATCGAGGTGCTGTCGCTCGGCCAGACGCTCGAGCCGGGCACGGTGGTCTCGACCGGCACGCCCAGCGGCGTGGGCATGGGCTTCAATCCGCCGAAGTATATGCAGGCCGGCGACGTAATGGAGGCCGAGGTCGACCATATCGGCGTGCTGCGCAATCGGGTGATTGCGGCGGAATAAAGTGGCATAAAAAATAGTCCGTATATAGTATGCCGGTTTGTAGTAAGGAGGTCTGCGATGGCCCGCGTCCCCCGGTTTGCCCTCGTACTCGCCCTCATTTTGTTCGCGATTGGTCTCAGCGTCCCCGCCCAAGCGCAGTCGTCGAATCCGATCAACCATATTATCGTCATCTATCAAGAAAACTGGAGCTTCGACAGTCTGTACGGTAAGTTCCCCGGCGCGAATGGCATCGCCAAAGCCGGCGCTGCGCTCAAACAGGTCGATAAGAACGGCCAGCCACTCACAACGCTGCCGCAGCCGATCGACACCAATTTGAAGCCTGCTGGTCCCGATCCGCGCTTCCCGGCGAATATGCCGGTGCAGCCCTTTTCGATCGCCCGTTATGTGCCGGCCGATCAAAAGATCGGCGACCTAGTCCACCGCTTCTATCAGGAGCAATATCAGATCGACGGCGGCAAGATGGACAAGTTTGTGGCCTGGAGCGATAATGGCGGCCTGACGATGGGTTACTACGATGCTACCAATATGCCGGAAGGCCAGCTCGCCCAGCAGTACACCATGGCCGATAACTTCTTCCACGCGGCCTTCGGCGGCTCGTTCCTGAATCACATCTGGCTGGTCTGCGCCTGCTCGCCGACATGGCCCAATGCCCCGGCCAGCAGGATCGCCCAACTCGACGCGAATGGCATCATGGTTAAAGATGGCTCGGTCACGCCCGACGGTTATGTTGTCAACACCTCGTTTACGATCAACTCGCCGCATCCGCCGAATATCACCGATACGGCCCAGTTGGTCCCTCAGCAGACGCAGCCGACGATCGGCGACCGCCTAAGCGAAAAGGGCATCTCGTGGGCCTGGTTCTCGGGCGGCTGGACCGACGCGCTGAACGGGCATCCCGACCCGCTGTTCCAGTACCACCACCAGCCATTCGCTTTCTTCCAGAACTACGCCGACGGCACCGACGGGCGCAAACAACACCTGAAGGACGAGTCGGAGTTCCACTACGAGGTCCAGACCAACACGCTGCCGGCTGTCTCGTTCGTCAAAGCGCTCGGCCCAAACAACGAGCATCCAGGGTATGCCGCCCTGTTGCAAGGTCAGCAGCATGTAGCGGATCTGGTGCATGAGATACAGAATAGCCCGGCCTGGGCCGATACGGCAATTATCATTACCTACGACGAGCACGGCGGCTTCTGGGACCATGTCGCGCCGCCGAAGGGCGACCGCTGGGGCCCCGGCTCGCGCGTCCCGGCGATCATCATCTCACCCTACGCCAAGAAGGGCTTCGTCGATCACACTCAATACGACACCACCTCGATCTTGAAGTTCATCGAGAATCGGTATGGGCTGGCCCCGCTGACCACACGCGATGCAGCCGCGAAGGACCTGAGTAACGCGTTCAACTTCAAACAACAGCCTGGTGGTGCGAATCAGCCGGCCACGCTGCCGAACACCGGCGGCGACGCAAACATACTGCCTGTGCTGCTTCTGGCAGTCGCTCTGCTGATCGGCGCGGGCGGGTTCATCCGGCGCGGGGCGCGGCGTTAACGAGTATGAGGGACTTTCAATAAGGCATCCCGATGACAAGATGACAGGGTGGCAAGGTGCAGGCGATCACTTTGCCACCTTGTCACCATCACCGGCAGATCAACACCGGCAGCCGGCTGGCACGCAGCACCTGGTCGACCGTGCTACCAAGCACGATCTCCAGCAGTGGGTTGAAGCCATAGCCGCCGATCACAATTATATCACTGCTGCTCGCCGCAGCAGTCGCCAGAATCGCGTCGGCGACCGGCCCGTGCTCGATTCGATAGCTGGCCTGGACGCCGTGGTCTTCCAGGTAGCTACGCGCGTGCGCCAAGGTCTCATCAGTGGTGTTCTGATCTTCCAGCACGGTCACCACCGTCAGCACCAGCTTCCAGTTGAGCGCCAGGTAGGTCGCGGCAAACAGCGCCTCCTCGGCCTTGGGGCTGCCATCGTAGGGCAACAGGGCACGCTCGATCGACCGCGCCGAGTCGGGCACCGCCAAAATTGGGCGCGGGCAGCGGCGAATCAACGTGCGAAACCTGGAACGCAAGCGCGCGATCGGCTCGGCGCCGGGCGGGTACGACAGACTCACCACCACCACGTCGGTCCACTTGGCGCGCTCGTTGATCTGGCGCGTCACATTGCCGATATCAATTGCAAGGCTTCCAGGAATGTGTGCGGCCGCGCAGCGCCGCTCGAACTCGGCGCGAACCGCAAGCGCCGGCATATTTTGCTGCGCGGCGACGGTAGGCACAACATGCAGCCCGGCCAGCCGCGCGCCCTCGCGCTGAGCAATCAGCAGCGCCTGCTCGAGCGCATGCCAACCGGCCGGCTCGCCACTAATCGCCACCAGCAGATCCGAAACCAGATGATCGGAGTAGCCGGCCGGTCGCAGCGTCTGCCGCCATGCGCCAGGCGGGGGCCCATCTTCCAGCGCTTCCGGAACCACCGCATCCCACAGACGACCGCCCAGCCGCGCCACCACGCGCCGCGGCGTTGCGCTCCGCTGGCTGGCGAGGTCGCTGATCGCGGCGTTGGGCGCAATCGTCCAGCCCAGCTCCCGCTCGAGGGCCGCACGATGCTCCGCGATCCAGATATACAGGTCGGTCTCGGTGCGGTGTGGGAAATCGTGCAGGATGCCCTGCTCGCGGATGGCCTGGTCTACCGGCAGATAGACATTGTCGTACCAATCGGCTACAGCTTCAGAAAGCGCTACCTCATCACCACGCTCTTGAGCGAGCGCTGCCCGGCGCGCCGCGATTTGCTCTTCGAGATGCCTGTACTGGCCCGGCGCGGTCACGCTCAGATCGGCATCCGGTCGTATCTCGTCGAGCTGCGTCCGGGCGAGAAACTCGGCGTACTCGGCCTTGATAATCAGATCATCTGGCGAGGTATCTGGCGTCAGCGGCACGCGCGTGTGAAGCTCGGTGACATATGCCTGGATATGGCTGGCGCCGGTTTCGCGCGCGACCGACACACGGTGGTTGCCGTCGAGCACGAAATAGGCTTGATCGATCTGATAGACCTCAATCGGCGGCACGCCGCTCATATTCTCGACTGCCCGGCGCACGCCGGTCCAGCGCGTTGCGTCACTATTTTTGCGCGGCAGAAAATCGCGTGTAAAATCGCCATAGCGCCCAACACTGCCGACGATTGCGCCGAGCGGGATGTCGCGCAGTTGCCGGCGCCCGCTCACTTGGGCCTTGAGCTTGTGCCGAACTTCGTCATACGAGAGCAGATTGCTTGGCTTACCGGTGAGCCGCGCAATGAGATCGCTCATTGCGGCTCGCGCCCGCGCCCGGCGAAAATCGTGCAGCGCCGCGACGCTGGCATCATTTCGGTTGATCATTGAAAAGGCCTCCGCCTTCTGGCAGATGTTTACAACGCAGTGTATATTGTACTCGAAATAGTAATAAATGACCGGACTTACGTAGTAGCCGCTGCGACGTGGCTTATAGCCTGCCCTTCGACAGGCTCAGGGCTGGCAGGCTCAGGATAGACGGCAGCATGGTACTTCCTGACTATTCCATATTTCGTTTTTTGCGCTCTGCGAGCGCAAAAAACGAAATATGATTAGAAAATAAAGTACCGCGGTTCCTGAGCTTGTCGAAGGGGAGCTTGCCGAAGGGCTGCCGCCCGTCCTGAGGCTCCCCTGAGCCTGTCGAAGGGCCTGACGAAGGGAAGGCAAAACAGCGTCTCGGTCGTGACCGCGTAAGCCCTGTAATGAAATATGGAGGGAGCAAAACCAGGCTATGGGACAAGTTCTATTGATGATCGGCGCGATTGTGGCGACGCTGCCCGGCGTCGCGCTGCGCCTGTTGGGAATTCACATCGATCCGCTCACCGACTCGTTGATCTACGCGCTAGCGGTGGTCGGCGCGGCGTTCCTGCTCTCTTGGGCCGCCGAGGTCGCGCAGCACGATATCCCACGCTCGCTGGCGCTCACGATTTTGGCGCTGATCGCGGTGCTGCCCGAATATGCCGTCGACATGTACCTGGCCTGGCGTGCGGCCGACGATCCGGTAACCTATGGGCCATTGGCGCTGGTAAATATGACCGGCGCAAACCGCCTGCTGATTGGCGTCGGCTGGCCGACAGTCGTCGTGCTCTATTGGCTCAGAGCGCGGCGGCAAGGGCAAAAGGTCTCTGGCATTACACTGGAAGAAGGCCAAAACACCGAAATTCTATTCCTTGGCATCGCTACGATCTATTCCTTCTTGATTCCGATCAAAGGCACGCTCAGCCTGATCGACGTCGTGGTGTTGGTCACGATCTTTGGCTTCTATGCCTGGCAAGTCGCCAAAGGCGAGCATATCGAGCCCGATCTGATCGGCCCGGCGCGCATGATCGGCAGGCTCGCCGCTGGGCCACGGCGCCTGATTACGATCGTGTTCTTTGTGATTGCCGGATTCGCGATCTTTATGGTCGCCGAGCCGTTCGCCGAATCACTGATAGCGGCTGGAGTCGAGCTTGGGCTGGATCGGCGCACGCTGGTGCAGTGGCTCGCCCCGCTGGCGTCCGAGGCGCCCGAGTTCCTGATCACCAGCCTGTTCGCCTGGCGACTGCTTGGCGCTGCCAGCCTGGGTGCGCTGGTCTCATCCAAGGTCAATCAGTGGACCTTGCTGGTCGGCACTGTGCCACTGGTATTCAACCTGGCCTCATATATGATCGGCAAGCCGGTGCCGACAGTGCTGCGGCTCGACCAGATCCAGCGCGACGATCTGCTGCTGACATCGGCTCAGTCGGCCTTTGCGGTGGCAATGCTGCTCGGGCTCCATTTGTCGATCCTCGAAGCGGCATTGCTGGCGGTGCTGTTCTTCGTGCAGTTGATTATTCCCCAGACGCACCTGGCGGTGACAATTATCTATCTGGTGTTGAGCGCGTTCTTCGTCTTCCGCAACCGCTCGCAGATCGCCGAGGCCGTGCGCAACCTCGGTCGCCGGCCCGCCGCGTCATAAACGCACGACCGGTGAGGGAGTTCGAAAAAGAAACTGCCAGGCTTAATAGTACGCACCACGCACTATCTATCAGACAGTGGCAAGTTGCAAAAAGCGCCGCAATATGCGTTCATTAACACGACTTACGCGGTGGCAGCACGAGGGACGCTGTGCCGCCTCGCAACTCTCTTTTTGGTCGCTCTTTCAGTCTCGGCGCCCTTTCAGAACCACCAAAAAGAGAGTATTGGCGGGCGTGCCGCTCTCCAAACCGCGCATTCTGCTACGCAAGTTAGCACACGGCAGACCGTAGATAACATTATCTTCATCGCCTGCTCCCTTACCAGATTGTGAACGTTCGGATATAATAGTACCGTAATTACGACAGAGGACCAATTTAACGAATTTTTATCTATAGTCATCATGTGAGCGTAACTTCTTGCCGAGTCGTAGCGTTGGTATAGGTAAGAACCTATCATCGCTACGGCGACGCAGCTGCCAGCCAAGCACACATACGCCGGGAATGATATGGTCAGTGAATTGGACCTGGAGTTATCTAAGGTCATTGCACAGGCGCAACTGGGCGATCCGGGGGCTTTCGGCGAAATCTATGCCAAATACGCCGGATTGATCTTGCGCTATCTGTATGTGCGAGTGCGCGACCAAGAGGGCGCCCAGGATCTAACACAAGAGGTGTTTGTCCGCGTGATCAAAGGGATCGGCGGATTCGAGTACCGCGGAGAAAAGTCATTTCTCGGCTGGTTGTATACAATCGCCAATAACGTATTGATTGGGCAGGCGCGCCGCAAGCGCGCTGTCTCGACACCACTCGACGAAAATATGGAATTGGTTGATCCGCGTGGACAGGACGAGGTGCTTTCAATTTATGACCGTGTAGCTCTACAGCAAGCGATTAGCCAGTTGACGCAAGATCAGCAGCAGGTATTGACGCTGAAGTTCTTCGCCGATATGACCAACAACGAGATTGCGACGACGATTGGTCGTAGTGAGGGGGCGGTCAAGGCGCTCCAGCATCGGGCGCTCCAATCGCTTCAACAAATCATCGAACGTGAAGGGCGCGAGGTCCTGGCGGTAAAAGAGCATGGCGGTGAGAGTTGGGGCACGTGGGATGAACGGTTCCAATCACAGTCCATTGGCCTAGACGATCTGACCAGGTCAGATCGGCACTAGGATTAGGATGTCCTGCATATGCAGATGAACGATCGCAGCATAACTGAGGGTCTGCCTGAAGTTCTTGATCAGGCTCTCGCACGGCTCAAAGCCGGAGAAAGTGTCGAGGTATGCCTCAACGCTTATCCGCAGCATGCCCGCGATCTGGAACCCTTGCTGCGCACCGGCGATCTTGTGATCGCACAGGCTGCTACGCCATTGCCCCCCGAAATGGATGAGTGGCTTGCTGCCGGCGCACGCGATTTCGCCGCCCTTGCCACCCAAATGGCGCCTGGTGCCAGCAATCGCGCACGACGGGCGCGCGGCGGCAAGAGCGCCATGCCCGCGCCAAGCGCGCAAGCCCGATTTGCCGATATTCTTGACGAGACGCTGCTGCGCGTAAACAGAGGTGAATCAGTCGGTACATGCCTGGCCGACTATCCTGAGCATGCCACTGCTCTAGCTCCGCTACTGCGCCTTGGCACAGGCGTGCTGGCCAGCGCAGCGCCGCCGCTGCCGGCCGAGCTTGAGGCCTGGCTGCCAACCGGCAAGCACGATTTCATGGCGCTTGCCGAGCAGATGGCGCCCCGCTATGCCACCCAGCGCCGTCGCGCCGCTGCCCGCAAGCTCACCGTTCAGCGCGCGGCAATTGCCGTCGTGGTCGTCGGGATCATGATGGGCGCGGTCGATACCGCATCGGCGCAAAGCATGCCTGGCGACACATTGTACACCTGGAAACGCGCGCACGAGAATATCTCGCTCGCGCTGACCGCCGATCCTAACGAGCGCAGCCAGCTGTTCGTCGAATATGCGAGCCGCAGGCTGCGGGAATTCAATACGCTCGTCGCCACCGGCAATGATGCCGACTCGGCACTCATCGCCGAGACGCTCAATAGCCTGTTGGAGAATGTGCAAGGCGCGCTCACGACCAGCCAGCAGACACAAACTACCGACGTCGCACCAGCGGTCAAGCAGATTTTGAATGAAACCAAGAGCGCGATTACACAAGCGACCGCGGTGGCGCCGGATACTGTTTTGGTGCTCGACGACGCGCGCGCGCGCGCGGATGTGATTGACCAGAAGATCGTGACTGCCGATATCGCCAGCACGCCAACTGACACCCCGTTGGCTACTGAGTCAAACAACAATGGCAGCTCGGCCGACGGTGGGAACGACACTGCAACGCCAGCACCGACCAACGGTGTGGTGAGCCCGCTGACGCCGACAGCTACCAGCGCGCCTAGTCTACTGGCCAACCCGGCGCCGACATTGGCTGTCGGCGAGACATCGGCTCCTGAGCCATCGCCCACCGTGGCGTTGGAAAATACGCCGACAATCGATCCAGCCACGGTTCTGCCGCCAACTGCAGCGCCATCCGATGTGCCGACCGACACGCCGACCGAATCGCCGCCGCAGCCGACCGCGATCCCAACCAGCATCCCGACAGCGGTCCCGACCGACACGCCTGTGCCAACCGCGACGCAGGTGCCGGTGACCGAGGTGACGAGCGAGCCGCCGCCGCCGACTCTGCCGCCGACGGAGCGGTCGACACGTACGCCGCTGCCGACCGATACGGCCGTGCCGACCGATACAGCCGTGCCGACCGATACGGCCGTGCCAACCGACACGCCTGTGCCGACCGACACGCCTGTGCCGCCGACCGACACGCCTATCGCGGCCCTATCGGTAGGCGATCAGACAGCGACGGTCGCGACCGATCAAAATCAGCAAGGAAGCTCAAGCACACCAACGTCGGACGCAACCGCGACGTCGGTTGGGCCCTGAACCGGCCGCGGCACGATTAGCAACTACACAATCGCCAAACGGTAGCGATTGTCGATCGACCACCGACCAACAAGCAGAGCGATCCGGAACTCCGGATCGCTCTGCTTGTTGGTCTGCGCGCCCTGAGGATCGCGACTACTCGTAGATCCAGCGATCGCTGCTACGCTCGAACTCAACCAGCTCGCTTGGCTGAAAGAACAACGCCAGTTCTTTTTCACCATTCTCGGGCGAGTCGGAAGCGTGGATGAGATTGCGGCCAATCTCCACCGCAAAATCGCCACGAATTGTGCCGGGAGCCGCCTGTGAAGGATTTGTTGCACCGACAGTGCTGCGCATTGTGTTGATAACGTTTTTGCCTATCACCACTGCGACGACGACAGGACCAGAAATAATATATTCGACCAAGCCATTGAAAAATGGCTTACCTTCATGCACAGCATAATGGCGGCGTGCGAGCGCTTCGTCGATCCGCATCAGCTTGAGCCCGGCGAGCTTCAAGCCGCGCTGCTCTAGGCGAGTTAATATCGGCCCAATCAGCCCGCGTTGTACGGCGTCGGGTTTCAAAATAATCAGTGATCGTTCCATCTGCATAAGTCCCAATATTCTCAAAGCAGGGGTGCTAGATCGGAACAGCCTCGCTAATACGCTTAGCGGCTCGGCGCATCTCCATCTTCACGAGACCTAAATTCACCATCCGCTGTGTGATAACCACTAGAATGAGATCTTTGGCCTCAAGCATCAGGATTGACCCTTGTTCCGCATCAATAATCGAATCGACAAGCATACCAACGCCAATACGTTTAGTCGCTTTGTCGATCTCGCCAAAGACGGCCGCCGACATAGCCCCAAGGATCTCGGCATCTTCCTCATCCATTAACGTACTCGCTACGACCAACCCATCCTTGCCGACGAGCAGGCTGCCAATGACACCGTCGACACGGATTAGGTCTTCGACGATCCGCCTCATGACTTTAGCCTTTCCTTTGGAGGGAATACTGGTTAGCGTGCGCCACGTGGCCCGCCAAGTGTCCAGCTATATTCTTCAATTGCCTCACGGAGCCGGCCCTGTTTCGTTAATGCGTCGCCGAGCGTGCGATGGAGGCGCTGTAGCACCCGGACATCATCGTTATCCGCGATTAAGTCTTGCAACTCGCCGACGACATCATTCAACAATCGGCTGTGCTTGATCAAATATTTATACTGTTGTACCGCAAGATCGGTCATTCCGATCTGGGTACCAACCCGCGCAACCGATAATCGTAAGACATCGTTGTCCGGATCGGTCTCTAGCTGGCTCAGGAACGTGTCGAGCACATCATTGCCCATCGGCATGTTGGTTTCAACGGGAGCCGCGGGCGGCGTGGCCACAGGAGCCGCTGCGCGTACTACCGGCGCTTCCTCCGCCGGCATGGCAGGCGCTGCGCGTACTACCGGCGGCTCCTCGGGCGGCGCCGCTGGCGATGCTTCCAATTCCGGCTGCGGAGCTTCGGGCGGCGCGGCGGGCGCCTGCTCGGTGGTATCGACCAATGAACGAAGGGTATCCTGATCGGACGATTCCGCCTCGCTTGGGGCACTTACCTCGGGCACGCCGGTGTCGTTATCGATCGGAGAGGGGCTGAGACCAAGCGCCGCGATCTCTTCATCTGTCAGCCCCAAGTCGCTCAGCGAGAAGGGTGTCATCGCCGGCTCGTCGCTCGCAGGCGGCGGCTCTTCGGCCGGCGCGGCTGGCTCAGCGGCAGGCGGCTCCTCGGCCGCAGCGGGTGTGCCTAGGCCCAGCGCGGCGATCTCTTCATCCGTCAGCCCCAGGTCGCTCAGCGAGAAGGGTGTCATCGCCGGCTCGTCGCTCGCCGGCTCGGCCGCAGGCGCGGGACTCGGCCGATCGAAATCTTCGGTGACGAGATCGAGATCGCGCAATGGATAGGAGGCAGGCGGCGGGGTCGGGATCTCGGAAGTCGCCGGCGCCTCGCCAGGTGGCTCAGCGCCCGGCCTTTCCTCCTCATATTCCGCATCCATATCGATGATTTCATCGCCATCGCGAATTTCAATGTTGGCCTCGTGCAAGCGCATGCCGATCGCCTCGATCCGCGCCGCTTCGGCCTCGGGATCCTCGAAGTTGGCGATGATATCGGAGATATCGATATAGCCCTGCTGGTGGCCTAGTGCGATCAAGCGATCGACGACCAGATCGCCGCTGGTCACTTGCGAATCGGACTGATCGGCTGGCGGCGCGGGTTGGTCGCTCGGTGGCGACTCGGCCGGCGGCACGGTAGGCACCGAGGGTTGCAGCGCCCATTTTAGATCGCCGCCGTCGAGGCCCTCGAGCTCTTCTTCAGTAAGGCCCAGGCCCACATCTTCATTGTCCTCCAACTCGATCGCGGAGTTCAGGCCGAGCGCCTCGATCTCATCATCTGAGAGACCAAGATCAGTCAGCGAGAATGGCTTGATATCGCTTACCAGCAACCCCTCTTCATCGCCGGAGGCCGCGCTGCTCTGTGATGGCGGGTTCGGGGTGGTGGAAGCAGGACTCTCAACCTCGAATTCGTCGATCTGCGCTGCCGGTGCTTCCGGCAACTCGGCGGCCGGCGCCAGCCCTTCAGCCTCGCTGATGCCCATTGCGGCGATTTCGTCGTCCGAGAGGCCAAGGTCGTGCAGCGAGAACGGCTGCACCTGCCCACTCGACAGGGCGTCCTGAAGATTCTCAATCTCGGGCGCGGCAGGCGCCTCCGGCTGATCCGCTGTGGCCGAGGACTCGGGCGCGGCACCTTCCAGCAATGCCATCTCTTCTTCCGAGAGACCCAAATCGGCAAAAGAGAACGGCTGCACTTGCCCACTGGCCAGCGCATCCGCGAGATTCTCGATCTCCGATGGGGGGGCGGAAGGTGCTTCCGGCTGAGCCGCAGGGGCGGTTGGCGCCACTGGCGGAGACGCACCCTCGATTCCCATTGCGGCAATTTCTTCTTCAGAAAGACCAAGATCGGCGAAGGAGAATGGCTGCACTTGCCCGCTGGCCAGCGCATCCTCGAGATTCTCGATCTCCGGCGGCGCGGCAGGAGGCTCGGTCTTGGGTACATCTGCGTGTGGCGCGCGCACGTCAGTTTCATCGCGCAGCGATATATCGTCGAGCGAGAACAGCCCCAGATGCTCATCCGGCTCTATCGGCACCGGCGGCAACGGCACGTTCGGCTGCGGCTCCAGTGTGTCGTGGTGCTGCTTCAGCTTGGAGAAGATAGAGACATCACCAACCAGCGGATCCTCACGAGGCGGTTTCAGGAAGTTAGGCTCCGATTTCTGGGTAGCCTGCTGCCAGCTATACCCGCGTGGCTCAGCGGTGGTATTTCCCTCATCGGCCTCTTCAGCGGCGGCCTCGTTCTCTGATGACTCCGGCGCACCGAAACCGGGCACTCGCGGTCGTTGCGGCGGCGTATCATCAAGCGAAAACGGCTGGAGCGCTGATGGCAAACCGCTCATGTGCGCAGAGGTGCCACTTTCAGCATTCAAATCAAAATCGTCAAATGAAAACGGCTGCAGATCAATCGGCAGGTCGGCCGTGTCGGCGGCATCGGCGTCGCCCGATCGATTGGACAGTCCGCCAAGCGATGCCTGCGCTGACGCAGAAGGCGCAGGCTGGTTGCTCTCGGCCTGTAGGCTGTCCAGCCCAGCCATCTCGTCGTCGGACAAGCCGAGATCGCTCAGCGAGAAGGGCGTAATCGTCGGTTCATCATCGCTCGCCGAAGGTTGTGTCGGCGCCGTATTGCTCGGGCCGCCGAAGCCAGCAATCTCATCGTCGGACAGCCCCAGATCGCTCAACGAGAAGGGCGTCATCGCCGGCTCTTCTTCCGCCACCGGCGCGGCCGGTGGCGCACCACTCAAGTCGTTCATGCTCGCAATCTCGTCGTCGGACAGCCCCAGATCGCTCAACGAGAAGGGCGTCATCGCCGGCTCTTCTTCCGCCACCGGCGCGCTCGGAGCAGGCTGATCGGTCAGACCCTCGGCTGGCTTGGCAGGCGCGGTGCTATCCAGATCTTCGAGCGAGAAAGGCATCATATCGGCATCTAGCCCCAAGTCCTCATCGGAGATCGGGGCGACTGCACTGTGGGGCGTAGGTGGCGGAGCGGTATCGAGCGCCAGCAGGCTGGCCAGAAAATCATCGGTTTCGGAAGGCGCCGCGCCGCTGCCGGAAGCCATAGGCGGCGAAGTCGCCGGTTCTTCAAGCCAGCCAGCGCCAAAGATTGGCGTAGAATCGGTCGGCGTGCCGACCGGCGTAACCGCCTCCATTGGGCGCGTCGCCGCGATCTGCTCCTGTTGATCGGCGGCGCGGCGGCCGCGCCAGGCGGCCTCATCCCACTCCTCGATCATTGGCGGTTCGCTTTGATCCTGCGGCAACGTCTCGAACAGCGCCTGAGCAACACTCTGGTATGGATCCATGCCCGTGGCGGCCTGCCAGTAGCGCTCGCCCTCGGGCCGGCCGGACGACGAAAGCAGATAACCAAGCAGCAGGTTGGCCTTAAGCGACTCTGGGCGCTCCGCCAGAATATCCCGGCAGAGATCGATCGCCTCATCCTCCTGGCCATCGCGCCAGAGCGCTTCGGCCAGTGCGACCATCGCATCAAAGCGATCCGGCTGATCGTTGATCACCTGGCGAAACTCGGTGATCGCCTGGGGCAGCATATGGCCCTTGGCATACAGGCGGGCCAGGCCAGCCCGGCTAAGGCGAAGCTGCGCGTTCTCGCTGCCAAAGCCCTCGCTATACAGCCGCAGCAACTGGCTTCGTAGCTCAGTCATATCAGGCTTAATCTCCAGCGCTTGCTCGAACTCGGCGATCGCGCGATCGAGCTTACCCTGGCGCTCGGCCGTAATGCCTAAGCCAACATGTGCGGGAATGTTTTCGGGATCGGAACGCAGCACGCGCTCAAA
>Ga0137373_10005279_pt1 | contig 14009 bp, 13 predicted proteins | sample SagtaG_5_FD_104912 | JGI IMG/M metagenome (GOLD analysis project Ga0137373, IMG submission 104912) | Vadose zone soil microbial communities from Sagehorn Ranch, Mendocino, California, USA - Sage1_R_80_16 metaG | ecosystem: Environmental > Terrestrial > Soil > Vadose zone | place: USA...
CATCGATCAGCATGATATGGTCGTAAGGGATGCCGCCGATCGTGCCCAGCACCTGCTCGTTGAAGCGGCACAACGAAATCCGGTCTTCTGCCTCCACCACCACAACGACATCGGCGTTAATGTCTTTCACGACCCGGGCGGTGTTCTGGGTCGCGACCTCGTTCACCGCCTCCTTCTTCAGGTCGAGCCATCCGACCCAATCGTCGCGCCGGTTTGCGACAATCTCGATGCCGCCGCCGCGGGGTCGCCTGACAAGATGCCCCCTATTCTGGCGCAAGATGACGAGCTTGCTTTCGTCGGTTTTCTCGAGTCCGACCGCTTTTAGGTATTCAATGATCCGGGTTTTATCGTCGGATGTATAGTTGGGTTTCCGCAAGATCGCATTGAGCCGCGAATAGACGTCGAGGACAACTCGTCCCGCCGACCATCGGGACGGATCAGTGCCTGCATCCTGCGTCCACTCGTTCTGGTTTAACGCGCTCGCTCGCTCGAACAGGTTCTCAACGTTGAACGATGCGAGCTTCATGGTCGACTCCCTGTCGGGCTTCTGATTTTGCCCGAATATTACCAATTATCAGAGTCGTTTATATTACAGTAATCGCCGTCGCGATTCACTCCGCTGTCAGGACAAAAAGAGCCCTCTCCGCCGAACGACGGAGAGGGCTTGTCGTTGACAGAACTTACCGGTGATTGGCCTGGTAGCGCGAGTTGCGCAATACGCGGCCGGGCAGGTTGCCGGTGTGGTTGCCTTCCTTCATCAGCATCTGGCCGTTGACGAAGGTCGCGTAGATGCCGGCCGCCGGCTCCTTGAAGCGCCAGCCGCCGGCCGGGAAGTCGTGCACGATATATTCGGGCAGCGGCTTTACGGTCTCGGGTTCGAAGATCGTGATGTCGGCCGCCATGCCCGGCCGCAACAGGCCGCGGTCGTAGAGGCCGAAGGTCGAGGCCGAGTCGAAGGTCAGCCGGCGCACCGCCTGTTCCAGGGTCATCGCCTGCTTGTCGCGCACCCATTCACTCAAGAGTCGGGTGCTGAAGCCGTAGCCGCCGTGGAACTGGACATGCGCCCCGCCATCCGACAGCCCGATCAGGGCGTTCGGATAGGTCAGGATCTGCCGCATCGCCTCTTCGTCGACATTGTTCTCGGCCTGCATGAAGCCGGTTTCGAGCTTCTCCTCGACCACCAGATCGAGGAAGGCATCGATGATCCCCTTGTTCTGCGCCTTGGCGATCTCATGGATCGACTTCTCGATCATCCACTTGTTCTTTTCGAGCACCGGGGCATCGACCCAGACGTAGTCGTACCAGTTGCGCGAGATCGTGCCGCCCGGGATCTCGACCTTCCACTCGATCATCTCTTCGTGGAGCTTCTGGCGGACCGCCGGATCGGCATAGGCGCGCATCTTCTCTTCGTCCGATGACAAGAGGATCGGGTGCCAGGTCGGCGAGCCGCGGAACAGCTGCGCGTTTTTCATATTGAATTGTTGCGTGACGCGGTTCGGCGAGCATAGCGGGTAGGCGCGGATGCCCTTCGACACGGTCTCGTTGACCCGCGCCATGTGCTTCTTCCACTCGTCCGGCCGGCGCACCGTCTGGCCGAGATTGTTGTAGACGACCGGCCGGCCGGTTGCCTCGGCCAGGCGCGCCATCAGGCCATTGCTCAACTCGGCGTCACGCCCGCCGCCCGATTGGATGATGCCGGTGCCCATTTCGCGCAACACGTCGGCGACCGCGAAGATCTCCTTCTCGTCCGCCCACAAGGCCGGGATGTGCACGCCCTGCGGGTCGTAATGACCCTTGTTGCGCGATACCGACAGGCCAAGCGCGCCGGCTTCCATGCCGTCGCGCACGACCGCCTGCATCTTCGTCAATTCGTCGTCGGTCGCGGTGCGCGACTGGCATTCGTCGTCCATCACGTAATAGCGAACGGCGGTGTGACCCATCAGCGTGCCGACATTGACGCCGAGATTGCGGTCGAGCCGGTCCATGTATTGCGGGAACGACTCCCAATCGACCTCGACGGTGTTCAGCACTTCCATCGGGATGGCTTCGACATAGGAAAGGAACTCGGCCATCCGCTTTTCCTTGCCCTTGCGCACCGGCGCGAGGGACAGGGAACAGTTGCCGATCACGACGCTGGTCGCGCCGTGGTCGCAGGAGAAGGAGCACAGCGGGTCCCAGGTGACCTGCGCGTCGTAATGGCAATGGTTGTCGATAAAGCCGGGGCTGACCGCGCGACCTTCGGCGTCGATCGTCTGGCCGGCTGGGCCGGAGAGCTTGCCGAGCTCGACGATCTTGCCGTCCTTGACCCCGACATCGCCGTTGAATGATGGCATCCCCGAGCCGTCGACAATAAGGCCGTTGCGGATCAAAACGTCATACGCCATCGGTGTCCCTCCTCGAATGGTCGCGCGGGCTGCTGCTACCTGTTGTCCGAAACTATAGCATGGCGGTGGCAGGGCGCCGCCGAAATGTGCGCACCCCGGCCATGCAGCGAGCGGGCGGCGGGTTTGCCCTGGGAGTTGGCTAAACCCTTCATCCTTACGATCGCTGACAACACGGCCGGCGGTCGACAGCAGACTGACCGGAGGATTTTTCTTTGTTTTGACAAAGCGGCAATGATTGCCTAAACCCTCGTCAGGAATGGTCCGTGCCGACGATCCAGCGCTTTGGCAATTGCAAGATCGCGATCTATGCCGGTGACCACCCGCCGCCGCATTTCCATATCGAGGGTCGTGGCTGGCGAGCCACAGTCGAAATCGAAACACTTGCTGTTCTTCGAGGCGACGCCCGGCGCGCGCAGGAGGCCATGGCTTGGGCGCTGGGCAACGTCAATGTGCTCCGCACTGAATGGCAGAGGCTGAACCGTAGGGACGACAATGTGCAGTGATGCCCCGTCAATCCGATCTGTGGAAGCCCGGCGAGGATACACCCTTGTCGTCACCTGGAGAGGCGGTGCGGAAAGCCTCGTCGATGTGGCCGGCCAGATTACAGAGTTCTCAGTACTCCGACCTCTGCGATCCGACCAAGAGTTGTTCCGTCAAGTTCGGGTCGGCGATTGGGGCTGGTGCGTTCACTGGTCGGACGACATGGAAATCTCGTCAGACACGCTATGGCGCTTGGCTCTCGAGCAAGGTTCCGCGTGGCTGCGAGACTGGCGACTGGCTCACCGTATGACACAGGCGCAGGCAGCCAAAGCGCTCGGCGTCAGCCCACGGATGTGGCGCTACTACGAAGCGGGGATCCACCTTCTCCCAAAAACCGTCAAGCTGGCCGGCGTTGGGTTTGACGCTCACACTAGCAGCCTTTTCGCGGCGACAGTTACAAACGTAGCCGGAGCGGGCCAATCGCTTCACCCGGAGATAATCTTCGGACAGAGCTCAGATTTGGCGAGGAGGTTGCCAACCGAGAAAAATGTCGCACGGACACGACCACTTGTTAATGACATTGCGGTTGTGTTGCACCCGACGACGATCGGGCGATCCCATTTTTTCACTCCTGATCCTGCAGCGATCAATCAGTCCCTCATCGCAGCAATGGGCGAAGTCGGGGAAGACCGGGCGCGACAGCGGCGCATATGAGCGCACAAAAGACTCTTGGTACCACGCGAACCATGGTGAATTAGGATGGCTAAGACGTCCCCTCTACCTGCTGTTGACATTTCGAAAATTGAAGTCGAACGTTCACCTCTATATCGAACCGTTTATTCAGATTTGGTTCGTCCGCGCATAGGCAATGGCGACATCACTGCGATATTTTCTAAGTTACATCACCCGCCCGGTTTCCCCGTGGATACGACGATTATAACTGAGGAAGTCGAGGTCGTTATGTCGTGGATACAATTGAAAATGATTTACCAGATTATCGGAGCCGTTATCGACGGCGTAGAAAAGGAGACTGGCACGATTCCAATACCCAGTAACTTCAAAATAGATCCGAATGCGTATCGGCTTGTAGTGAGAGGTCTGGGCCTGTCAACGAAATCGTAAAAACAGATGTCTCCATGCGCCACGGAAAGGGAGTCTGACGGATCGAGGACAGCATCAAGTGAAAGGATGCGGTGGCTGCATTAGGCACGATAGATGCTGACTGCGTCCCCGACCGCGATCTCGCCGCCCTCGATCACCTCGCCGTAGACACCCATCAGATTGTGGCCGAAGCCGCGCTGCAGCGCGCCGACGATGTCGAGGTCGCGCTCGGCGGTTGCCGGGTTGACCTGAGTCGCCGCGCAGCGGGTGATCGCGGCGATGACCCGCAGCCGCGTCGCGCCGAGCGCGATCTCGCGCTCGATCCAATCGAGCTCGCTCCAGGCCGGCGCGCCGTCGAAATAGACATTCGCCCGGAAGCGCAACGGATCGACCGGGGCGCCGATCGCGGTTTCGAGCGCACCGATGCTGGCGAGGTTGATCAACGAGACATATTGGTCAGTCGTCGCATTGGGCTTGCGCCGTGCGTCGGCAAAGGCATGGCCGGGCGCGTCGACGATGTGCAGCGGGCCCGCGACGGCGCCGTCGAGGAACGCCGTAAAGAATTCGCCCGCCTGCCGGCAGCCTTCCGGCTCGCTCAGTCGCGCCCGCAGCAACACCCGGCCATCGCGCTCGATCTCCAACTCGCCGCGACCGGCGTCAAACCGGGTATGCAGCTGCGCCAGTGTCTCATCGCGCATCAGCATCGCGAAATGGGTCTTGGCCAGCCATTCCGGGCGCTCTGGGTCGAAGCGGGTCGTCGGCAGCGCGATCGCGAAGCGCCGGTCGTGCGGCAGGCACTGCCCCGGCGCCAGCGCCACGCTGCGCAATGGCTCGGGGCTCAGCCCCTTCACCGGATAGCGATAGATCGCGGCGATCGTGATCGGCAACCCAGCTCTCCATGCTCCACGGCTTCAACTTGGCACAGGATTGTGCAAATTTGCAGTCTTGTGAACGGGCAGGAATTCGAGCGCCGCGTGAGACGGCTTGGCCGTCGGCGCGGCGTCACGCTCTCGTTCGACGCGGCTCCGGGAAAGGGCAGCCACGGAAGGTTGTATTACGGCTCGCGGTTTACGACGTTGAAGGATCGCCGGCAGGAGATCGGACCTGGGCTGCTGAATGCGATGTTGGATCAGCTTGGGTTGAGCCGCGGGGATCTGGAAGGCTGAGGGTATGGCGTTCGGATTTCGCTACACGCTGGAGCCGGAAGAGAACGGCTGGTGGCTCGTTCGGTTTCCCGATGTCCCGGAAGCTTTGACTGAAGGCGAAACACGCGAGGAGGCGCACGGCTACGCGGCGGACTGTTTGCTGGCGGCACTCGAAGGATACGTCAAGGCCGGTCGGCCCATTCCCCGTCCATCCTCCGCCTCCAGGAGAAATCACCGTGTCACTCTGCCTTCGCTCGCCACCGCGAAACTTGCCGTCTACGAAACGATGCGCGCGCGCGGCTGGTCGATGACGCGGCTGGCGGAAGAATTGAACATGTCCAAAGATGCGGCGCGCCGATTGATCAGCTTGCGTCATGCGTCGCCGATGGCAGTCATCGACAAAGCGCTGGCTGCAATGGGCGCCGAGTTGGCCATCGAGCTTCCTTAGCCTTCAGCCCTGCGTGACGACGCCCCTTTGGCGCAGCGCGGCGATTTCCTCGGGCGTGTAGCCGGCGAGGTTCTGCAGCACTTCCGCGGTGTGCTCGCCGAACAAGGGCGCGCGCTTTGGCGTTACCGGCGAGTCGGAGAGCCGCAGCGGGCTGATGATCGTCGAGAACCGGCCGCGGGTCGGGTGGTCGAGATCGACGATCGTGCCGCGCTCGCGCAGATGCGCATCGCTCAGCACCTCGGCCGTGTCGAGCACCGCGCCGCACGGAATGCCGCGCCCGGCGAAGGCCTTCATCACCTCGCGCTTGTCGTGCTGCCGCGACCAGCCCTCGATGATCTCGGTCAATGCCGCGGCGTTCCTGGCGCGGGCCGGCGGCGAGTTGAAGCGGTCGTCGTCGCGGAGGTCCGGCCGGCCGATGACCTCGACCATCGCCTGGAAGGTGGCCGGATTGTCGGGCGGCAGGATCATGTAGACGTATTCATTGACCCCCTCGCCGGCGCAGCGCACCAAATCGGCGTAGGAGCCGGTGACCGAGCGGTTGCCGGAGCGCTGCAGCGGCTTGCCGGTCGCCAGGGTCGGGGTGAACTTGACCCGGGTCAGGTTCAAGACCGCCTCCTGCATCGCGACCTCCACCAGCTGGCCCTTGCCGGTGCGGCCACGCTGGACCAGCGCGGCGAGGATCGCCATCGCCAGATGCATGCCGGTGCCGCTGTCGCCGATATTGGCGCCGTTCAGACTCGGCGGCCCGCCCGCTTCGCCGGTCACGCTCATCGCCCCGGAGGTCGCCTGCGCCACCGGCTCGAAGCATTTGAAGCCGCTGTAGGGGCCATAGGAGCCGAAACCCTTGACCGAGGCATAGACGACGCGCGGGTTGAGGTCCTTGACTGCATCGTACCCCAGGCCCAATCGCTGCATGACGCCGGGGCCGAGGTTCTCGGCGACGACATCGGCCTCCTTGATCAGCCGGCGGGCGATTTCCTTGCCCTCCTCGGCCTTCAGATCGATGACCGTGCTGCGCTTGTTGCTGTTGAGCAGCAGGAAAAAGAAGCTATCGACCTCCGGATTGTCGCTGTTCCACAGCTTGCGCGCGCGGTCGCCGCCCTTCGGGTTCTCGATCTTGATCACATCGGCGCCGAGCCAGGCCAGCATCTGGGTGCAGGAGGGGCCCGCCTGATCGTGGGTGAAGTCGATGACACGAATGCCTTCAAGCGCCTGGCTCATCGGATGCTCCAATCAGTTGCCGTAGGGCGGAAAAGCGCAGCGCATTCCGCCGTGGTGAAAACGTGCCAGAACAGATGGCGGAATACGCTTCGCTCTTCCGCCCTACACCGGATCACACCGCGCGTCGCACCTGCGGCATGACATCTTCGGCGAGGATCTGCAATTGGTCGAGGGCAAGGCTGTTGGGCATGCCCGGCCAATGCACCGAGGCGACAATGTGGTTGACCCCGAGCCGCCGGTTCAGGCGGATCATCTGCTCGGCGACCTCGACGGGCGATCCCAGCAGAAAGCGATCCTCCAGCAACTCGTCGAACCCGTGGTCGAAATCGTCGCCCGCCGGCATCACCTTGTCCTGCCCCCAGGCGCGGTAGGCCTTGTATTTCTCTTCGAGATAGGGCTGGGCGCGGCGGATCGCCTCGGCGCGGGTCGGTGCGACGGAGACCTCGCGGCGCATCGGCAATTCGCGCGGGAAGGCCTTGCCGGCTTCATCGAGCGCGCGTTTGTAGACCCCCATCTGGCGCTCGATCGTGGTCAGCGTGTTGTGCGGGTTGATGTACCAGCAATCGCCGATGCGCGCGGCGCGGCGGATCGCGACATCGGCATTGGCGCCGATCCAGATCGGCGGCATCGGCTGCTGCACCGGTTTGACCGTGCAAGTGGCGCCGTCGAGCTCGAAATGCGAGCCGCGCATCGTCACGAAATCCTCGGTCCACAGCCGCTTCACCGCTTCGAGGCATTCCTCGAAACGCCGGCCCAACCCGGCGCGCGGCACGCCGAACGCCTTGAACTCGACGTCGCGGTAGCCGATGCCGCAGCCGAAAACGAGCCTGCCGTTCGACATCAGGTCGAGGGTGGCGAGCTGTTCGGCGAGGTCAAGCGGCTTGTGCAAGGGCAATAGCACCAGCCCGCAGATCAGCCGCAGCCGCGGCGCGATCGCCGCGGCATAGGCCAGAAACGGGATCTGTTGCACCGACTGGAACGGGTGGGTGCTGTAATGCGAGCCCTTGACGATGCCGTCGAAGCCGAGCTCGTCGGCGCGCCGCACCAGCGCCAGATCGTCGCGCAGATAGCCGGCGATGTCGCCCGGCGGGTGCTGGCCGCGGACGATCAGGCTCAGCTGCATCGGGCTCCCTTGGCCGCTCATTCCGCCTTACTCCGGGGCCATGCCCTTCTCGGCCAGCTCCTTCCGGGCGTTGGCGTTCTTGTCGAGGTCGAGCCCCATGCCGCGCAGCACATGCGGCGCCTTGGTGAACTGGATATTGGAATATTCGATGACCTCGAGGCGGTTGCCCCACGGGTCGAGGAAGTCGAGGAAGGGGCCCTCGACCATCTCGGCGCCCGCCGCCGCGGCGCGTTCCTTCACCGTCGAGCGGTCATCGACCACGAAGCCGATGTGCCGGCGCTCGACGCCGCTTTTCTTGAGCCCGGGCACCCGCGTCATGTTGATGAACTGGTCGCCCATGTCGATGAAGGCGCTGCGCTCATGCCGGTTGCGCAGGTTGAAGTCGAAGATCCTGCCGTACCATTCGAGCGCCTCGTCGATGTCGCCGACCTCGATCGCGACATGGTTGATGCCGATGAGCCGGGGCTTCCTGCTGTCGCTCATATCGATTTCTCCGAAAGGTGGTTTCCGGCATTTGAGCCCCACCGGCCTGCCCCGCGCAAGCGGGGCGAAAGAATCACCACAGAGACACCGAGGACACAGAGGCAAGGCAAGGCGAGACCGCCGCTTAGCCCGCGTTGCGGGCGAAAGGCCGGCGATCCAGCCAAACCTCCGTGTCCTCGGTGCCTCTGTGGTGAAAATTTTCGCGCGGCTCTATGGTCGCCACCGGATCGAGGAGCATCGCCTAATGGCAGATCGGATCATTACGACGGCGGTGGGCACCGGCGAGAAGGGCTTTGCCGGCGATGGCGGACCGGCAACGGCGGCATTGTTGAACGGCCCGTTCGACGTCGCCTTCGACGGGGCCGGCAACCTCTATTTTTCGGATACCTTCAACCACCGGATCCGCCGGGTCGATGCCCGGACGGGCGTCATCACCACAGTGGCCGGCAACGGCGAGGCCGGTTACAGCGGCGATGACGGCCCGGCGGTGCGCGCCTCGCTGAACGAGCCCTATGGCATCGCGATCGACCGCGCCGGCAACCTCTTCATCGCCGACCGGCTGAACCGGCGGGTCCGGCGCGTCGACGCCGTCTCGGGGATCATCACGACGCTCGCCGGCACCGGCGAGGCGGCCTATTCCGGCGATGGCGGCCCGGCCATTCGGGCCGGCCTCGCCGAGCCGAATGGCCTCGCTTTCGACGCGGCGCAGCGGCACCTCTACATCACCGATGTCGCCGATCACCGGGTTCGCGTCGTCGATCTCGCCGCGGGCACGATCGCGACCTTCGCCGGCACCGGCAAGGCCGAGCATGGCGGCGATGACGGCCCGGCCGCGGCGGCCGGCATTTTCGGCGCCCGCGCCGTCAAGCTCGGCGCCGACGGGACGGTCTACATCCTGGAGCGCCAGGGAAGCAGCCTGCGCGCGGTCGATGCTGCGACCGGCATCATCAAGACGATCGCCGGCACGATGGGGCGCGGCTATTCGGGCGATGGCGGCCCGGCGCTTGCCGCGGTGTTCGACGCGCCGAAGGAGATGGCGATCGACCGCGACGGCAGCATCCTGATCGTCGATACCGAAAACCACGCGATCCGCCGTGTCGACCCCCGCACCGGCCTCGTCACCGCGGTCGCCGGCGGGCGCAAGGGTGGCGGCGGCGACGGCGGCCCGGCGCTCGAGGCCGGCCTCGACCGGCCGCACGGCGCGGTGGTCGGTCCCGACGGCGCGATCTACATCGGCGACACCAACAACCACCGCATCCGCAAGGTGGTCCGCCAGGGTTAGGCGCGCCGTCCCCGGAATAAACCATAGCCGCGCAGCGTTATTGCAGCCCGGAATCTTTCTATGATGATCTTCTCATTTCTTCTTTAAGGATTGTGGCAATACAAAGGAATTATTTGAATGGGCGAATAGATTTTGATGGAGCTTCGTTCTCGGCTTGTCTTGCAGCGCACCGCGCTGCTCAGGCAAGCAAGAGGACATCGTTATGACGCTAAAGAACTCCGTTACCACCGCCGCTCTGATTGCCGCGCTGGCGATCCCGGCCGCCGGTTTCGCGCAAACGACACCGGCGCCGAGCCCGAGCTCGCCGCCGGCCGCCGCGGCGCCGCACAGCTCCGCTCCCGCCGCTGCCGCTCCGCATGCTGCCGTTCCCGCCACTCAGGCGACCCGGCATATGCGGGACGACCAGATGCGGGCCAGCAAGCTGATCGGCTCGGCTGTTTATGACCCGAGCGATCAGAAGCTCGGCACGATCGACGAACTCGTGCTCAATCCCGACGGCAAGGTGGCCGATGTCGTGATCGGGGTCGGCGGTCTTCTCGGCGCCGGCGAGAAGCACGTCGCCGTGCCGATGGCCGATCTGAAGCGTGGCAAGAACGACCATTTCGTGCTCAACACGACCAAGGACGCGCTGAAGCAGATGGTGAATTACGACCTGAAGGCCGAAAGCGCCGCCCGCAGCGGTTCATCCGCGCACAAATAGCCGTCTCGGGACCGGCGTTCGGCGGCTATGCCGGGCGCCGGTTCGCTTCAGTTGTCCGCGGTTAGAAACCGGCGCAGTTCCGCGACCAGGTCTTTCGGGTTGTCGCCCTGCACGGTATGGCCGGCGCGCGGCACGGTCACGAATTTGCCGTTCGGGAGGCGCTGTGCCAGCCGGATTCCGTCCTCCTCGTGGAACACGTCGCTTTCGCCGCCGCGCACGACGAGGGTCGGGCAGGTGATGCGGGCGAGACCCTCGGCGAGCTGGGCGCGATCCGCCCGGTGCGAATCCTGGCCCATCGCCTGGAACCGGCGCGTGTCGTATTTCCACCGCCAGGTGCCGTCGGGCTGCTGCCGCAAATTGTGCATCAGGCTGCGCCGGAGGATCTTGGGGTCGCGGCGCGGGTTGAATTTCAGCGCCTTCTCGATGATCGCCTCGACCGTGACGGTCTCCTGCACCTCGTTGACGAAGTCGCGGATCCGCGAGGAGCCCGGCCGGCGCACTTCGGGGCCGGCATCGATGATGACGAGCGCGTTGAGCCGCTCCGGATGGGCGACCGCGAAGGCCAGCGAGTTGATCGCACCCAGCGACATGCCGACGAGGATGAACTTGTCGAGACCGACCCTGTCGACGAAGCCCTTGGTGTCCTGCAGCTGGGCGCCGATCGAATAGTCGGCATCGTGCGCCCAGTCGGTGTCGCCGTGGCCGCGCTGGTCGAGCGCGATGCAGTGATACTCGTCGCGCAGCGCCAGAGAGCACAGGTCCCAGGTATGCGCGTTGAGCGCGCCGCCATGCAGGAACACAATCGTCGGCAGATGCTTGTTGCCCCAGTCGAGGTAATGAAAGCGCATCCGCCCGATATGCACCTCGTGGCTTTCCGGCAAGACCACCCCGTCAAAGCTGAAGCCGGCGCGCACGGCGGTGGTGGCAAGGTGCTCGCGATATTCCTCGGCGGATAGGCTCATGGCGGCGGCGGTTCCTTCGGCTTACGGCGGCGCAGCGCCGCAATCAGGCTTTAGCACGAAAACCTGCGGCATGCTTCTGTTGCAATGCAGCAGGGGTATGCGCGACGGACATGCACGGAAAAACCGCTCTGAGCGCCGCGCGTACGCCGGCCGGATTACCGCAGCGGCCCGAAAAGCTTGTTCAGTACGGCCTCCATCGTGTCGAGTTTCTCGAAACGGCTAACAGGCACCACCCTGTGGTTAGGCCTTTTCAGCTTGACGCCCTGGGCATTCCCTTTGGCGTGCTTGGCCATCTTGAATTCGCTGATGTCGGGCAGCGGCTGACCCGGCGCACCCCCGAACCAGCGGTATGATTTCAGATGCAAGTTATCATCAACGACGATCCAAATGACGCAACCGCTAGGCTTTTCCATCAGCTTTAGACTGACGTTGATGCTCGCAGCCTTGCCGCCCTCCGTGATGGACTTGAATTGGATATGCCGCACGATATTGCGGTGGCTCATGACCAAATCGTAACCGCCGGCGTCGACTTCGGAACGGAGCACTTCGACTTCCCTGACTTTGAGTTGCCAAAGTTTCCGCAGTGCCTCACCAACGAATACGTGCTCGACGATCCGCTCGCGCAGCGCTGAAACGACGTAATCAGGATGTTCTACGACCACGGAGACGAATTTATCCGGCTCATCCCCGTGCTTACCGGCTGCGGTCCGCTCGCGCCATATCTTTGGCTCTCGCGGATCGACCTTGCGCTCGCCGCGGGCGACCGCGAGCGTGTAGTCCTTGAATTCCTGAAACGTCCCGCTCTTTTGCTTCATCGAATGCCTCGTTCCCGCAAAATCCGCTCGACCTCGCGGTAAAAATCCTCCAGCAGCTCGATCGGGCCTTTGTAAGTATATGGTACCACTCGCCGACGGCCGTAAACATGGCGATGATCGAAGTCGGCCCGACGCCGTCGGACGCCGTGCGCGTTATCGATCCCGTAAATCCGCGCGCCGGCAGGATCGTGCAGCGTAAGGCTGTATTTGATACCGTGCGGCCGGGCGCTCGTGGTTTCGACTAGCTGCGCCGCAATTCTAACCCGATAACCCTCGGCAAATTGAAACTCGAACCCGTCAAGGCTGAGCAGTATCGCCAGCTCATGATTTTCGGCCATTTCACATCGTATCAGGACTTGAAGTCGCACCGCGTGCCCGTTTGATCTGGCCTGATGCAACCCCAGGCGGCAATGGTTTGCGGCGCGGGGCAAACCCGATAGCATCGCCGCAGCAGCAAAGGCGAGGCCGCGATGAGCCAGATCACCCTTCGGCACGGGATCTTCCTGCCGCCCTTCCATCCCAACGAGGAGGACCCGACCGCCTGTCTTGAGCGCGACCTCGACCTGATGGTGTGGCTCGACAAGCTCGGCTTTCACGAGGCCTGGATTGGCGAGCACCACTCGGCCGGCTACGAGATCATCTCGTCGCCCGAGATCTTCATCGCCTTCGCGGCGGAGCGGACCAAGCACATCCGGCTCGGCACCGGGGTCGTCTCGCTGCCCTACCACCACCCGATGATGATTGCCGACCGCATCGTCCAGCTCGACCACATGACCCGCGGCCGGGTCATGTTCGGCGCCGGGCCGGGGCTCCTCGCCTCGGACGCGATCATGATGGGCATCGATCCGATGACCCAGCGCGACCGCATGGCCGAGGCGCTCGACGCCATTCTTCGCCTGTTCAAGGGCGAGATCATCACCGAGAAGACCGACTGGTACAGGATGGAAGGGACGCGGCTGCACCTGTTGCCGTACACCAAGCCCCATCCGGAGGTGGCGGTGGTCAGCGCGATCACCCCGTCGGGCGGCCGGCTCGCCGGCAAATACGATCTCAGCATGATCTGTGTCGCCGCCACCAACCCGTTCGGCTATGACGCGCTAGCCTCGAACTGGCAGATCGCCTGCGATGTCGCGGCCGAGCACGGGCGGCAGATGGACCCGGCGCGGCTGCGTCTGGTCGGGCCGATGCATATCGCCGAAACCCGCGAACAGGCCTTCAAGAACGCCCGCTGGGGCTTCGAGCGGTATCTCGGCTATCTCAACAACAACCAGCCGCGCTTTATCGTGCCGCAGGGGCAGGATGCGCTCGAATGGTTTGTCGAGAACCGCTACGGGGTGTGCGGCACGCCGGATGACGCGATCGCGCTGATCGAAAGGCTGCAGGAGAAGCAGGGCGAGTTCGGCGTGTTCCTGCACCAGGCGCACAACTGGGCCGATTGGGAAGCGACCAAGCGCTCCTACGAGCTCTACGCCCGCTACGTGATGCCGCATTTCAACAAGGCGAATGCCTCGCGCGCCGCCTCCTTTCAGTGGTGCGGCGACAACCGGGCCGAGTTCAGCGCCAAGCGCCAAGCCGCGGCCAAGGCGATGTTCGACAAGCACGAGGCCGAGCAGCGCGACCGCGCTCAGCCTGCCGCTGCCCGCCCGGCGCGCGGCCGCGAGGCCTGGTAGCGTCGAGCGTTAGCGCGGATCGGCGGCCAGCGGCGCGGCGGGTCGCCGGGCCGGCCGGACGCCGCTCTTCGCCGGGCGAGCGGCCGGCCGCTTGCCCTCCCTGGCGGGGCTCGCTGCTAGTGGCGCAGCCAACAGCAGCATCCGCTTGCAGGCGTCGTAAACGGTGTCGGGCGTCAGCTCGCGCAGGCAGGCGAG
>Ga0137373_10005282_pt1 | contig 14003 bp, 16 predicted proteins | sample SagtaG_5_FD_104912 | JGI IMG/M metagenome (GOLD analysis project Ga0137373, IMG submission 104912) | Vadose zone soil microbial communities from Sagehorn Ranch, Mendocino, California, USA - Sage1_R_80_16 metaG | ecosystem: Environmental > Terrestrial > Soil > Vadose zone | place: USA...
CTTACCTTCAGCGTCTCCGGAGAATCGCTGCTGGCGGTCTCCTTTCTGTGCCACTTTCCGTCGGCTTTCGCCGCCTGGGTCGCCCCAGCGTCCTGCCCTGCGGTGTCCGGACTTTCCTCGAGCGCGAACGCCCGCGGTCACCCGGTCTGCGTGTCGAATTGTAGCTGCGAGCGTTCGGAACCGACGGCCCCCCGCAGGCTCGTTCCGCACTCGGGACACGTGATCATCCCGCCCCCGTGCAGGACGAACTCGCCGCAGACGAGGCACTCCAGGCTCACCCCGCGCAGCAGCGCCTGCAGCTCCTGCTCGAGCGTTCGGTGGAGGGGTGCGACTTCCATCAGAGCTCCCGGAAGACCGCCTTCACCGTGCCGAGGATCTGGACGTGGTTTGCGTAGATCGGCTCCATCGCGTCGTTCTCCGGCTGCAGCCTGACCCTGCCGTCCTCCCGGAAGAAGCGCTTCACGGTCGCCTCGTCCGCCGATTCGTCGTCTCCGGCGAGCGCGACGACGATCTCACCGTTCCGCGCGTCCTGCGTCCGCTGCACGACGAGGAGGTCGCCGTCGAGGATGCCCGCGTTCACCATCGACTCGCCCTTGACGCGCAAGAGGAAGTCGCCGCCCAGCCGCTCGGGGACGGCAATGTGATCCTCGATGTTCTCGTCGGCGAGCAGGGGCCCGCCCGCGGCGATCTGGCCGACCAACGGCAGCTTCGGCAGCTCGGCAGCCTGCGCCGCGACAGGCTCCCGTCCCACGAGCTCCAGTGCGCGCGGCTTCGTCGGATCCCGCTTCAGCAGGCCGGCGCGCTCGAGGTTGGCCAGGTGCGCGTGCACCGTCGACGGAGAGGCCAAGCCGACCGCTTCGCCGATCTCCCGCACCGTCGGCGGGTAGCCGTGCCGGTCGACGTAGTCGACGAGGAAGTCCCAGATCTCCTGCTGTCGTCCCGTCAGCATGTCTCCGCCTCCAGGGTCGGGTGGGTTGATCGAACGTGTGTTCGACAGGAGCGTAGAGACTCCTCCGGACAACGTCAAGAACTCCAAGCCCGGAAACACGAACGCCCCCTGAACCCGAGGGCGTCTAATGCGCTGGAGAGGACTTGAACCTCCACGGCCTTTTAAGGCCACTAGGCCCTCAACCTAGCGCGTCTACCAATTCCGCCACCAGCGCGAGAGCCGGCGCATTGTAGCTACGAACCTGCGCGGTGCTCGGGCACTAAAGTGCGGTCGGTGCGGGACCTTTGTCGGGCGGCGGTGGATGCAGCGCTGGGTGCCGGCGCGGAGTACGCGGACGCGCGGGCCGTCCTCCGCCGGACCCAGTCGGTCGCGACGAAGAACGGCCGCGTCGAGGCGTTGACGGACAGCGAGAGCGAGGGAATCGGGGTCCGCGTGCTGGTCGGCGGCGCGTGGGGATTCGCGTGCGACCGCCGTCTCTCCGCGGAGGGCGCGCGCGACGCCGCGCTGCGGGCCTGCACGTTCGCGAAGGCCGCGGGGGGCCGGCACTCGCGCAGCCTCGCGCCCGTAGAGGCGCGAACGGGCTCGTACAAGACGCCCGTCGAGCGCGATCCGTTCGAGCTTTCCCTCGGCGCCAAGGTCGACCAGTGCCTGCGTGCCGAGGCGGCCCTCCAGGGCCCGCATCTCGTCGTCCGCCAGGCGATGGTGCGGGCGCAGCGCGAGCACAAGGTGCTCGTCTCGTCGGAAGGGACGGACGTCGAGCAGGAGCTGACCGAATGCGGCGGGGGGATCGACTGCGCGGCCACGCGCGACGGCGTCTTCCAGACCCGCAGCTACCCGAGCGCGCACGTGGGCTCGAGCGCCCAGGGAGGCTGGGAGTACGTCGACAGCCTGCAGCTCGAGCGCGAGGCGCCGCGTGTCGCCGAGCAGGTGGAGGCGCTCCTGACGGCGGACGTCTGCCCCTCCATGGTGACGACGGTCGTCCTCGACGCCGACCAGGTCGCGCTGCAGGTGCACGAGTCCGTCGGCCATCCGACCGAGCTCGACCGGATCTACGGCACTGAGGCGTCCTACGCCGGGACGAGCTTCCTCAAGCCGGGCGACCTCGGCTCGCTCCGCTACGGCTCCGAGCGAATGAACGTCACAGCCGACCCGACCACGGTCGGCGGCCTCGGCACCTTCGGCTTCGACGACGAGGGCGTCCCCGCCGAGCGGCGGCCGGTCGTCGAGGCGGGCGTCCTCACCGGCTTCCTCACCTCCCGCGAGACCGCTGCGCGCATTGGCGCGGGCGACGGCGGCTCGATGCGCGCCGAAGGCTGGAACCGGATGCCGCTCGTCCGGATGACCAACCTCCACCTCGAGCCCGGCGAGGGGACGCTCGACGACCTCGTCACGGACGTCTCCGACGGCGTCTACATGGAGACGAACAAGAGCTGGTCGATCGACGACAAGCGCCTCAACTTCCAGTTCGGGACGCAGATCGCCTGGGAGCTCAAGGACGGGAAGCTCGGCCGGATGCTCCGAGACGCGACCTACACGGGGATCACGCCGCAATTCTGGGGGAAGCTCGACGCCGTCGGCGGGCCGGAGGCGTGGCGCCTCTACGGGCTCACGAACTGCGGCAAGGGCCAGCCGGGCCAGAGCGCGCACGTCTCCCACGGCGCGGCGCCCGCGCGGTTCCGGGATGTCCAGATCGGAGTGAAGTCCTGAGCCGCGCGCTGGACGTCGCGCGCGCGGCGCTCGAGGCCAGCGGCGAGGAGGGCGAGGCAGTCGCGCTCGCCGAGCGGTCGGGCCTCGCCCGTTTCGCCGGCTCCGAGGTGCACCAGCCGACGCTGATCGACAACGTCGTCGTCACGCTGCGAGTCGTTCGCGACGGACGGACGGGTGTCGCCACGACGAATCGCACCGACGCCGACGGGCTTGCGCAGCTGGCGCGCCGAGCTGGAGAGGCGGCCGAGAGTGCGCCGGCCGACCCTGATTTTCCTGGCCTCGCGGCGCCCGCGGACACTCCGTCCGTTGAGGGCTACGACGAGGCGACCGCGAAGCTGGGGCCGGACGACCAGGCACGTTTCGCGTCCGCCGCGATCGACGCGGCCGGCGATTTCCCGGTCTACGGCTTCTTCACGAGCGGCGACTCGGAGCTCGCCGTCGTCTCGTCGACCGGCATCACCGCGGAGCAGCGGATGACGGACGCGATGGCCCTGGTGATTGCCGCCGACGAGGGCCGCTCGGGTTACGCCGAGCAGACGGGATGGCGCGTCGACGACGTCGATCCCGCCGCCGTCGCGGGGCGAGCGACCGAGAAGGCCGCTCGGACGAAAGGCGCCGCGGAGATCGAGCCTGGGCACTACCGCGCCGTCCTCGAGCCGTACGCGTTCGCCGACCTGCTGGAGAACTTCGGCTACGACTCCTTCGGCGCACTGGGACTGCTCGAGGAACGGGGGTTCCTCGCGGGGCGGATCGGCGAGGCGGTCTTCGATCCGAAGATCTCGATTGCCGACGACTCACTCGATCCGCACGGCCTGCCGAAGGCCTTCGACTTCGAGGGCACGCCGAAGCAGCGCGTCCCGTTGATCGCGGCCGGCGAGGCCTGCGGTGTCGTCTGGGACCGGACGACGGCCGCGCGTGCCCGCGACGGCGCCGAGTCGACCGGCCACGCGCCGCCGCTCACCCTGCGCGACTGGGGTCCGCTCCCGAACGCGCTCTCCGTCGAGGGCGGCGAGGCGGAGTCGGTCGACGAGCTCGCCGAGCTCGTCGGCGACGGCATCTACGTGACGCGCCTGCACTACCTGAGCGTCGTCCACCCGCGCGACGGCGTGATCACGGGGATGACGCGCGACGGCACCTTCCGCATTCGCAACGGCAAGATCGCGGAGCCGCTCGTCAACCTCCGCTTCACCGTCGCGGTGCCGGAGCTGCTGAAGGAGGTTCCCGGGCTCACCCGCTCGGTCTCGCTCGTGAACGCGAACGACTTCTACGGGGAGCGGTATCCCCGGGGGACGCTCGTGCCCGCGCTCGCGACCGCCCGCTTCAACATCAGCGGCGTCGGCTCTGCCCCAGGGATCTAGCGGACCTCGACACGGCCGTAGTCGACGGTGCCGAGCAGGTCCTCGCGCCAGCCGAGTAGTCGCGAGGAGACGAGGCGCGCGTCCGTGATCCATGCGATCGGTATGGCCTGCGCGGTCGCACGCAGCTGCCGGTCGACGGCGACGAGATCGCCCATCTGGTCCACGCGCGCGAGCGCATGCAGGAGCCTTTCGCGCCCAGCGAGCCCGTTGCCCAGAACGAGCGCCGCCGGCAGCGCCTCGGCCTGCGGATAGACCGCGAGAAGCCGCTCGAAGCGTGCGTCGGCTGCGTCGCCGGGGCGGACGAGCAGGGGCCCGAGGCCCGCCTCGCGCCATTGCCCGTAGAGGATGTCGGCGCCGTAGTCCAGCGCCGGCTCACGGGCGACCCGGACCGAGATCCGGGGCAACGCGCGAATCGCTTTCAGGGCGCTCCGGAACGCAGCCGGGTCGGGCTTCCCGGCCGGCCCGACGACGCCGAGCGCCAGGGACGTGCCCAGGAGCGCCTGGTAGTCGCTGCGGTTCGCGGTCTGCCAGTACGCGCGGCGCAGACGCGGATCGACGTCGCGGCGGAACACGACCACGTCGAGGCCGAGGAGCTCGCGCACGCGGACGTCGAACTCCGCGCGCAGCGTGTCGACGTCGCCGATCGGGACCGGAGCCTCGTCGAGCCGGTTGTCGCGGAAGGCGAGGACCGCGGCGGCAGGCGCCATCCGCCGGAAGACGACGGTCGTCCCCTCGCCCTTGACGACGACGCGGTCGGCCGAGCCGCGAACCAGGCGAAACGGACCGGGCACGCTGCGCGGCGCGGCGGCGACCGCGGTCAGCGCATACGGGAAACGACGCCAGCCGGAGCCGAGCCGGACGACGAGCGCCGTCGGCGCCGGCGCCGTGATCTTCGGCGCGCCGCCGAACAGCCATTGCGACGGCGAGCCGTCCATGCGCGCGACCCGGCGGAGCGCCGCTGCGATCGCGGGCGCGGCTCGACACGTGAACCGCCACGTGCGGAAATCGCGCGTCCCGTTCCACGCGGAGCAGAGGCCGGGCACGACATGACCGGCGGCGTCCGTCCGGAGAGGCGTCGCATACAGCGCGCGGGCCAGCGTCGTCTCGTCGCGGGTCGTCGCAAGCGCTGGATCCAGCGGCCAGCGGAAGTCCGTCAGCGCAACGCGGATCGTCCGCGGCGGCCCGTGCGGCACGAGGACGACGCTGTAGGTCTTGCCACCGGAATGGCAGCCGGCTGCGAACAGCGCGAGCGTCCCCGCTAGTAGGGCTCCTACTAGCGGAGCTGGCGGAAGAGGAGCACGCAGTTGATCGCGAACAGGATGGCGACGACGACCGTCAGTCGCGTCAGGTTGCGCTCGACGATGTGGGTGCCACCCTGTGAGGCGGGCGTGAAGCCCATCCCGCCGAGCCCGGCGTCGCGTCCGGAATGCATCAGCACGAGCCCGCAGAGCGCGATCGAGAGAATCACCTGGATGACCGCGAGCGCCTGGATCATCGGCGCTCAGGGTAGCTACTTCTGGGAGACCTCGATGATCGCGTCGATCAGCTCGGCTGCGATCCGATCCTTGGTCACGTAGCCCGCCGCGCCCGCCTCTCGCGCGCGGTCGACGTCGGTGCGCGAGTTCGAGCCCGTGAGCATGAGGACACACGCATCCCCTTTGCGCTTGCGGATCTGCCGCGTCGCCTCGAAACCGTCCATCCCGGGCATCTCGATGTCCATCAGGATCACATCCGGTTCGAGCGACCTGGCCAGCTTGACCGCCTCGGCCCCGTCACCGGCGTGCCCCGCGACCTCGATCCGGTCGTCGGTGGCCAGGATCGCCTCGAGCGCCTGCGCGAACAGCCGGTGATCGTCGGCGATCAGAACGCGGATAGATTTCCGCAGATTCGTGGCGGCGTCCAGGCAGACCCCCATGAGGTTGGAACACGATCCTGCCTTGTTACGCTCCGTTTGTGAAGGGGGACGAGGCCCGCGAGCGCGTCCAGAAGCTGCTCGTCACCGGCGACAACCGGCTGAAGCAGGGCGTCGATCCGAGCAAGGCGCGCGAGAGCTACGAACAGGCGCTGGCGGCGGCGCGGGAAGCCGGGCTGGAGGATTCGATCCGGCCCCTCGTCGAGCTCAGGCTCGCCGACCTAGAACGGCTCTCTGAAGAATCGACTCGATCCGCTCCGCCTGAGACGTGACGTCGTGAACCTCCGCCGCGAGGCGGGCCGCGGCGTTCGGGCACGGCAGAGCCGCGGCCTCCCGTAACGCCCGCGTGAGCGCCTCGTCGTCGGTCGGGTCGACCAGGACACCGGCATCGGGCGGGACGAACTCCGGTGGGCCGCCGATCCGCGTCGCCACGACCGGGCGGCCACACGCCATCGCCTCGAGCAGCGCCTGTCCGAACGGCTCGATCAGGCTCGGCTGGCAGACGACGCGGGCGGCGGCGATCCGACGCGGCACCTCCTCGTACGGGACGGCGCCGACCAGCTCGACGCCGGGAATCCGCGCGAGCTCGCCGCGCAGCGGCCCATCGCCCACGAAGGTCAGCGTCCCCTCGCCGAGCCGGTCGAATGCGCGCGCGAGCCGGCGGACGTTCTTCCGCTCCGTCAGCGACCCGACGCAAAGGAAGCGGGGAACGCCGTCGGGTGCCGGCTCGACGCGGAAGCGCTCGAGGTCGACGCCCGAGCTGACCACCTCAGTCTTCCCGCGCGCCTCCGGCACCTTCGCCTCGAGCTCACGGCGGACGTAGTCCGAGACGGCGACGACCGTGGCCGCGCGCCGCACGACGAGCCGCGTGGCAGCGGCGACTCCGGGTATGGCGCCCACGTTGCGGACGTCGCGGCCGTGGGCGGTGACGACGAGTGGCGCACGCGAGGCGAGCGCGGCGAGGAGGCCGGTGGGAACGAGAAAGTGGGCGTAGACGACGTCCGGACGAAAGCGGCGGGCCGCAACGAAGGCGCGGCGGCCCAGGCCGAGGTAGCGCGCCTTCCCCCCGGAGCGACGGTCGAGGACCGCATGCTCGATCTCGTTCCCCCGCGCAGCGAGTTGTTCCTCGACGGCGCGCACGAAGACGCCGAGATCCGGCGCTGCCGGACCGGGGTACATCTGTGAGACGAGCAGGATCCGCACCGCCCGCATTGTCACGACCGCGGGCGGTGGGCGCCGCCGCCGCGCCTCACCGGCGCGGCGGCGGTGTTCCCTCCTCACCTATCTAGTCGTCGAACGGACTCTTCGCGCCGTAGACGCTGGAGATGCTGTTCACGGCGGCGTCGCGGGTTTGCAGCGGCGCCAGGCCGTACCGCTCCTCGATCGTCGCAAGGATCGACGTCGTGTCGTACTGCGTGTGGTCGACGACGAAGTCGCCCTTCAGGAACGGCGAGACCACGAGCGCGGGAACGCGCGTCCCCGGGCCCCACTGGTCGTGCGGGCCGGCGGTGCCACCCTGGCCGGGCGGCGGAACGTGATCCCAGGCGCCGCCGAACTCGTCGTAGGTCACGACGACGAGCGTGTCCATCGCGCAGCGGCTGTTCTCGATCGATTGGAGGAGATCGACGAGGTGGTCGCTGCCATTCGGCTCACTTGCATAGCCCGGATGTTCGTTCTCCTCGCCGATCGGCTTGACGAAGCTGACCGGCTTGAGCATGCAGTCCCTCGAGGACGCGGCCGCGAGGTTCTCGAACGCGACCTCGTCCTGGAGATGAGTACGCCCCGGCGTGTCCGGCCCGTAGTTGGCGTAGTACGCGAACGGCTGGTGGTGGAACTGGAACAGCCGGTCCGGGCAGTACGGGTACGCCGGATTCGGGGTGGCGTTCGCATCCGAGCAGTTCGGGCCGCTTCCGTTCGTCCAGCCCGGGCCCGTCTTGTTGCCGGCGGCGTTGTCCCAGCCGCCTCCGTACCACGCCCAGTCGATCCCGTTCGCATTCAGCCGATCGCCGATCGTCGGCCTGGTCGCCTCGACCTGCGGCGGAAGCTGCGGGTTGAAGACGCCGAACGGCTGCGCGAACGGCTGCATCGTGTTGACGCCGAAGTCGCCGCAGGCGAGGCCCTTGGGGGCTGGGCAGAGGGACGTCAGGTTCGAGTCCCGCAGGCCCGTGTCCGGCGACTGGTAGAGGATCACGCTGCCGCTCTGCGACGCGGGCGGGTACCGCAGCTGCGGGAACCCGTTCCGATCGAGGATCGAGTGCAGGTTGACATGCGCCGGACTCGAGTCGATCGGGCTCGCGGCCGCGATCAGCCACTGGTGGTTGAGGAACGACCCGCCGAACGCCGACTGGAAGAAGTCGTCCAGGATCGCGTAGTGCGGGTGGCCGTCCCCGTGCAGGTACTTGTAGACGGGCAGGAGCTTCGTGTCGTAGTAACCCATCGCGAGCCCGGCGCCGTCGCCGCCGGTCACGTACAGGTTCTGCGCGCCGCCGTTGAGGTCGTACTGCTCCTGGTAGAAGCGGTGCACCATGTCGCGCGTGCAGCCGCCGGGAGTCCCTGTCCCCTTCGCCCAGCCGTTCGGCCTGCTGAACTCCTGGAACGGCTGCGGACACGTGGTGTCCTCGGGATGCAGGAAGTCGTCGATCCGGAACGGTGCGTTGCCGAACAGGCTCGCGTAGGGCGTCCCGTTGATCGCCGTGTCGCAGGCCGGCGCCCCCGCGGCCGGCTGCAGGTTGACGTCGTCCTGGTACAGGCAGTTGTACGGCGATCCGTCCTGCTTGAGCTGGATCGTGTGCGCCGCATCGGCGTTGGCGAGGCCGTTCACGCCCTCCCAGCCGCCGTACAGGTTGTCGAAGCTGTGGTTCTCCTCGTAGATGACCACGATGTGGTTGATCCGCTGGAGGCGGTCGTTGCCGCCGCGGTTGTCGTTCGAGCCCGTGGCGGCGCCGCTGACGATCGCGGCCAGAGCGAGCACTATGGCCACGGCCAGAAGGCGGGGTCCGCCGAGCCCCTGCAAGAGCTTTCTCATCCTCTCCCCTTGTTGTTGACGCCCAGTCGCGGTCACGATATCGCGGTTTCCGACGGGGGTGAAGTCCCGCTAGGTTCTGGTCGCCTGTGGCCGATTCGGTCGTTCAGGTCTCCGAGCTGACCAAGGTCTTCAAAGTGCCCGAGCGGGAGGCCGGGCTTCGTGCGGCCGCGAAGAGCCTCGTGCGACGGAAGTGGCGCGAGGTACGGGCGGTCGACGCCATCTCCTTCGACATCGGCCCCGGCGAGGTCGTCGGCTTCCTCGGCCCGAACGGCGCCGGCAAGACGACGACGCTGAAGATGCTCTCCGGCCTGCTCTATGCGACGAGCGGGGAGGCGCGAGTGCTCGGACACGTCCCCTCGAAGCGGGAGCGGGACTACCTCCGGCGGATCACGCTCGTGATGGGCAACCGGAACCAGCTGCAGTGGGATCTCCCCGCGCTCGACTCCTTCGAGCTCCACCCCTCGATCTACCGGCTGCCGCGCGACCAGTTCGCGGAGACGCGCGACGAGCTGATCGAGCTCCTAGACATCGGCGACCTCGTGCGCAAACCCGTGCGGCAGCTCTCGCTCGGCGAGCGGATGAAGGTCGAGGTCGTCGGCGCGCTCCTCCACCGGCCGCAGGTCCTGTTCCTCGACGAGCCGACGATCGGCCTCGACGTGACGATGCAGAAGCGGATCCGGGCGTTCATCGCCGAGTACAACCGGCGGCACGGCGCCACCGTCCTGCTCACGAGCCACTACATGGCGGACGTGGTTGCGCTCTGCCGCCGCGTGATCGTCATCCACCACGGCCGGATCCTGTTCGACGGCGACCTCTCCGCGCTCAGCGACCAGTTCGCCGCCTACAAGACGATCGAGGTCGCCCTCGCGGACGGGACGGTGCCGCTCGACGCCTACGGCGAGGTGCTCGAGCAGGATGGCGACCGCGTGAAGCTGCGAGTCGAGAAGACGGAGGCGCCGCGCGTTGCCGCGCGCCTCCTCAGCGAGCACCAGGTGGCCGACCTGACGATCGAGGAGCCGCCGATCGAGGATGTGATCGAGCTGGTCTTCGCCCAGGAGGCCGTGGATAGGTGAGCGCGCTCGCCGAGCCGGTGCGCGAGGAATCGCGGCTCCGGTCGATGGTCGACTTCTACGGTACGACGATCCGGACGGCGATCCAGTCCGAGTTCCAGTACCGCGCCGCAACCTACATGTACATGCTCGGGATGGTCGCCGAGCCGGTGATCTACCTCGTCGTCTGGTCGACGATCGCGAGGTCACACGGCGGCACCGTCGCGGGTCTCACTCCAGGCGATTTCGCGGCCTACTACATCGTCTGGACGCTCGTCCGGAACATGAACATCGTCTTCACGCCGTACGGCTGGGAGTGGCGGATCCGCGAGGGCCAGTTCTCGGGCCTGCTGCTGCGGCCGCTGCACCCGATCCACTACGACATCGCGAACTTCGCCGGCGGCAAGGTCGTCTGGGTCCTCTTCTACCTGCCGATCGCCGCAGGCCTCTCGATCGCGTTCAAGCCGACGCTCCATGTGTCGGCGCTCGAGGTGGTGGTGTTCCTCGTCGCGATCTGGGGCGCTTATCTGATCCGGACGATGGCCCTGTGGCTGCTCGGGCTGGTGACGTTCTGGACGACGCGGGCGAGCGCGATCTTCGAGACCTACATGATGGCCGAGCTCCTGCTGTCGGGCCGACTGGTGCCGCTGAAGCTGATGCCCGGCTGGGCGCAGTCGCTCGCCGCCTGGCTCCCATTCAAGTGGACGTTCTACTTCCCGATCGAGGCGCTCGTCGGCAACCTCTCGACGGCATCGCTCCTCGGCGGCCTGGGGATGCAGCTGTTGTGGACCTCGGTCGGCGGCGCCCTCGTCTGGGTCTGCTTCCGGGCGTCCGTGAAGCACTACACGGCGGTCGGGAACTGATGCGGCCGTTTCGGGTCGGCTGGCTGTTCTTCCGTGTCGGCGCGATGAACGAGCTGCAGTACCGCGCCAACTTCTTCGTCCAGCTGTTCAAGTCCGTGCTCGCGCTCGGCGTGGCCCTGGTCGTCCTGCGTCTCGTCTACTCGCACACGGCGGAGCTGAACGGTTGGTCCGAGTCGGAGCTGCTGATCGTGCTCGGGATCCAGCTGGTGATGGGCGGGATCGTCCACACCGCGATCCAGCCGAACATGCAGCGTCTGGTGGAGGAGGTCCAGGACGGGAAGCTCGACTACGCCCTCACGAAGCCGGAGGACGCGCAGGTGATCGTGAGCGTGCGCGAGGTCCAGATCTGGCAGCTGGTGGACGTGATCTCGGGCGGGATCGTCATCGCCGTGGGGGTGGCGGGGCTGAGTCACGGAGTCGGCGCCGGCGATGTGCTGGCCTTCGCGGGACTTCTGCTGCTCGGCGCCGTCCTGATCTACTGCTTCTGGCTGATCATTTCGACGGGCGCGTTCTGGATCATCCGGATGTGGTTCATCGCCGAGCTGTTCGAGGGCATTTTCGCGACGGGACGCTGGCCGATCGGGATCTATCCGGGCTGGCTCAAGTACAGCCTCACGTATCTCGTCCCGATCGGGTTCGCAATCACCGTGCCGGCCGAGGCGGTCACGTCGCGGCTGCAATGGACCACGGTTGTCGTCGCGGTGGGCTTCGCGGCGGGACTGTTCGCCTTCACGCGCTGGTTCTGGCGGTTCGGGTTGCGCCGGTACTCGGGCGCGTCCGCCTAATCCAGCCTGTTGACGTGTGCTTCGGCCGGGCGTAGCGTCGGCCGTCCGCCGTGCCGATCGTCCGCCCGCTTAGCACTCCCGCGCCGCCGGCCGCTCCCGACGCGGCGGCCGCCGCGCCCGCCGCCGTGGCAGAGCCGAAGGTGCACGCGGATTGGGACTACGTCGTCGTGTCCTACCTGCTGGTCGTCGTCGCCATCTTCGGCGGCTGGGGGCTCTGGCACGCGGCGCACAAGCCCGTGCCAACGGTTGTCGCGGGGGTCAGTGTCTTCGCGCCGCTCTACATCCTCGCCCAGTCGATCGAACGCTTACTCGAACCGTTCGCCACGATGCTCGGCGGCGCAGACGGGGCCGATGTGCGCGCAGGGCCAGGCCTGAAGAAGACGGACGCGATGCAGATTCGCGCCGACGCTCTCCTTGCCCGAGATTTCGACCTCGCCGCCCAGGCTCAGAAGATCGTCGACCAGATCCGACACAACACCGCCGTCACCACCTGGGCCCTCGCCACGACCATCGCGATGCTCGCGTGCGGGGCTTTCGGGATCAGGCTCATGCACACGATCGGGCTGGAGGGGGTGACGCCGTTTTGGGACATCCTCATCACGGGACTCGCCGTAGGTTCCGGAACGAAGCCCCTGCACGACCTGATCTCGAATATCCAGAAATCGAAGGAACAGAGCGAAGATCCGCCCGAGACGAGCTCGGGCGGTTAACTCTCGCGCGGATCGGACTCGTCAGGCCACCAGAACTCACACGCGCTGCGCGTCGTACATCCCCCACTGATCGCGTAGGGCGTTGCAGATCTCGCCGATCGTGCAGCGGACGCGGAGCGCCTCCCGCATCGCGTAGATCCCCGGGTCAGAAGTGCGCCCCGCGCGCACGCAGCTTCTGCTCCGCACGGGAGAAGAACGGCTCGAGCGCTGCGAGCAGATCGCGCGGGACCGCGGTGCGGTACGCATTGCGGACGACGAACCGCCGAAGCCCGCAGTTCACGGTCGACACGCTGCCGAGGGCGGCGAGCGCCTGAACGGACTGCACGTACATGCCGAGCCGGATCGTCTCGAAGTCAAACGACTGCCAAAAGCTCATCGGTTTGCCGATCCGGTCCCGGACAACCGCCGGAATCGGCGTCGCGACCATCAGCGAGAGCGAATCCTCCGGGCCCGTCTGAGCCCACGTCGCGAGGCCTTCGCTCAGCCACGGGTCGCGCGACTGGTCGTTGCCGACGAGCGAGTAGAACCACTGGTGTGCCGTCTCGTGTGGGATGAGAGCGAGGCTCCCGTCGCCCAGGAAGCTGAGCGTCGGGTACGCGGTGCCGTTCAAACCGCTGAAGTCCTTCATCACCGCGAGCGAATAGGTCGACCACGGGTAATCACCGAAGCGCCTCGCGTAGAAGCGGAGCGCGCTTGCCGCCGAGGCGAGGAAATCGCGAGCTCGGAACGCGGATCCGCGCTCGAGTCCCACTGTAACGCGGACGCGTCGCGGAGCCTTCACCGTCGTGCTCGCGAGCCGAAAGGAGCCGACCGCGAGCGCGAAGTCCCTGACCGCCCGCGCATGCCAACGTCCTTTGCCGACCTCCTCGCCCGAGGCGAGCACACGAAGCCGTCCAGGGGCCGTGACACGAACGTCGAAGTCCGCGGTCGGCGAGGTCGACCAGAAGCCAGCGCTTCGCACCGGGGGTTCCGTCGCCCAGCCCGATCCGTTCCAGGCGAGCAGCGGGAAGAACGAGAGCAGGCGCATCGAATGGCCGCCGTGGAGCTGCAGCCCCGCGGGCCGCGGCAGATGAAGCGTCCACTTCATCGAGACGGTGACGCGCTCGCGCGCCGCGAGAGCACGATCGACGACGAGAGTCGTGGGGTCCGGACGCGCCGTCGGAAGCCCGTGGCCCGCGGATACGACGCTGGCCACGTTCAAGCTCGCTCCGCGTTTCGCATAGAAGGGCGAGTTCGGCCAAAGCCGGAACACCAGTCGATCCGTCGGCACGGAGGGCGCAAACGAGACGGTCAGCGTTCCCTCTGCCGCCATGAGGCCGGGCACGATCCGGATCTGCAGAACGTAGTGCGGCCGGTTCCGCGGCGGGCTCCTGAGCGCCGTCCCGACGGCACAAGCACCCGACGTCCCAACTCTCGCTGGGGCGGCCGAAGCGATTCCAGCCACAACTGCGAAAGCGAACCCCAGACCCACGGCGAGCCGGGCCACGTTCCGACGCTACGCCCATCCTAGGCGACGATCAAGACGCTCCTGTGGACAGAACAGCACACTCTCGATCCATCTGGGTCTGACCCATCCAAAACGGGCATGGCCGCTCGCTACGGCCGACACCACCCGGCGGGCGCAGGCGCCTGTGGACGAAACGAC
>Ga0137373_10005283_pt1 | contig 14003 bp, 10 predicted proteins | sample SagtaG_5_FD_104912 | JGI IMG/M metagenome (GOLD analysis project Ga0137373, IMG submission 104912) | Vadose zone soil microbial communities from Sagehorn Ranch, Mendocino, California, USA - Sage1_R_80_16 metaG | ecosystem: Environmental > Terrestrial > Soil > Vadose zone | place: USA...
CGCGAGAAGCCGTGCAGGAGCAGGCGCCGCCCGTTGCCGGAGACCGGCACGAAGGCGCCGTCGGGGAAGCGGAAGATCTGCCTGCCGGTGCGCGCGTTGAGGCCGTAGATTCGGTGCTGGCGGTTGCTGAAGTAGACGACGTCGTCGACGATCGAGGCCGCGCCTGCGATCGCGCCGGCGGTGGTGAAGCGCCAGGCGACCGAGCCGCTCCGGGCGGAAACCGCATAGAAGGAACCGTTGTAGGAGCCGAAGTAGACGCGGCCGTTCCAGACCGCGGGCGACGAGTAGACGTACGAGCCGGTGCCAAGCGACCAGAGCCGACTGCCGCCGGTCGAGAAGGCGGTCACCGAGCCGCCGGTGGACGAGGTCACGAACACGCGCCCGCTCGCGACAGCAGGGGTGCCGTAGATGCGGCCGTTGACGGAAGCCGACCAGCGCAGCGCTCCGCTCCGGGCCGAGAGCGCGAGCAGCCGCCCGCCGTAGTCGCCGATGAAGACGGTTCCCTTCACGAAGGCCGCGCTCGAGGTGATCTTGTAGCCGGCGCGATAGGTCCAACGCGCCCTGTGCGTGCGCAGGTTGAGTGCATAGACCGTTCCGTTCCAGGCGCCGAAGTAGTCGACGCCGTCGAGCACCAGCGGCGACGACTCGATCGGGGCGCCGGTGTCGTAGGTCCAGAGGACCCGGCCGTTGTGGCGGTTCAGAACGTAGACGCGGCCGTCCATCCCATGCGCGACGATCTCGTCGCCCGCTATCGCCGGGGAGGCGGCCATCTTGCCGGCGGTGTCGCGGCGCCAGATGCGCGCGCCGTTTCTCATCGAATAGGCGCGCACGCTGCCGTGGTAGTTCGAGACGAAGGCGACGTCGTCGTCCACCGCGGCCGGGAACTCCATCAACCCGCCGATCGCCTGGCTCCAGACGACGCGGAACGGGGGGCGCACGTGGATGAACGGCTGGGCCTGCGTGCGAGCCGGGGTGGCGCCGTAGAGCAGCCACTGGAGCTTCGACTGGTAGACGCGCACGCCGACCTTCGGCTTGCCGCGGAACTGGAGCCGTTGCTCGAACGGGTCGTAGCCGCCCTTGGCCACCGTGACCGGCAGCCGCGCGTGCCGCGCGATCTTGATCCTGGCCACGCCGTCACGACCCGTGCGGCCGCTGTGGGAGCCCACTTGCACCAGGGCCTCGCGCACCGGCGTGCTCAGGTCGCCGTCGAGCACGATCACGTGCACGAACGAGAGGTGCGGTGTCGGCGGCAACGCAGGCTGGCGCAGCGCAGCCGGGGCCGAGCTCGACTGCTGCTGCGCCTGCTTGCCGTCGCCGCCGCAGCCCGCGAGCACGAGCACGAACGCGAGCGCTATGACTGCTACGCGGCCCACGGCAGCAGGCTAGAGACCCCTCCGGTTGGCACCCATCTATTGACGTTCAGCAGTTCGCTCAGTTGGCTCGACCGGGCGCAAGCGGCGCCTCGGCTAGCGCGTCCCTTCGGCCTTTTCCCACATCAGCGGCGCGCCCTCGCGCACGTAGCGGCCGAGCGCGACCATCGTCGCCCAGCTCATCAGCAGGTAGTAGTAGGCGAGTCCCGCCCCGGGCACGGGCAGCTTCAGCTTGCCGGCCGCGGCGAGGGCGAGCCACGCCGCCTGCGCCGCGAGCGCAGCCTGGTAGGGCCAGCCCTCGTCCACCAGCGCGATGCTCGTGGCGAGCAGCGCCAGGTGCAGAAAGCCGCTGCCGTAGCGCAGCACGCGGTGCGAGAGCAGCTCGGCGAGATAGAGCGGCGGCACGCCTCGCAGACTGCGCGCCTCGAACAGTTGGCGCCACGACCACGGCAGCATGCGTACCTTGCGCCGGTACTCGTCCTCGATGTCGCGGCTCGGCTTCTCGAAGGCGAGCGCCTCCGGCTCGTAGACCGCCCGGCGGCCGCGCTGCACCATCAGGTTCGGGAAGCCGAGGTCGTGGCCGAAGGGCCATTCGACGTAGTCGGAGCGGCGCACGGCGTAGATCGCGCCGTTGCCGCCCGTGATCGAGCCCAGTGCCGACTCGCTCTCCCGCAACCACATCTCGTAGCGCCAGTAGACGCCTTCCTTGTTCGTGCCGTCCAGCCGCTGGAAGCGCACCTGCCCGCAGACGTAGGCGACCTCGAGGTCGGCGAAGCTACGGACGAGCTTGCGCAGAGCATCCGGCGCCCAGGTCGCGTTGGCGTCGCTGAAGGCGAGGAGCTCGCTCTCGCTCTCCCGGGCGGCGCGGTTGATGGCAGGCAGCTTGCCGCCGCGCTCGCACGGGAGCAGCCGGACACGGCCGTTGTCGAAGGAGGCCACGATCTCGTCGGTGCGATCGGTCGAGCCGTCGGAGGCGATCACGACCTGCAGCCTGTCGGCCGGATAGTCGAGCTCGAGCAGGTTCTCGACCCGCGTGCCGATCACGTCCTCTTCGTCGTGGGCGGGCACGATCAGCGTCACGCTGGGCGTGATCTCCTCCTTCGCCACCTCGCGCTCGCGCACGCGGCGGAGGGCCGCCGCGGCGACCGGGTAGCCAACGTGCGTCCAGGCGAGCCCGCCCAGGCTCGCCCAGAAGATCGCCTTCGGGAGCACGCCTTCACGGTACTAGAGCGCCTGCAGCGCTAGATGGTCGATGCCACGATCTCGCGCGCTCGGCTGCGCGATCTGGCGTGTCTGGGCCGCTCCCGTCCGGCAAAGACCGGCGCAGCCGGCCTCCGCCGGTCGTACGCTTCCCAGCGCCGGGCCGGCACCGATGCTGCCAGCATCGCCACCGTCCCGTCGCCCTGTCCCAGAGCTGCCAGCTCGCGCCCCGAGTCGGACGATCTCATGGCATCACCCATCTAGCCGGCCGTGGCGGGCGCGCTGCCGACCTCCTGCGTGCAGAACGCACAGCGGCCGGCGGCGGCCGGAATCTCGCTGAGGCAGTGAGGGCACTGCCTGACCGTTTCGTCGATCGGCGGCTGCGTCTTGTAGCGCCTCGTCAACGCGTTCACGGGCTTGACGACGAGGAAGAACACGACCGCTGCGATCACCAGAAACGTGATCAGTGCATTGAGAAACGCGCCGTAGAGGAACCTGCTGCCGTTGAGTTCGAAATTCAGCTGCGAGAAGTCGGTCTGGCCCCCGATCGCAGCGATCAACGGCGTGATCAGGTCGGCGACGAGCGCCGTCACGACGGCGGCGAACGCGACACCGACCACGATGCCCACCGCCATGTCGACGAGGTTCCCGCGGAGCAGGAATTCCCTGAAGTCCTTCATCGTGGATCCTCCTTCGTCGGGGTCGCGAATCGTTTCAGGAACTCCCGGATCACGCGGTAGCTCTCGGGTCCGTTGTCCAAGAGCACGTCGTGCGAGGCCTTGGGGATCGGCCGTGGCCGCGCTGGTCGGGAACGACCACCTGCGCCGACCGGGACGCGCATCAAGGCCGCCGGTACGCGGGAAAGAAGCCGTCGAGCCCTGCGCCGACACCGGCGAGCGCGCGGTACGCCTGCTCGTCGTGGATCACCTTGCCGACGGCGGCCTCGAGCTCGCCGCCGGGGTCGAAGCGAAGCTTGAACTCGAAGAGCGAGTCGCGCGCGCCGCCGACGCCGCCGCCGAGGTGGAAGCGCGAGTAGCCGAGCTCCTGCGCCCAGCGTGCGGCCTCGAGGAAGAGCAGGTTGCTGGCGCCGAGCTTGCGGCCGGCGTCGCTCAAGGCGCCGAGGTGGTAATGGAGCCAGGGCGGCGCGTGCAGGCAGAGCAGCGCGGCGTCCTCGCCTGCCTCGAAGAGGACGACGTGGTCGCGCAGAGCCGTCTCGAGCTCGCGCCAGTACTCGGGCGGGAAGTAGTAGAAGCCGGCGGCCTCCTGCCGCTCCATCGTCTGCTCATAGAGGCTCCGGAAGCGGTCGAGGTTCTCGGGCGCGAGCGCTGCGGTCGCCTCGACGCCGGCGGCGACGGCCTTGCGCACGACGCGGCGGTGGTGCCGGTGCATGCGCTCGAAGAGATCGTCTTCCTCGTCGAGCCGCCAGGCGACGGTGCCCGCGAGCGGCTCGACGCGGACATTCGGTCCGGCCCGGCGGTGGTTTGCGTAGAGCGGATGGAAGCGGATGAAGGTCGACACGACGCCGTTGGCACGACACCAGTCCTCGTACGGCTCCCAGAAGCCGTCTCCGACCGGGCCGCCGTAGCCGTACGGAGTGATCACGTCGGTCGGGCCCTCGCGGAGGATCGCGGGGAAGACGGCCTGCTCCGTGCGGAGGAACAGCGGCCGCCCCGGCTCGAGCAGCGTCGAGGCCTCGACGTACTCGCGGGTCAGGTAGACGTCGACGAAGCCGACCTCCTCGAGCACCTCGTTCCAGGTGTCCGGCTCGACCTCGGTGAGGCTCAGCTCGACTCGGCCTTGTCGCTGGAGCGGGCACGCTCGATGTTCATCTCGTCCTCCACCGGCCGCTCCTCCGCGCGGCCGAGCTGCGTGAAGGTGCGCACGACGATCTTCAGGTCGAGCAGGAGCGACCAGTGCTCGATGTACCAGAGGTCCTGGTCGATCCTTTCCGGCCAGGTGATCTCCTCGCGCCCGTTCACCTGCGACCAGCCGGTGATGCCGGGCTCGACGGCGAGGCGGCCACGGTCGCGGTCGGTGTAGTTCGCCGCCTGCTCAACGAGGTCGGGGCGCGGGCCGACGAGGCTCATCTCGCCCAAGAGGACGTTCCAGAGCTGCGGCAGCTCGTCGAGGCTGGTGCGGCGCAGGAGGCGGCCCGGCTTCGTGATGCGCGGGTCGTCGGGAACGACGCCGTACGGGTCGTCGGTGAGGTCGTGCGCCAACTCGAGCGCGTTCGGCACCATCGTGCGGAACTTGATCATCGAGAAGCGCCGGCCGCCCTTGCCCACGCGTTCCTGCCTGAGCAGCACAGGTCGGCCCCCATCGGCGAGGATCCAGAGTGAGATCGCGGCGAAGAGCGGCGAGAGCAGCACCAGCAGCACCACGGCGGCGACGCGGTCGATCAGGAGCTTGAGCAGCCTCACCGGCGCACCTCGCGGTAGAGGCGGTCGTGCTCGACGGCGCTCTTCTCCCAGGAGAGAGCGGCGGCGGCGCGCCCCGCGCCGAGGTGCGCCGCGGCGAGCGCCTTGGGCTCGAGCAGCCGCGCGGTCGCCTGCGCAAGCGCCTGCGGGTCGCCCGGCGGGACGACCTCGCCAATGCCGAACTCGCGCACGATCTCGCCGAGGGAGCCGACATCCGTCACCACGACCGGCCGACGGTACCCGATCGCGGTCGCGAGCACCCCGGACGAGTCGAGCCGCCGGTAGGGCAGCACGACCGCGGCGGCCTCGGACATCAGCTCGCGAACCTCCTCGTCGGCCCGGAAGCCGAGCCGCCACTCGACCCGCCCGTCGAGGTCGACCGGCTGCACCGGGTCGACGGGGTCGCCGGCGACCACGAGCCGCGCGTCGGGGATCTCCGGCAGCGCCTCGAGGAGCACGTCGAGACCCTTGTAGTCCCGGATCAGGCCGAAGAAGAGCAGCGTGCGCCCGCTCGGCGGCGGCAGCTCTTCGCCCTCGAAGACCGGATGCGGGATGCGCGCGATCCGCTCCCGGCCGAGGCCGAGCTCGACCAGCTGTTCGACCGCGCGGTGCGAGTGGACGATCACGCGTTCGGCGGTCTCGAGCACGTCGGGCCAGGCGCGCCGGGCCTTCGCGCGGCGCGGCAGCACGTCGTGGGCCGTGAGGACGAGGGGGCGGTCATCGGCGACCCGCCGCAACCAGCGCAGGTCGAGCTCGGGCCGCGGCAGCCACTGGACGTGGACGACGTCGGGGTCGAGTCGGTCAATGCGGCGCAGTAGCCGGGCGACGCTCGGCGGGTACTCGAGCCCCTTGAGCGCGAGGCGCGCGGCACCCCGGCGAAAGAGCCTCGTCGAGACCGGGGCGAAGAGCTCCTCGCGGTCGTAGCCCTCAACCGGCGGCGCCTGGCCGTGGGGGAAGCGCGAGGTCAGCAGCGTCACCGCGTGACCCCGATCGGCCAGCGTCGAGGCCAACGCGTGGTCATAGGGCGGTGTGTAGGCAAGCGGGTCGACGAGCGCGATCCTCATGAGTGCCCCTTCCGGTGATGATGCCGAGGCTCTCGGTCGCTAGCGCCAAGCCAGAGGCCGCACTCGACCGCGGCGCAGGCTGGCAGCCTGCGCGAGGGCGAGGGTGGGCTCTGGCGCAGCGTGATAGCGGGCGAGAGGTCGGTGAGCATTGCCGGGAGGGGCACTTAAACCCTCGAACGCAGGTAGCCCAGGCTCGCCAGCGCCGGGCGCGGGTCGTCGGCCGCAAAGACGGCGCGGACCTTCTTGCCACGCACGTAGTGGCGCAGGAACTCACGGGGGCGCAGTTCGCGGCGGCGGGCCATCTGGGCCGAGACCCAGACGTCCTTCGCGAGGTAGAGCCAGGTGACGCTCTCGCCGAGGGTTCGCTCGGGTCGGCGCTCGGTGCCGGTGAGGTCGTCGTAGGCGATCCGCGCGATGCCGAGCTCAGGGCCCATCGCGATCCCGGCCCAGATCGGCGGGCGCGTGTTCACCTCGAGCAGCTTGAGCATCTGGTCGCGCGGGTCGCGGACGAGCTCGACGTGGGCAAGGCCCGTATAGCCGGCCGCGCGCAGGAGGCGGTGCCCGAGCTCGTGCACCTGCGGGTCGTGCCCGGAGGCGAAGACGGCGCTCGTGCCGAAGCGCAGCGGTCCCTGGCGCACCTTGCGCCCCACGACGCTGGCCCTCGGCTCGCCGTCTCGGCCGATGTAGGTGAAGAGCGACCAGACCTGCTCGTGGGAGTCCGGGATCAGCTCCTGGACGATCGTCTCGAAACCCTTGTCCTTCGCCTTCTTCCAGGCGGCGACAGCTTCGTCGAGGTCGGCTGCGACGAAGGCCTTCTCGCCAAAGGTGAGTGCGAACTCCTGGCCCTCGACGGCCTTCAGCAAGAGCGGTGGGCGCAGGCCGGCGGCGCGGATCTGCTCCGGGCTCTCGGCCGAGACCGTCCGCGGGGAGTCCACGCCTGCCGCGGCGGCGACCTTGGGCAGGACGTCCTTGCGGCGCAGGCTCAGGGTCGCCTCCGGGTCGTCGGGAAGGGTCACATCGGCCAGCTCCCGGACCTCGTCCCAGCGGTTGAGCACCGCCTCGACGTTCTCGTCCCGCTCCGGGAAGAGCACCGGCCGCTCGCCTCCCGCGCCGGCCGCGCGGAGCGCCTCGAGCAAACCTTCCTCACCCGCGACGACACGCGCGCTGCTGAGGTAACGCGAGCGCAGGCCGAACTCGTGCGGGCGCAGCGCCACGCCGTGCACCGGGATCTCCTCGCGCCCGAGGCTGCGGACGATCGCCAGCCCGGCGTGCAGGAGACCGAAGACGACGACGGGCCTCACGCGAGCGCCTCCTCATAGGCGGCGATCGTCGCGTCGGTGACCGCCGGCCAGGCGAAGCGCGTCCGCACCCGCTCGCGGCCCGCTTCACCCATCCGCTGCCGCAGCCCGCGGTCGCTGAGCAGGCGCTCGAGCGCCCGGCGCAGGGCGGGCACGTCACGGGGCGGCACGAGCAGCCCGGTCTCGCCGTCGGCGACGAGGTCGAGGAGGCCGCCGACCGCACCCGCAACGACCGGCCGCCCGTAGGCCATCGCCTCGGCGCAGACCACGCCGAAGCCCTCCCGGTGCGACGGAACCGCCACCACAGCCGCCCGCTCGTACAGCGGTCCGAGCGCGTGATGGGGCACGAACCCGAGCGCTCCCGGAACCCGGTCGCGTAGGGGCCCGTCTCCTGCGACCACCAGCTTCATCCCTTGCGCCGCCTCCACCAGGTCCAGGATCCCCTTCTCCGGCGAGAGCCGCCCGGCGAAGAGCACCTCCGACGGCTCGGCCTCCTCCGCAACCCGCTCCGGCACGTCCACCCCGCTCGGGATCACGCGCACCTCGCGCGCGCCCAGCTCCCGTGCCGCATCGGCGAGCGCGTTCGAGGCGCAGATGACGAGCCGCGCCCGCCGCAGCACCGCCCGCGCCAAGGATCGCGCCCGCCGCGCGAGCTCGACGTCGGTGCCCCAGAGCTGCACCACGAAGGGCTTTCCGGTGGTGAGCGCAACGGCACCTGCAGGCAGCCAGTGCGCGTGCATGAGGTCGGCGTCCCGCGCCGCCCGCCGCGCGGCCCGCGAGAAGCTCCCGAGCATCACCGGCAGCACACCGGCTCGCCACGGCCGCCGCCGCAGGTTCCCCATCACACCCGCGCCGTATGCGATCCCGTAGTGCCGGAATGAGGCCGGCGAGACCACCTCCACCTCGACCCCGCGCTCCCGCAGGCGCTCGACGGCGTCCGCGACGAAGTTCCCGGCCGGGTCGCCCTCGTAGCGCGGGTACGACGTGGTCAGTACGGCGATCTTCACGAGGATCGTGGAAGCCCTGGGCTTTTCGAGAAGACCGCGGGCGTCGCGAGCACGAGCATCGCGAAGACGTAGAAGTAGAGGAACGACATCGTCAGGTAAAAGACGTTCGCGGCCATCGTCCCGACGAGGGCGGCCGTCATCCCCCACGCGAGCGGCCGCAACCGCGCGGCCAGCGGATCGCCCGCCGCCGCGAGCACGCGCCCGAGCCGCCGCGCCGCACCGAGCCGCGCGAACAGGTACCAAAGGAAGACTGCGAAGAGCGCCGTCCCGGCGATCCCGCCCTCGACGAGCAATGCCACGTAGTAGGAGTGCGGCCCCCAGTTCGTCTTGCCGGTCACGAACTCGTAGTAGACCGAGAAGTTGTTGAACCCGAGCCCGAAGAGCGGGTGCTGGTGCAGCACCTGCGGAATGAAGTCGTAGACGCCGAAGTGCGCGGTCGTCGAGCGCCCGCCGGTCTGGAGCCGCGAGCGAATGACGACGTCGAAGAAGTGGCGCCGCCGGTAGACCTCGTAGGCGACGGGGATCGCCACCAGCGCGAGCGGCAGCACCGCGGCGCGGGTGAGCAGCAGGTGCCGGTACGGGACGAGCAGGACGAGCCCGCCCACGGCGAGGCCCAGCATCCCGCTGCGCGAAAGAGTCGCCAGCTCAGCCAGGAGCAGGAAGCCGATCAGGATCCCCAACGGCAGCCGCAGCCGGTGCCGCCGCTCGAGCCGCAGGTAGATCGGCGCCAGGATCAGGATCGGGAGGACGAGCATGATCCCGAGGTGGTTCGGGTCGCCGGTGAGCGCGTTTGGCCGGTAGACGCTCGAGCCGTTGACCGCGCCGTAGACGTTGATCTGGCTCGCCCCCCGTGTGAGCGGCTTGAGCACGACCGCGTCGAGGTTGTGCCCGGCCTGCGCGTCGAGCAGCTGCAGGATCCCGTAGGCCGCGTTGACCGCGATCCCGCCCAGGAACCAGGCGAGCGTGCGCCAGAAGAAGCGCAGCGAGCGGCCGGCAAGGTAGATCACGCCGACGATCAGGAACGCGAAGTGGATGAGCCACTTGACGAGCCCCTTGCCGTACTGGTCGAGCGCCTGCCCCGTCTCGAGGTTGAAGAAGCCGATCAGGTAGACGAGCAGGAAGGCGGCCAGGAACGCGAGCAGGACCGCCGCCGTCCGCGGCACCGGCCCGCTGCGCCGCCCAAGCCGGTCGAACGCGAACGAGCAGAGGAAGCCCAGCGCGGTCACGTCGGCGAGGAAGACCGAGCCGGCCACGTTCCACTGCACCTTCTCGAACGTGGCGCAGAAGACCGCGGCCAGGAAGAAGAACGGGACGAGAGCGCTCTCCCGCCTCATTTCAGACTCCAGAGCAGCTCGGCCAGCTCCTCGACACGAGCCCGCCGCGAGAGGCGCTGCCGCTGCTCGGGGGTGAGGTGGCCGTCGCCCAGCTTTCCTGCGCGCCAGCGGGCGTGCAGCCCCAGCAGCGCCTCGCGGATCCCTTTGATGTCGTCCGGCGCGACCACGACGCCGGCGCCCGTCTCGCGCACGAGCTCGGCGGCGGCCCCGTCCGGCGGCACAGCGGCCAGGATCGGGCGCTCGGCGGCGAGGTACTCGAAGATCTTGCCGCTCGGAACGACGCGCCCGCGCCCGCCCGCGTCGGGGAGCAGGAGCAGGTTCGCCTCGGAGTCACGCTGGAGCTCGAGCGCCAGGCGGTGCGGCAGGTAGTCGAGCAGCTCGAGCCGGTCGCCCAGGCCGAGCTCCTGCACCCAGTCGCGGTCGGCGGCGCGGAAATCACCGACGAAGCGAGCGACCACGTCCTCCAGCCCCGAGTCTGCGAGCGCGGTCAGGAACGCCCGCGGGTTGCGCTTGCCGAAGAAGCTCCCGGTGTGGGTGAGCCGGAAGCGCTCGCCCGGCTTGTACTCGAGGCCGACGAAGTCGTCGAAGTCCGACCCGTTCGGGATCACGCGCACCGGGCCGGCCGGGTCGAAGCCGCGCACCTCGTCGGCGATCGACTCGGAGACGGCGACGACTGCATCGGCGCGCCGGGCGACGAGTCGGACGACCCGCTCGAGCGCCTTCTCCTTGGCGCGCACGGCAGTTCGCTCGAACCGGCGGTCGGCGTTACGCAGCACCGAGTCGCGCTGATCGGCCACCCACGGGATCCCCGTCAGCCGCTTGACCGAGGCCCCGATCAGGTTCATCGACACCGGCGGGCTCGTGGTGATCACAGCGTCGATGCCCTCGCGCTTGACGATCCGCAGAGCCGCGGGCACCGCCGTCGCGGCCCAGGTGACGCTCGCGTCCGGGAGCAGCAGCCGCCGGTAGGCGAGCCGCGCCTGGGCGAGCGCCCGGTCGGCGCCGGTCAACCCGTGCAGCTCCTCGGAAGGAAGCCGCGCTCGAGGGCCCAGATAGCGCGCCCGGTGCACGAACGCCTGCGTCGGCGCTCGCAGCTCATCGTCGCGGTGGAGCCACTTGGGGTCGTCAGGCGCGAGCACGTGGGTCTCGATCCCGAGCGCGGGAAGATGCGTCGCGAGCTTCAGGGGCCGCTGCACGCCGCCCCCGCCCGCCGGCGGGAAATACATCGTCACCAAAAGAACTTTCATTGGACCGTTGACGCCATGACCTCGCGCGCTCGGAGGCGCGATCTGGCGCGTCTGGGCCGCAGCCACCCGGCGCAGCCCGGCAAAGCCGGCCTCCGCCGGGCGCACGCTTCCCGTCGCCGGGCCGCCGCCGATGCCTGGGGCATCGCCGACGTCCCGTCAACGTGCCCCAGAGCGGCCAGCTCGCGCCCCGAGACGGGCGATCTCATGACATCACCGATCAAGCCGGTACAGAACGTACCGCGAGCCCACGTAGACGCGCGGCAGCGCGAACCGCCTGTGCAGGACCCGCGTGCGGTCGACGAGCAGCCAGTGGGCGCCGTAGCGGCGCGGCACCGACAGCGGGCCGCCGGCGTGGAAGAAGCGCTGAGCGTCGCGTACCCGTGTCGTCGGGTGGTTCGCCCGCGTGTCGGCGACGTGCGACTGCGGGGCTGCGTTGACGTATACGGGAGCGAAGGCGCCGAGCTCGTACGCCGTCTGCGGGTCGGAGAAGACGACGTCGCCCGCCGGCAGATGCTCTCGCACGGCGACCACGAGCTTCTGCGGCAGCCCCAGCCGGGCGGCCGCGGGCCGCGACCAGCTCGAGTACCCGTGGACCGCGATCGGGAGGAGGAACAGCGCCACGCCCGCGGCCGCGACCGCTGTGCGGCCTTCGACCTCGGGGATGCGCCGGGAGAAGAAGGAGGCGAGCAGCAGGGCCGCGGCGGCGGCGGCGAAGGCGATCCAGGTCAGCCCAGCGGGGGCCCCGTGCTCGGGCCGGTAGGGCAGCCCGAAATCTCCCGGGAAGTAGTGCTGGAGCACGATCCCGGCGACGAGCGCGACCGGCAGCAGCGCCCAGCGCAGGAAGCCCGCGAGCACGAGCGCCCCGCCCACGAGCGCGAACGCCCGCGGCGAGAAGCCGATGATGCGACGTGCCTGGGAGATCGAGACCGCGTCGGCGAAGTGCGGGAACACGAACGGCAGCAAGGCGATCGCGAAGGTGACCAGCATTCCCCCGAGCACGAACGCCGCCCACAGCCTTCGGTGCGCGAACACTGCGAGCGGGACCAGCGCCAGCGAGGCGACGGCGATCGCCCCGGCGCGCCCGAAGAGCTCGGGGGTCAGGCGGTAGCTGTGCACGCCGAAGACGTCGAGCTCCCGCCCGTAGCCGACAAAGGCGCGTTGCAGCTCCGCGTGCGAGGGGCTGTGGGAGACCGTCCCGCGCACCACTGGGAGCAGCCAGAGGACGACGAGCCCGGCGGGCGCCAGGATCGCCCCAAGCGCGGCGCCGATGTGCGGCAGGTCGTGGCGCACGCCGAGCACGGCGCGCACGACGAGGAAGCCGGCGAGCCCCACCGAGAGGAGCACGGAATGGCTCGGGTGGACGAGGGACATCGCCGTCGAGGCGGCCGCAATCGAGGCGAGCAGTGCGGCCGAGGGCTCCCGGACGTAGGCGAAGACGAGGGCCAGCAGAGCCGGCAGCAGGAGCGCGCGCGAGGCGGTCGCCGGGAGGGCGAGCGAGGTGAAAGCACCTCCGTGCCCCGGCGCCAGGCCCAGCAGCGTGAACTGCACCAGCGTCGTCGCGACTCCTGCCCAGCGGGAGCGGAAGAGCGTCGTGCCCGCCTCATAGGTCAGCAGGAAGGACAGCGGCAACAGGACGGTCGGCGCGTGCAGCACGACGGAAGCCGGCCCGACCCCGGCAAGTCGCGCGATCAGCGCGATCGCCGCGTGCCAGAGCGGAAACGCGTAGCCGGGGTGCAGCCCGCCGTCCCGGAACTCGTCGACCGACCGCAACGAGAGCGAGTCGAGGCCGAGCAGCTTCTGCTCCCGCGCCAGGTGGAAGAAGGCGTCGCCGTCGTAGCCGGAGACCCACCAGAGCGAGATCCCCGCTGCCGCCCCGAGCCCCAGCACGCCCAGGCTCCAGGCGGAGACGCCCGCCGAGCGCCGGACCGCGAACGGGGCCGCAACCAGCGCCACCACGCCGAACAGCACGAGGGCCACCCACAGCGACGTGTGCAGCGCGAACATCACGACCGTCGCGGCAAAGAGCGCCGCCATGCTCCAGGCGAACGCGGCCGCCAGCCCGTCAACGCGGAGGGCCCGGGCGACGAGCGCGCCCGGAAGGAGCAGGCACGCGGTGGCGGCCGCGAGCCGGAAGCCCAGTCCGGCCCCGTGCGCCGGCACCAGACGCGAGAGCCCGAGCAGCGCGGGCGCGGCCAGCCAGGCGAGCGGGTAGGAGCGCGGTGCGAACCGCAGTCCGAGGTCGGCGGTCACCGAGCTCATCTCCTCAGCAGGCGGGCGACCTGGACCAGCGCCGGCCTGAGGTCGTCGCGGGCGAAGACGGCGTCGACGTAGGGCGGCCGCTGGGGCGCGGGTGACTCGCCCGGCAGCAGCGTGATCGCCCAGCGGCGGCGGCGCCCGTTCATCGAGACCGGCTCGGGCCGCTCGCCGGTGAGGTCCTGGTAGGCGATCCGGGGCAGGTCGACCCCGCAGGCCGAGGCGAGCCCGTGCCATTGCCATAGGCGCGGGTTGACCTCCATCAGCCTGAAGCTCCCGTCGCGAGGGTCGCGCTTGAACTCGACCTGGGAGAGCCCGCTCAACTGCAGGGCCCGCAGGAGCGTCAGCCCCTGCTCGACGACCTCTTCGACCCAGACCGCCTCGCCGACGCGGCAGGTGCCGACTCCCGGGGGCGTCTGGCGCAACTTGCGCCCGCAGAAGAGGCCGAGCGCCTCGCCGTCGGCCGCGAGGTAGCTGCCGAGGGTGTAGAGCTCACCGTCGCCGCCCAGGATCAGCTCCTGCACCATCGGTTCGTAGGGCTGCGTGTCGGCGTAGGCACGCTCGGCGTCAGCCCCGGTTTCACACCGAAACGCCTGGCGCCCGAAGCGCCGCTTGAAGCCCTCCGTGGACGAGGGCTTCACGAGCACCGGGTAGCCGAGCTCCTCCGCGGCGGCCCGGGCCTCGGCGGCCGAGGCCGGGTGCGCGGTGCGCGGGACCGGGATGCCCGCCCCCTGCGCCGCCTCGAGCTGGCCGCGCTTGGTCTGGATGCGCGCCAGCACCTCCCAGGGCGGGAAGGGGTAGAGGAAGCGCCCG
>Ga0137373_10005285_pt1 | contig 13999 bp, 17 predicted proteins | sample SagtaG_5_FD_104912 | JGI IMG/M metagenome (GOLD analysis project Ga0137373, IMG submission 104912) | Vadose zone soil microbial communities from Sagehorn Ranch, Mendocino, California, USA - Sage1_R_80_16 metaG | ecosystem: Environmental > Terrestrial > Soil > Vadose zone | place: USA...
GGCCGCTCCGCTTCGACGAGTTCCTCGAGAAGGTGCCGCAGCTCGTCTTCGTCTCCGCCACGCCCGGCCCGTTCGAGCTGCGGCATTCGAAGCGCATCGCCGAGCAGCTGATCCGTCCGACCGGCATCGTCGACCCCGAGGTGGAGCTGCGCGCGACACGAAACCAGATCGACGATCTGCTGAACGAGATCCGACGGCGCGAGGAGGCCGGCGAGCGCGTGCTCGTCACGACGCTGACGAAGAAGATGGCGGAGGACCTGACGGACTACCTCCTCGAGTCCGGCGTGAAGGCTCGCTACCTTCACTCCGAGATCGACACGCTCGAGCGGATCCAGATCATCCGCGAGCTTCGTCTCGGCGAGTACGACGTGCTCGTCGGCGTCAATCTCCTGCGGGAGGGCCTCGACCTCCCCGAAGTGTCGATGGTGGCGATCCTCGACGCCGACAAGGAGGGCTTTCTGCGGGGCAAGACGGCGCTGATCCAGACGATCGGCCGAGCCGCGCGGAACGTGAACGGCAAGGTTGTGATGTATGCCGACAAGATGACCGAGGCGATCCAGGGCGCGCTCGAGGAGACGAACCGGCGTCGGGAAAAGCAGCTCGCCTACAACGAGGAGCAGGGGATCACGCCGGAGACGATCGTCAAGGGCGTCTCCGACATCGCCGAGTTCCTCGCGCTCGAGTCGCCGACGGTGCCGGCGTCGAAGCGCCGACGCGGCCGCAAGGACGTCGAAGGCATGGCGCCGAGCGAGCTCGAGAAGCTGATCATCGAGCTGGAGGAAGAGATGTTCGCCGCCGCAGAGGAGCTCAGGTTCGAGTACGCGGCGAAGCTGCGAGACGAGATCAAGGGTCTCCGCCGGGAGTTGCTCGCCGCAGCCGAAGCCGCGGCGTAACGCGGTCCCGGTGCCCGGCTACGAGCCGGGCACCGAGCCCAAGTCGTGCGACGTCCCTTCTCTCCCTAGCAGGGGCTAGTCGTCGGCGTCGACACAGCTGCGCCTGTCGGGAGGATCATCGAGGTCGTCCACTTGACAGTCTTATTCGCCGTGGCGTTGACCGGAAGGTCAGGCGTCTCGATGAACGTCTCGCCGGGTTCAATGACGTTCGGGTTGCAAGTGGCCTGGTAGAGCTTCAAGTAGCCCTCCTGGACCTGGACGACTACCGGCCCTGGATGTGTGTGCCAACCCGAGCTGAATTCGGGCTGGTCGGCAGAAGGAACGAACTCGGAACGGACGATCCTGAGCCGGACCGAGGTCGTGTCGGTCAGGATCGTGCTTGTCACCGTAGCGACTGCGATGCCGGCCCCAACTGCGGCTGCGAGCACCAGGATCCCGACAACGATCCACCTCTTCTTCGAGCGCAGAACGCGCAAAGCCCTCTCCTCTCCCCGTGGGATAACTTCGAACGCGGCGATTGTCCGACGATGTGCGCTCCAGTACTAGCCGCGGAGCGCGCCAGCGCAGCAGGTCGGAGCTAGAGAACCGGGGTCTTCACCGTCTCGATGACGACCGAGTCCCCGAGCCTGGCGCCGATCGTCAGCTCGATCAGCTTGCCGCTTGCGGAGCGCGGGAGGAGCCAGGCACAGCGCGCGCGGCTCGATGCGAACTTCTTCGAGACAACCTGCAGCGTTTTTGCGCCGACGCGCGCCGAGCACGAGGTCTTCGCGTGTGCGACCGACGCTCCGGTCCCCGTCGAAATCCCGAGCGTGAGCGTGTAGCGCGCGCCCGCAATCGGTTGCGGGGCGACGAGGAACCTCGTCTCCAGCACGGGTCTCTTCCGGCTCAGCAGCCGGATCCCGCTGCCGTCGACGTTGATCCCGTAGATCTCGGGCTTCAAGAGCGAACCGTGCGCGAACGCGATTCTCGTCCCGTCCGGCGACCAGGTGGGCCAGTCGTCGCGCTGCGCCGAATGGGTGATGCGGGTCTCGCCGCTGCCGTCCGCGTTCATCTCGTAGATCTCGGTGTTGTCGACTGGGAAGTCGTGGTTGGAGACGAAGGCGATCTTGCTGCCGTCGCGTGACCACACCGGCCGCGACTCGCTCCAGTTGATGGCTGCTCCGGTCAGCTGTCGGAGGTCGGTCCCGTCCGCGTTCATGATGTAGAGCACCGTTCTGTTACCGGTGCCGCGGTTGCTGACGAATGCGATCCTGCCGTCCGGGCCCCAGTTCGGGGAATGGTCCGCCGCCGCGTCGTCGGTGAGACGTGTCTGGTCGCTGCCGTCGGCGTTCATCGTGTAGATCTCGCCGTTGCGGTCGCGGTTGCTCCAGAATGCGATCTTGCGGCCATCCGGAGACCAGGACGGCGCGAAGTCGCCGTCTGGGGACTCGGTCAGCCTTGTCTGCTTGCTGCCGTCGGCGTTCATGACGTAGATCTCGTCGTTGCCGCTGCGGTTGCTCGTGAAGGCGATCTTCTTCGCGTCGGGCGACCACGCCGCGAGGTCGTCGTAGGCGGGATCCCTGGTCAGATTGCGCTGGCCCGTCCCGTTGGGCCGCATCACGTAGATCTCGCCGGGATGACCGCCGCGGAACGCGGTGAAGGCGATCAAGGAGCCGTCGGGAGACCAGACCGGTGCGTCGTTGCCGGTGAACCACACGACCGCGTGGCCGGCCCGTCCGCCGGCGGGGAAGAGAACGAGCAGCGCCGAGACCACCGCGAGGAGGAGCGTTGTTGCCCCCGAGACGATCAGTGCAGGTCGGCGCGTGGCCAGAGGATAAGCCGACTCGCGGATCGCCGCCAACCCGACCCGTAGACTTGGCTCGATGCTCGGCTCGATCATCTTGATCATGGTCTTTGGTTTCATTACGGGCGGGCTGGCCAGGCTCGCAGTGCCCGGACCCGATCCGATGCCCATCTGGTTGACCGTCGCCATCGGTCTGCTCGGCTCGGCCGGCGGCGGGGCGATCGCGATCGCGATCTGGGGGCGCGGAACACAGGCCATCGGCCTCTTCGCGTTCATCGGCGCGATCCTGCTCGTCGTCGCCTACCGGCGCTTCGTCCAGAAGCGGCCGCTAACGGGGCCCGAGGCGCTGAAGTTTCCCGAACGGGGATTCGGGATCGAGGGCTTCCGCAACCGTCGCCAGAAGCTCGAAGACCTGGCCCGGCAGGCGCACGAGTCGCGCACCGAGCGCGACGCGGACGCGAATCTCCAGAAGCTCAGAGACCTGCGGGACGCCGGCGTCCTCACGGACGAAGAGTTCGAAGCCAAGAAAACCCAGCTCCACGGCCACGCCTAGACCAGGTTTCCTGCCCGCCGGCGCGGGAACCCAGGCGACATGCACTGGATATGGCTGATCATCGTTGGCGCGATCGTCGGTGCCTTGGGGCGGCTGTTCCATCCGGGTCGCGACCCGCTGGGACTGCTGCTCACGACGCTCATCGGCATCGCGTCCCTCGTCATCGCCGGCGTGATCTTCTCCAACGGCGTGCTCGAGTTCGTCGTCGGAATCATCGTGGCGGTGATCCTCGTCGCCCTCGTCGGTCGGTATTTCCGCGGGCGCGGGGCGTTGGCGCGGGGGGTCTAGAGCGGTTGTGCACTAAGGCATCGCTTGCGATGCCGGCCGCTTCTGCCCGGGCTCATCGTGAGATGAGCTCGAGGGGCTCGCGGCCGCGCGGGAACTGCCGCTCGGCCGTGAGCCCCCAATCCGTGTCGCGCCACACGAACGTCTGGATCCGGAGAACCGCGTCCGCGATCTCGTAGACGTGCAGGCCGCGGGCCTCGCCCTGTCGCTTCGGCCGCGGCTGGCCAAGACCAGGGGCGACGGAGACGACGACGCCGCGCTCGCCTCCCCTCGAGATCTCGAACTCGTGCCGCTCGCTGACGGCCGCCTGGTGGATGTGGCCCGCGAGGATCAGGTCGGCGCCGGCTGCCACCAGCGACGCGAGAACATGGTTGCGCCGAGCCACCGGCTTCTTGCGCGAGCGCCAGGGCGCGCCGATGAGGTGATGGTGCAGGACGACAATCTGGAACGCGGTGGAGTCGGCGCCGCGCAGCCGTTCCTCCACGCGTGCGAGCTGGCTGTTGCGGATCCCGCCGGACTGGTGGCGCCACGGTCGCACCGAGTTGAGGCCGATGACGTGCAGCGTGGGGGAGGAGTACGTCGGCTCGGTCGTCTCCCACTGCCGCTCGAACTCCCGGAACGATCGCGTGAAGCGAGCGGGGAAGCTGTACGGGATGTCGTGATTCCCCGGAACGGCCAGGACCGGCCGGTCGAGCGCGCGGAGAAATCGGGACGCGCTGGCGAGCTGGCTTTCGCGGCCGCGGTGGCTGAGGTCTCCGCTCGCGATCACAAGTTCCGGCTGGAAGCGCTCGATCAGGACCGGCGCGCCGCGCTCGATTGCAGCGTCGTTTCCCGCGCCGTAGTGAAGGTCCGAGAGGTGTAAAACCCGTGTAAGCAAGGCCGAGGGAGGCTATACACTGGGTCGCATGACGGAAGAATCCGCCGAGATCTTCGACGACCTCTATCTCGGTTTACGAGCGGGAGGCGCGATCCGCAAGCAACGGCGCGGCGAACCGCTCACGACGGAAGAACGTGAGGCTCTCGGCCGCTGGCAGCGGCTGTCCGCGTGGCGGAAGGGCCTTGCGATCGGCGGCTTCGCAGTCGGCACATTCGGGCTCGGCTTCACCCTCGGCGGCCTCATATTCGGCCGCTGGCGAAAAGCCTAGGGCCGCGCGAATCAAGAGTCCCCAAGAGGGCTGAGGCTAGAGCAGGCGAAGCCGCTCTAGGCTCAGGCCGAACTCACGCGGGCGGGGACGCGAAGCGCCCCCGCCCGCGGACCGCGACAGTCGTCAACCGACCCCCGCGTGAGAGTGCGCGGGCTCAGCCCGCGCACGTTCCCCGCAAAGCGGCCTACCCCCTCCCGCGCGAAAGCGCAGCTTTCGCGCGGTTGAGACTCCTACCAGATTCATTCCTAGGGAGAACCCTTCTCCATTCCCAGGCGTTCGATGCTCTGCGTGTCAACCACTCGAAAGGACTGACACGCACGATGCTCAAGAGCCTCCCCCTCACGAAGATCCTGCTCACGGTGGCCGCCGTCTCGGTTGTCACGGTCGCCGCGGTGGGAGGAACCTTCGCCAACTTCACGACGACCCCGACGTCGATCGCCTCCAACGCGTTCGCATCGGGTTCGCTCTCGATGATCCGCTCGGGCTCGGGCGCCATCTTCAACGCCTCCGCGATGAAGATCGGTGACTCCCTCTCCGGCTCGGTCACGATCACGAACACCGGAACGCTGCCGGGCGCGTACACGCTTTCCGCCTCGGCTTCCGGCAGCTCGGCTCTCTCGAGCCAGCTCAACCTGAAGGTGTACAAGGACACCGACGGTGGCACCGCGATCTACGACGGATCGCTGGGCGGATTCAGCTCAGCTTCGCTCGGGACGTTCGCCGCCGACGGCGACGCGCACACCTTCTACTTCCACGTCAGCTTCCCCACGACCGGGTCGGACGCAGGCGACAACGCCCTCCAGGGGCTGTCGGCAAGCGCGACGTTCACCTGGTCGGCGACGCAGGCGTAGGACGGATGATGCGGCGTTCCCTCCGAACGGTGATGCGGGCAACGGCCGGCCTCCTTGCGGGGTCGGTCGTCGCCCTCGTCGCGGCGTATGTCGGCCTGATCGTCGCCGGCTACAAGCCGGTCGCGGTCTACTCCGGCTCGATGACGCCGTCGCTTCGGGTCGGATCCCTTGCGGTCGACCGGCCGATCGACGCGCACGAGGTGCGCGTCGGCGATGTGATCACGTTCAACGACCCATACGTGACGGGTCGTCTCGTCACCCATCGCGTCGTCGGGATCATTTCGACGAAGCACGGTCTTGCGTATCGGACGAGGGGCGACGCCAACCCCAACCGCGATCCCTGGACGATCCGCTTGACAGGCAAGGTCGGGCGCGTCGCATTCAGTGTTCCGGTCGCGGGGTACGCGCTCGTGTATGCGCACACACGCGAAGTACGCGGCGCCCTGATTTTCATAGCTGCAGCATTCGTGCTCTTCGGGCTGCTGCGGCGCATCTGGCGAGAGGACGGGACCGCGCCTGCGGGCGCGTAGTTCGATGAGGAAGCTCGTCGCTCTCGCCTGCCTCAGTCTCGCCGTCGCGGGGCTCTTCGCCCGCTTCAGCTCCGCTGCGTTCACGAGTTCGACCGCTGTGGCGGCGAACGGGGTCACGGCCGACACGCTCGCCAACTACTTCTCCGTGTCACCCGGGACAGATGTTCAGCCCGGCACGTCGACGGCCGTGGCGAGCGGGAATGTGAACGCGCTCACGCTCGACTTCGGCACGGTGCCGTCGGCGCGAACGTTCGCGAACGTCTTCCGGATCACAAACGTCAGCGGCTCGACGCAAACGGCGACGCTCACTCTCTCTTCCGTTCCCCAGGTCAGCTCGGCGATCTTCGCTTCGAGCGGCTCCGGGTCCGTGACGCTGGCGGCTGGAGCTTCCGCGACGCTGAGTGTCGCCACCTCTTCGACCGTTGCCGGACGGGGAGCGGGGACATTGCGGCTCGGCCTCGCCGGTACGGGGTGGCTCTACCGCGATTACTCGCTTCACATCGACGAAGCGCCGGAAGCTCCGAGTGCGCCGACGGCGGCGCAGAAGCCGGCCGGCCGTATCGACCTCTCGTGGACGGCGTCGACGACGACCACGAACCTTGCGGGCTACGACCTCTATCGCTCGAACGGCTCGGGCTATACGAAGCTGACCGCGACACCGCTCACGGTGCTGACCTACAGCGACACGGCGACGACAGACGGAAGCACCTACACGTACATGCTGCGCGCGGTGTCGTCGGGCACGCCGGTGCTGAACAGTCTCGACAGCATCACGGTGACGGCCACGGCCGACGCGACGCCCCCGGGCCAGCCGACCGGAATTGCTCTTGCCAACGGCGGCGGCGCCGGGGGCGCCTACGTCAACGGCTCCAACAAGTCCAGCCTGGATGTGTCCGTTGCTCTCCCCGCCGGCTCGCTCACGACGGATGCGGTACTGCTGACGATCTCGAACGGCGCCGGCACGGTCAGCGCCACCCATGCAGGCTCGCCGGGCGCCGGCACGGTGACATTCTCCGGCGTGAACGTGGCCGGACTGGGCGACGGGGCGCTGACGCTGACTGCAACTTCGACCGATGCGGCGGGCAACGTCTCCACGGCACGGTCGGCGGTCGTAACGAAAGACACGGTGGCGCCGGCCGCCCCGTCGGCGGTCTACACCGACAACAACAACACGGCGGATCAGATCTCGGGCTCGGCCGAGGCCAATACCTCGGTCACCGCGACGAAGACCAGCCCAGCGCCCACCGCCTCTTACTCCGCCACGGCCGATGGATCGGGTGCGTACAGCCTGATCGTGGCAGCGACGAACGGGAAGCCCAACCCGGCCATCGTCGTGACGTACACGATCAGGGCCACGGACGCCGCCGGCAACACGAGCGCCGCGACGACGCTCACCTACAGCGACACGCACTAAGAACTAAGCCTGGGTCGTCCTGCTGCCGATAGGCAGCGAAGAGAGACGTGAACGCCGCCGGTCTCCGCACGATGCCGCTCGCGCGGGTGTACCTCGCCGCGGGCCTCGCAGCCACTGGGCTCTACTTCGTGGTGCCCTGGGACAGCTTTGGGCAGGCGCTCCTCTACGACGCGATCGGCGCCTCCTCCGCTGTAGCCGTCGTGGTCGCCGCCCGGATTCACCGCCCCTCGACGCAGCTCCCCTGGTACCTCTTCGGAGCCGGTCTGCTGTCTTTCAGCCTCGGCGACGTGCTGTTCAACCTGTACGACCAGGTCTGGAACCGCGAGCCGCCGGTCCCGTCGGTCGCGGATGCGTTCTATCTCGCCGGCTACCCGTTCCTGACCATAGGGCTGCTGCTGCTGGTGCTCCGGCTTCGCTCTCAGGAGCGGCGGGTCGGGTTGATCGACGCTGCGCTGTTGACCGTTGCGTTCGGACTCTGCCAGTGGATCTTCCTGATGGAGGACCTCGTTCGAGGTTCCGCGTCCGCGAGCGAGAAGATCGTCGCCCTCTCGTACCCCGCGATGGACGTCGTCCTGCTCGCCGCACTCGTCTTTCTCGCGCTCACGCCGGCGTGGCGCACGGTTGCCTATCGCTATCTGACCGCGAGCATCCTGCTGCTGCTCGTGGCCGATGAGATCTACGGCGTCTCTCCCGACACCTACGCGGACGCTTCCTGGCTCGATGCCGGCTGGCTGCTGTCCTACGTGCTCTGGGGGGTCGCCGCGCTCTCTCCGTCCATGCGAGGGCTGTCGGAACCGAAGCGCTCGCGGGATCCGCGACTGACGACCCTTCGGCTCGCAGTACTGGCAGCGGCCCTAGCCGCCGCGCCGGCGATCCTGCTCGTGGAGCGGGCGACGGACGGAAACATCGACGCCGTCGCGATCGCGGTCGGAGCGGTCGTCCTCTCAGGGCTCGTCCTGCTTCGCCTAGCAGGACTGATCCGCTCCCTCGATCGCCTTCGAGGAGCCGAGCGCGTGGCGCGAGCGGAGGCCGAGTCAGTCAGACGCCAGCTCGCCGATCAGAACGAGCAGCTGCGGGAGGCCGACCGCCTCAAGGATGAGTTCGTCGCGCTCATCTCCCACGACCTGCGCACGCCCTTGACCTCGATCATGGGCTATCTCGAGCTGACGCTCGAAGACGGCGAGCTCAGCAAGCGGCAGAGCGGCTACCTCGAGATCGTCGACCGCAATGCAAAACGGCTGCTCGCGCTCGTCAACGATCTCCTGTTCGTGGCACGGCTCGAAGCGGGGGAGCTCGATCTTCATCCGAGCAAGCTCGATCTGGCCGCGGTCGTGCGCCAAACAGTGTCGGAGGCCGAGCCGCGGGCCGCCGCGAGCGGCATCACGTTGACGTGCGAGGCCGAGCCGGTCCCGCCCGTCAGCGCCGACCGGGGTCGGATCTTCCAGCTCCTCGACAACCTCGTCTCGAACGCGATCAAGTTCACGCCCGAGGGCGGCGACGTCCGAGTCTCCGTTGCGCAGGCGAATGGGGCCGTGCGGCTCGAGGTGGCCGACACGGGGATCGGCGTCGACGCCGACGAACAGCGCCGGCTCTTCGAGCGCTTCTTCCGCGCGTCCACGGCTGCCGAGCGGCAGATCCCTGGGACGGGGCTCGGCCTCTACATCGCTCGCGCGATCGTCGAGGCCCACGGAGGCTCGATCTCCGTCGAGAGCGAGCCGGGACGCGGAACGTCTTTCCGCATCGACATGCCGGTCGAAGAAGCCGAGGTGCACGCGTGAGCGACGGGAGGCTCGTGCTCATCGCGGACGACGACGAGGACATCCTCGCACTGGTGAGGACAATCGTCGAGCGTCAGGGCCACGAGGTGATGGCGGCACGCGACGGCGCCGAGGCGCTGGCGCTCGTGGTGCAGCGGCGTCCCGATCTCGCCGTGCTGGACATCTCGATGCCCGAGCTCGACGGTCTCCAGGTCCTGCGGCGGCTGCGGGCCGAGTCGCATACCCGCGACGTCCCCGTCGTCCTCCTGAGCGCGCGTGCGCAGGAGGCCGATGTCGCGCTGGGGTTCGGGACCGGCGCGGACGCCTACGTGCGGAAGCCCTTCAGTCCGCGCGAGCTGGCCGATCACGTCGCGCAGCTGCTCGAGCGCTAGCCCGGCTTGTAGCAGTAGCCGAAACCGCGCACCGTCTCGATCGGGACCGCGGTGGGGTCTTCGGGATCGAGCTTTCGTCTCAGGTAGCCGACGTACAGCTTGACCTGGTCGCCGGAGACGCCGTACGCGTCGCCCCAGACGAGCTCGAGCAGCTGGTCGCGCGACAGCACCTGCCGCGGGTGGCGGACGAACGCAGACAGCAGCTTGAACTCGAGCGGCGTCAGTGCGACCTCCCGGCCCTCGAAGGTGACTGCGCGCTGCGCGAAGTCGATCGAGAGCCGCTCGTCTGCGTAGGTCTCCTGGCCGTTCGCGCCGCGTGAGCCGGCCCGGCGGAGGAGGGCCTGGACGCGGGCGAGGAGCTCCTGGCGTCCGAACGGCTTCACCACGTAGTCGTCCGCGCCCGCCTGCAGGCCGCGCACGCGCTCGAGCTCGGCACCGCGGGCGGTGAGCATGAGAACCGGCACCTCCGAGAGATCTCGGATCCGCTCGAGGGTCTGCCAGCCGTCCAGGTCCGGCATCGAGACGTCGAGCACGACGAGGTCGGGGGGCGATCGGTGGAGAGCGCGGAGCCCTGCACGGCCGTCCGCCGCTTCCTCCACGGTCATCCCCGCCCGGGCCAGCAGCTCGGCCACGAGGGCGCGGATGTCCTCGTCGTCGTCGATCACCAGAACGCGCGCAGCGTTCATACCGTTCTCATACTGAACCCGAATCTGCTTCCCTACCAGGCCGGCCGACACTTGGGGCATGGCACGGATCCTGATCAGCGAACCTCACCCCGACGTCAGGATCCTCCTCGAGGCGATCGTCAGGAGAGCCGGTCACGAGCCGGTCGGTCACGGCGAGCTGACCGTCGACGACGCGCCCGCGGTGATGATCCTCGAGCCGGCCTCTGCGGAGGGCCTGGCAGCGGCAGCCGGGCTACGACGCCGGCTCGAGGATCTCCCGATCATCTGTGCAAGCATCCTCCCGCCGACCGCCGCGACGAAGGCGCTCGCGCCCATCGCCCACCTGATGAAGCCGTTTCGCCTCGGCGAGCTCGAGGCGGCGATCTCCGCCGCACTAGCCTAGTTCTCGGCCTCTTTCGCAGGGAACAGCACGGTCGGAACGTCCTCGTCTGTCGGTTCCTTGCCGCGGAAGACGACGTCCAGGACGGTCACGAGAACGGCGACCAGCGGAACGGCGAGCACCACGGCGAAGCCTCCGAACAGGATCCCGACGGCGGTGATCGAGACGAGGACGAGCAGCGGCGACAGGCCGACTGCGTCGCCGAGCACGCGCGGGACGATCAGATAATCCTCGAGCAGCCGGACGATCAGGACGCAGATTCCGGCGGCGAGCGCGATGTGCCAGGACTCCGTGAAGCCGACGCCGACGGCGAGCGCCCCGGCGGTGATCGGCCCGATCACCGGCACGATCTCCACGATCCCGGCGAACGAGCCGACGAGGATGAAATAGGGCTCGCCGACAGCCCAGAACGCGAGCGATAGCACCGTTCCCACGAGGACGATCAGGAGCGCCTGTCCGCGGACGAACGCGCCCAGCTTGAGGTCGATCAGGTTCCAGGTGTCGCGCAGCTTCTTGCGCTTCGGTCTTGCTAACAGCGACGACACCCAGTCCACCGCTCGGTCACGCTCGAAGATCCAGTAAGCGGCGGTCGCGAGCACGAAGAAGATCCCGAGCAGGATCTCGAAGGCCTTCAGGGTGACCTCGACGGCCGGGTGAAAGAGCTCCCCCGCGCTCGGCAGCTCGCGCAGCCGCTTGTCGATCGCGGTGAGGAGCTCGTGCTTGATCCCCTTCGACTTGGTCGCTTCGCGATGGATCTGCGCCTTCGTCGTTCCCCCGAGCGCGTTCTGGACCTGGTCGACGGCGCGCGGCACGACGATCCAGAGGAAAAGGGTGACGAGCCCCGCGAGCGCGAGATAGTGGAGCAGGAGCCCGACCGGGCGCGGAACGCCACGGCGTTTGAGCGCATCGACCCCCGGGCGCATCGCGGCCGCGAGGATGAACCCCAGGAAGACGAGCGCGATGACGAGCTTCAGCTTCCACAGGGCGAGCGCTGTGGCCACGATCGCGATCACCACGAGAGTCGACAGCGCGACCCGCTTCACGGTCTGGTCCATGACCAGGGATTTTTCGCCGTCCGGCGAAAGCGGCAAACGCAATGGACACGTCGGGATGGGAACGCATCTGCCTGGACGAGCGCCGGCACGCGGTCGTGCTTGCCGGGCCGTTCGTGCGCGCGCTGGGGCTGGCCACCGTCGGGATCGGCTGCATGGCGGTCGGTTGGCCGGCCTCGATCGCGGGCGTCGCCCTGCAGGCCGTTGCCGCGGCGATCGCCTTGCGCGCCGTCTGGAGCTGGGAGCAGACGCGCGTCGTCTTGACGACCGAGAAGCTGTTCGTCGTGCACGGGACGCTGCGCCGTCGCGCGGCGGCGGTGCGCCTCGCGCGGATAGGTGCGGTGGAGATCGAGCAGGGCCTGCTCGGCCGGTTGCTCGGCTACGGCACGATCGTTGCCGGCGACCTCGAGATCACGTACGTGCCGAAGCCGCGACGCGTGTACGGGTTGGTCGAGCGCCTCTGCCCCTAAGGCGCCGACTCGGCGGCGCCGCAGAGAGGACGACCGGGCTTCGCCCGGGCGTCCGTCTTAACCCCGTTTGATGGATCGCAACCATCCCGAAGAATCCCGAAGGAGAGCGTAAAGTGCGGCGCGTGATCGAGGTCGTCGACCTCCGCAAGCGCTTTCGGAAGACGACGGCAGTCGACGGCCTGAGCTTCCGTGTTCGGGAGGGTCGGATCACCGGCTTCCTCGGGCCGAACGGGGCGGGGAAGACGACGACGCTCCGGATCCTGCTCGGCCTCGTCCACCCGACCTCCGGCAGAGCCACGATCGACGGACGGCGCTATCGCGACCTGGACGATCCAAGCGGACGCGTGGGCGCCGTGCTCGAGGCCACGAACTACCATCCGAAGCGCTCGGGCCGGAACCACCTACGGATGCTCGCCGCCGCGGCCGGCATCGGCACCGCGCGCGTGGACGAGCTGATCGACTTCGTCGGGCTCGCGAACGTCTCGCGACGCCGGGTCGGCGGCTACTCGCTCGGGATGCGACAGCGGTTGAGCGTCGCCGGCGCGTTGCTCGGCGATCCGGAACTGCTCGTCCTGGACGAGCCGGCGAACGGCCTCGACCCCGAGGGCATTCGTTGGCTTCGCGACTTCCTGCGCGCGGTGGCGGGACAGGGCAAAACCATCTTCATCTCGAGCCACGTGCTCGCCGAGGTGCAGCAGCTCGCCGACGAGGTCGTGATCATCCATCACGGCCGTCTGGTCGCGCACGAGTCGGTCGAGGACCTGAGGGCGCGGGCAGCCGGCGGGACACGCGTGCGCTCTCCCGACGCGGCACGGCTGCGCGAGGCGCTGGCCCGCGGGGGGATCGAGGCGAGCGGGGACGGCGACCGCCTCCTCACTCCGGCGCCCAGCGAGCGCGTCGGCGAGATCGCGGCCGCTAACAGCATCGTGCTGCACGAGCTCACCGCCGAGTCGAGCACGCTCGAAGAGGCGTTCCTCGAGCTGACCGCGGAAGGCGGAATCGAATGATCCCGCTGCTGCACTCGGAGCTGCTCAAGCTCAGGACGATTCGCACGTTCCTGTGGCTGGCCCTGGTCACCGCGCTGCTGACGGCGATCACGGCGGCCTCCGTCGCGGCCAGCGAAGACTCGATCCAATCCGCGAGCGACGACCGCGCCGTCGCGCAGATCGCCGGCACCGCGATCGTCATCGCACTGATCAGCGGGATCATCGTGATGGCCGGCGAGTCGACGCACGGAACGATCACGCAGACGCTGCTCGTCACGCCGATTCGAGAGCGCGTCCTCATTGCGAAGTCGCTCGTCGCCGCACTCCTCGGGCTCGTCCTGGCCGTGATCGCGGAGGCGCTCGTGCTCGGCATCACGGTGCCCGGCGCGGGTCTCGACGCGCACAACGCCAGGTATGCATTGCTGGGCGTCTTGATCGCGGCACCGCTGGCCGGTGTGCTGGGCGCCGGTTTCGGGGCGATCGTCGGGAGTCAGGGTGCCGCCATCGGCATCAGTCTCGTCTGGCTGTTGATCGGCGAGAACGTGATGCCTGTGATCAGCCACGAGGGCGCGAAGTACGTGCCGGGACGAGTCTTCGCGGCGCTCGCCTCCGGAGATCGGCACGGCAGCGAGCTCATCGTCGGCATGGGCGCCGGCGCCGTCGCGGCAGCGATCTGGACTGCGGCGTTCGCCGCGGCGGGTGTCCTCACGCTCCTGGGCCGCGACGTCTGATCGCGGTGCGATGCCTCACGTGCGATCTGTAGCGTCGTTGCGACGCGCTCCCTCGTTCGCTAAGGGTGGGGGATCCACGCGTCGGCGTTGGA
>Ga0137373_10005290_pt1 | contig 13992 bp, 11 predicted proteins | sample SagtaG_5_FD_104912 | JGI IMG/M metagenome (GOLD analysis project Ga0137373, IMG submission 104912) | Vadose zone soil microbial communities from Sagehorn Ranch, Mendocino, California, USA - Sage1_R_80_16 metaG | ecosystem: Environmental > Terrestrial > Soil > Vadose zone | place: USA...
ACGTGATCGCCAACACGGTCTCGGACGAGCTCGCCCCGAACCTCCGGATCGGTGGCGACGGCGGCGTCGTCGACCGGCTCGAATGGGACGTCAAGCTGTACCTCGCGTTGAACGGCGCGGAGCACGATGCGGCGATCGCCGCGTGGGGCCTGAAGGGCAGCTACGACTCGGTCCGGCCGATCTCGATGATCCGCTACCTCGCGGGACGCGGCCAGTCGACCGACCGGTCGTTACCCTCGTACGACCCGGAGGGCATCCCGCTGATCCCCGGCCTGGTCGAGGTCATCACGAAGCGGACGACGGCGGCGGGCGGGCGTCACGCGGCGCTGAAGGGCCACGAGGGCCAGATCGCGCTCCGCGCGTGGGCGCGCAACCCGGCGGATCCGAAGACGCAGACCGGCGGGGTGGCCTGGATCCTCGCCGCGAACTGGGTCCCCTACCAGGTCCCCACGTTCGTCACGCCCTCGTTCCCAGGCTTCGTTTCGGGCCACAGCACGTTCAGTCGCGCCTCCGCGGAGGTCCTGACCGGCCTCACCGGCAGTGAGGACCTCCCGGGCGGCATCGACGAATGGACGACGAAGGCCGGGTCGCTCAAGGTCGAAGCCGGCCCGACGCAGGACGTCACCCTCCAGTGGGCCACCTACTACGACGCGGCCGACCTGGCCGGTATCTCTCGACTCTACGGCGGGATCCACATCCCGGCCGACGACCTGACCGGCCGCAGGATCGGCTCGGAATGCGGCAAGGGGGCCTGGGCCCGGGCGCAGCAGTACTACAGCGGCCAGGTGGGCTCGTGAGGCGAACCGGCTCGAGCATGGTGAGGCCGGTTCGTCCGTGACCCGATGAGCCCGCGCGTCATCGCGGTGGGGGCGGCCGTCGCGCTGGTCGGCGCCGCGATCATCGGGGTCGGGGCGATCGGGGTCGGGGCGATCCGGATTGGCGGTCCGACTCCAACGGCCGCCGCGCTGGGGCCGCCGCGTTTCGTCGAGGAGGCGGCGGCGGCGGGCGTGGACCACGTCTACGCCGGTGGCACCACGTTCGCCGTCGGCGGCGGCGTCGCCGTCTTCGACTGCAACGAGGACGCGAAGCCCGACATGTACGTCGCCGGCGGCGGCGGACCCGCCGCGCTCTACCGCAACGACGGTCCGGTTGGCGGCCCCCTCCGTTTCATCGCTCTGCACGATCCGGCCACCGACCTCGCGTCGGTCAACGGCGCCTACCCGCTCGACATCGACGGCGACGGCCGGGTGGACCTCGTCGTGCTGCGCGTCGGCGAGAACGTGCTTCTGCGGGGCCTCGGTGGCTGCCGCTTCGAGCGGGCCAACGAGCCATGGTCGTTCGACGGGGGCAGCGCCTGGACGACTGCCTTCAGCGCCACCTGGGAGGGAACGGCCGCGCGGCCCACGCTCGCCACGGGCAACTACCTGGCGCTGAAGCCGTCGGGCGAACCGTCCGACTCGTGCGCCGACAGCGCCCTCGACCGGCCGGCGCCACGGGGCGGCGGCTACGGCCCGGCGATCGCCCTGGCGCCCGGCTACTGCGCCCTGTCCATGCTGTTCAGCGATTGGGACCGCAGTGGCCGGCGCGACCTGCGAGTCAGCAACGATCGCCAGTACTACGTCGATGGCGAGGAGCAGCTGTGGCGGATGGCGACCGGCGAGCCGCCGCGCCTCTACACAGATGCCGACGGCTGGGTCCGGGTGCAGATCTTTGGCATGGGCATCGCCAGCCATGACGTCACCGGTGACGGCTACCCCGACGTGTTTCTGACCAGCCAGGGCGACAACAAGCTCCAGACCCTGACGAATGGATCGGCCCATCCGACCTATCGCGACATCGCACAGAAGCGGGGCGTGACGGCGACGCAGCCCTTCACCGGCGGCGAATCGCTTCCGTCGACCGCCTGGCACCCGGAGTTCGCGGACGTCAACAACGACGGCTTCGTCGACCTTTTCATCTCGAAGGGCAACGTGAACGAGATGCCCGACTACGCACGGAAGGACCCGAGCAACCTCCTGCTCGGCCAGCCCGACGGGACGTTCCGGGAGGCGGCCGATGCGGCCGGGGTCCTGAGCTTCGCGCGCGGCCGGGGGGCGGCGCTGGCGGACTTCAACCTGGACGGCCTGCTGGACCTGGTCGAGGTCAACTATGGTTCCCGGGTGGAGGTCTGGCGGAACGTCGGCTCGGGAGACGGCTCGCGACCGGCGCCGATGGGCAACTGGCTGGCGGTCCAGCTCGCGCAGACGGGCCCGAACCGCGACGCGATCGGCGCCTGGATCGAGGTCCGGATCGGCGACGCCATACTGCGGCGCGAGGTCACCTCCGGTGGCGGACACATCGGCGGCCAGCTCGGTGCCGTGCACTTCGGGTTGGGGCCGGCCGACGAGGCCCAGGTCCGTGTTCAGTGGCCCGACGGCGAGACCGGGCCGTGGCTGAACGTGGCGGCCAACGAAGTCGCCGTCATCGAGCGCGGTGCCGGCCAGACTCGTCAGCGACCCGTTCCCGGTCCCTGAGCGAGGAGGACCGCCGATGCGAAGGCAGGGCCCGCGAGGGAGAGGCACGTGATGGCCCGACTCGCAGCGATCGACCTGCCGGACTTCGGGATGCCGGATGCCCAGCCCGAGATCCCGACGGCGCTCTACGAGGACCGGGTCGAACGCCTGCGAGAGCGGGCGGAGGCACGCCGCTACGACCGGCTCGTGATCTACGCGGACCGGGAGCACAGCGCCAATCTCGCCTACCTGACCGGGTTCGATCCGCGATTCGAGGAGGCGCTGCTGGTGCTCGGGCCCGATGGGCCGCCCACGATCCTGGCCGGCAACGAGTGCTACGGGCTGGCCGGCGCGGCGCCGCTGCCCATGCGCCGGGAGCTCTTCCAGGAGCTCAGCCTGCCGGGCCAGCCGCGCGATCGATCGCGGCCGCTGTCCGAGATCCTCGGCGGAGCTGGCATCGGGCCGGGCAGCCGCGTCGGCGTGATCGGCTGGAAGGCCTACGCTGATCGGAGCACGATCGACACACCGGCGTTCGTCGTGGACGAGCTCCGTCGCAGGGTCGGCCCCGCCGGCGCGGTCGAGAACGCCACCGACCTGTTCATCGATGCGGCCGACGGACTGCGGGTGATCAACGAGGTCGACCAGCTTGCCGTCCTCGAGTACGCCGCGTGCCAGACATCGCAGGGCGTCCGTCGGCTGCTGTCTGGCTTCCGGCCGGGGATGAGCGAGCGCGAGGCGGTCCGGCTGCTCGACTGGAACGGGATGCCGCTGTCCTGCCATCTCATGCTGTCGAGCGGGCCGCGGGCGTCGTTCGGACTGCTCAGCCCCGGTGACCGGCTGATCCAGCGCGGCGACCCCTTCACCGTCGCGTTCGGCGTCTGGGGCGGGCTCAACTGCCGGGCAGGCTTCGTGGTCGAGGATCCGGCCGAGCTGCCGACGGGCATCCGGGACTACATCGAGCGGCTTGTCGGCCCGTATTTCGAAGCGGCTGCCGAGTGGTACGGGGCCCTGCGGGTCGGCCAGACCGGCGGGGCGCTCCACGAGATCATCGATCGGCGCCTCGCCGACCCCTTCTTTGGCATCTTCCTGAACCCGGGCCACCAGATCCATCTCGACGAGTGGGTCAACTCGCCGGTGGCCCCCGGATCGACGATCGAGCTCCGATCCGGGATGGCTCTCCAGGTCGACATCATCCCGGCCACGGGCACCGCCTACTTCACGACGAACATCGAGGACGGCGTGGCCCTCGCGGATGCGTCGCTGCGCGCCGCCCTCGCGGCGGCCTATCCGGACGCCTGGACGCGGATCCAGGCGCGACGCGGGTTCATGCGCAACGCCCTCGGCATCGACCTGCATCCCGACGTGCTGCCGTTCTCCAACATCCCCGCCTTCCTGCCACCCTTCCTGCTCCGGCCGGATCGGGCCATGACGATCGCGGGCTAGGACGGTGGAGGAATTGCGTTTCGCCAGCGAGGCGATCGAGGCGGTCGTCCTTCCCGAGGTCGGCGCTCGCCTCCACCGCCTGCGGGCCTTCGGCCACGACATCCTGCGGACGCCCGAAGATCACCGGCAGCACGTCCGCGACCCCTTCTTCTGGGGGTCGTACGTCATGGCACCCTGGTGCGGCCGGATCGAGGCCGGGAAGTCGACGCTCGGATGGCGCCGGATCTCGCTCGAGTCCAACTTCCCGGATGGCTCGGCGATCCACGGTCAGGTGTACGCCCGGCCGTGGCACCGGCGTCCCGACGGCTCGTTGCAGATCACCGCCGGCGGCGACGGCTGGCCGTGGGTCTACGAGGTTCGCCTTCGGGTCGAGGCCGTCCACCGGTCGCTCCATGTCGATTTGACCGTGACCAACCGGTCGGCCGACCCGATGCCCGCCGGGCTCGGGATCCATCCATGGTTTCGGCGGCCCCTCTCGGTCGCCATTCGCGGCGCTGCCGTCCATCCCCTGAACACCGCGACGCAGCCCGATGCGCAGCCGGAACCCGTGAGGGGCGCCCTCGACCTGCGCGAGATCGGCGAGATGGCGGACGATCTCGACGCGGCCTGGACCGACCTGGCCGAGCCGCCCGTCGAGCTCCGCTGGCCGCAGGCGGGCATCCGCGCCACGATGCGGACGTCTCCCCCCGTCGGGTACGTGGTCGCGGCGAGCCCTTCCGAGGTGGACGCGATCGCCGTGGAGCCGGAGACCCATGCGCCGCAGGGGCTGCGTCGACTGGTCAGAGCCGAGCCCGGCGCGCTGGCGATGCTCGATCCCGGGCAGGGACTGGACCTGCGCGTCGAGCTGGCGTTCGAGCGGCTGGGCGGCGCCGCCGTCTGAAGTCGGAAGGCTCGCCGGACTCGCTATCGCCAGCCGGCTCGACCGACCAGCGGCACGAAGCTGACCTGCCCCAGGTCCTCCCGGTGGACCCTCCCGCCTGCCGACTTCGCGACCCGAAGGAGACGCTGCTCGCGCGGCATCCCGACCGGGATGACGAGGCGGCCGCCGGGCGCCAGCTGGTCGATGAGCGCCTGCGGGATAGCCGGTCCGCCGGCCGACACCAGAATCGCGTCGAACGGTCCGGCGTCCGGAAGCCCCAGCGTCCCATCACCGGTTCGGATCTCCACGTTGTCGTAACCGAGCCGGTGGAGCCGGTCGCGGGCCGCTTCGGCCAGGGCCGGCTGGCGCTCGATCGCGTAGACGCGGTCCGCCAGCCGCGACAGGACCGCCGCCGCGTAGCCGGATCCCGCACCAACCTCCAGGACCAGGTCGCCTCGCCGGACGCCGAGCGCCTCGATCATGAGGGCCACCACGTAGGGCTGGGAGATCGTCTGGCCCTCGTCGATCGGCAAGGGGCTGTCGTCGTAGGCGAGGTCCGCGACTGCCGGGTCCACGAACGCCTCGCGCGGCACGACGCTGAACGCCGCCAGCAGCCGTCGATCGCGAACGCCGCGACCGATCAGCTGGAGTTGGACCATCGACGCGCGTTCGCGCGCGCGGTCGCTGCCCGGGCGCATCGCTGCCTCCTCATCGGGACCGCTCCGGCCTGGCGGTTCAACGTCATGATGCACCGTTGACGAGGGTCGAACGCCCAGCCTGGGCCGTCGCTGCCGCTCGGATCTCGCGCAGCGCCGGCTGCAGGCCGCCGTGCCACGGCTGTCCGTGACCCGGCAGCACCCAGGTCGCCTCGATTCCGTCGAGCTTCGCCAGCGAGGCCAACGCCTGTCCCGGGTCGAGCGTGAATGGGGCGAGCCGGGGACCCACCTCCCCCGTCAGCACGCTTCGGGTCGTCATCGTGTCGCCGACGAAGACGGCGTCGACGGCCGGCACGTGGACCGCGACGCTGCCCGGCGTATGGCCCGGCAGGTGGACGATCCGGGGCGCGCCGGGCACGTCCAGTGTCACCCCGTCGCCGAACGTCACGACCTCTATGAGTGGCGGCACCCGCAGGCCGCCGCGCAGGCCGATGTAGACCAGGAAGCCCAGCAGCGGCCCCACCTTCACCGGCCCCCAGCCCGAATTCGGCTTCTTGACCTCCCCGCGAGCGCGCGCCGCGTCGAGCTCGTGGACGAAGACCGGCACGCCGCGCTCGCGGAGCCGCTCGGCGAAGCCGACGTGATCGGTGTCGCCGTGCGTGAGGACGACGGCACGGACGTCGTCGAGCGAGCGGCCCATCGCGGCCAGCTCGTTCGGCAGGTAGCGCCAGTAGCCGGGCAAGCCGGCATCGACGACCGTGACCCCGCCGGCCTCTTCCACGAGATAGCTGTTGACGAGGCTCGATCCGATGCGGCGCAGGGATGGCGCAAGTTGCACGTTGGTCTCCTTATCTGCGCACGGCCGGCGCGCGGTTTCGCCGAGAAGCCTGGTTTCATGGCGCCGGCCTTGCTATTCCATCGCGGCGGGCACGTCCAGCTCAGCGGGCAAGTCCATGTCGGCCGGCAAAGCTGGCACGGTTTGCGGCCGGGTGCGATCACGTGGCGGTGGACAGGTCCTCGGGGCGATGCGCGTCGGAGCATATGCCCGCGAGCCATGCTCCTCGATCGGGAGCCGACCCCGAAAGCACCCAGAATCCATGCCCGCTCAGCGCATACGACGGCACGTGGGCTCGCGAATCGCCTGCCACCCGGACCGGTCGTCCGAAACCGCGCGCCGGCCGACGCGGTGACGGCGTGCCACTCGGACCGGTCATCCCAAACCCTGCGCTGGAAGAGGTGCCGTCGTCGCATGCCCGCCGGGGCATCACCTTGGGGTCTTGGCGCCCTCCGGTTCCGATCAATTCGTCCCGGGTTGAGGAATATGCCTCGACGCGCATTGCGCTCGAGACCCCATTCCCGTGGCCCGCCGATGCGAGATCCACCGGTGTGAGATGACCTGGATGGCGGCGGGCTCAGCCGCCACCATCAGGCCCGGGTGAAGAAGAGCTGCAGCTCCATCGTGCCGGAGTCCGCGATCGTCAGGATCATGAACGAGTTGGGCTTTTCGATGCCGTAGTCGGCGAAGACGATCGGGAGCAACCCGCTGACCGCGATGGTCGATCCCGTCAGCCGCGCCCTGAGCGGGATCTGCACATCCTTGGACTGGCCGTGGAGGGTCAACTTCCCGGTCGCCGTCACCTGGATCTCCTGGCCGTCGGCCGGGACCGAGCCGAGGTCGATGGGCGATGTCAGCGCGAACGTCGCCGTCGGAAACTGGCCCGTCTGGATGCCCTGGCGCGCGAGCTGGCCGTCACGTCGCTGGTCGTCGCTCTGGAGCGTCGTCAGATCGGCCGTCATGGTGGCAGCGGTGACCTGGGTGCCGCTGATCGTCAGGGATCCGCTGACATCCGGCGTGCGTCCCACCGCGGTGTTCGCCCCGATCGAGGCGAGCTGCTCCTGGACGCGATATCCCACGAACGAGCTCGTCGAATCGGCGAAGGAGCCGATCGAGGTGTCCACGTTCCAGGTGCCGTCGATGCCGCCCGAGCCGCCGGCTTGCGACGAGGCTGCCGGCTGCGAGGCGGCCGGTTGCGGCGAGCCGCTCGCCGACGTGGGCACGGGTGGCAGGCTCGTATCGGCGACCGCCGCCGGTCCGGCCGGCTGGAGGAACAGGTACCACAGCCCGTATCCGCCGACCGCGATGACGGCGAGGAGGGCGACGCCGACCGCGATGAGGATCGGCCGGCGTGAGCGGCCGGGCGATCCGTCCAGCTGGATCCTGGGCGGTGCTTCCATCTTGTCCTCCTGGGCGGGATCGTCGCGCGGTCCTGTGCGTTTCAACTGTGCCAGTCTGCGGGGTCGAATCTTTCGGGCGAGTTACGGCTGTGGCCTCGCGGCGTCCCCAGGCCCGGCGGCCCGACAGCCCGGCGGCCCGACAGCCCGGCGGCCCGGCCCATCGCAAGGCTAGCCGGAGCAGCGGCACGCACTGCGCGTGCCGCCACCCCGGTGTTGCTATCCGCTAGCCGGATGGCGTCGCCGAGGCGCCTGGCTTGTTCGGACAGTCGTGGGTGCGGGCGGGATTCGTCGTCCCGCCCGAGGCGCCGCCGGACGAGCCGCCCGGCGCCGTGGCCGCCGGCGATGCCGACGGATCCGGGCTGGCCGCACTGACGATCGCCACGCCGCCAGCGGCCATCAGGCCGATCGCGAGCAGGATCGTCGCCGCCATCCGCCGCGGACCGGACAGGGCCCGGCCACGAGGCAGCTGAGGCGGTGGCGTCCACCCCGTGGACGTGTCATTCAATTCCATCTGGTCTCCTTCGAATGCGAGCTTGGCTGAGATGTCCTGTCACGTGTCCATAGGCGTTGCCTCCGCGGAGCGGGACCTGGTCGGTCCGGACACCGGAGCCCGGACCCGTGACGCCGAGGTTGTGCCCCGATCGCCACCAAGGCATGTCCCTTCCTCCCGCGATGCATCCCCTAGGCCCCGGCCGGGGCGGTCGAGAGGTCGTACAGCGTTCCATCGCTGCCGCCGTAATCGACCGCCGTCCCGACCGACGTCACCCAGGCGTCGATCTCCGAGGTCGAGCCGCCGCGGCCACCGCCGCCGGGCCCACCAAACCCGCCACCGCCGTTGACCAGCACGTAGCGGATCTGTCCGGAGGCCACGAGCGCCTTGAACCGGGCCAGGGTCGGCGCAGGATCGGAGCCACTGAAGCCGCCCATCGCCATGACCGGCTCTCCACTGGCGAGCTGGATCGAGCCCGCCGCGTTGGCCGAGGTGGTGGCGACGATCCAGGTCGCCCCATTCCGGTTGGCCAGGAGGTAGGAGACGAGCGCCGGGTCCGACGACCCCCCACCACCGTCCCCGGCCCCGTCGCCGGCGCCTGGCTGCCCGGCCGGGCTGCCGGCGAAGCCGCCGAGCGCGCCTGGAGGGGCACCGATGCCGGCCCGGCCCAGTCCCCCTGGAGCGCCTGAGCCCCCGGCGCCACCCGGCCCGCCATCGGCCGTGGCCGGTCCTGCGCTCGGGTCGCCGCCGGCATAGGCAGTCGCCATCGTATCGAGGGCGTAGGCGGCTGGACCGGCCAGCACCACCGCGACGCCGAGGCCCGCCGCGACGAGCTGCGTCCGTCGCCTGGTCGTGCTCGATGAGATCGCCGTCGGGATCGCCACGATGAGAGCCACAAGGGCCCCGCTGACGAGGACCGCCAGGCCGAGCCCTGGCGCGAACTCCGGCGTTCGCTGGAGGAGCTGCCAGGCCCATGCGGCGGACACGATGATCGTGCCGGCCAGGGCCAGGCCGCCGAACCGGGTCCGTGTTCGGAGCGCCCACAAGTCGACCGCACCCGCGCCTACCAGGGCGCCGATGGCGGGGGCCACGGCGACCGTGTAGTAGCTGTGAATGATCCCGGACATGAAGCTGAACACGAGGGCGTGCACGACTAGCCAGATTCCCCACATCAGGTATCCGGCGCGAACGCGGTCCGTTCTGGGCGCCCGCCTGCGGAGCCACAGCCCGGCTGCCAGGCCGGCGATCGAGAACGGGATGAGCCAGCTGACCTGCCCACCCAGCTGGGCGTTGAAAAGGCGCAGGAGCCCTGCCGACCCGCTGAACCCGCCGCCTCCGCCACCGCTGCCGGGACCACCGCCGCCGAACCCGAAGATCCGGGCGAGTCCGTCGTAGCCGAGGAGAAGCTCCAGGACGGAGTTCGTCGCGCTGCCACCGATGTAGGGGCGCGCTGACGCCGGCAGTAGCTCGACGACCAGCACCCACCACCCGCTGCTCAGCACGACCGCGATGGCGGCCACCACCAGGCCCGCCAGCCGACGCCGCAAGCTGCCGGGTGCGGCGATCGCGTAGGTGATCGCGAAGGCCGGCAGGACAAGGTAGGCCTGCAGGAACTTGGTGTTGAAGGCCAGGCCGACCAGGAGGCCGGCGGCCACGACCCAGCGCGTGCTGCCCGACTCGAGGGCACGGAGGAAGGTCCATCCGGCGAGGACGAGCAGCAACGTCAGCAGGGCGTCCGGGTTGTTGTAGCGGAAGATGAGCACTGCCGCCGGGGTGAGGGCCATGACGAGGGCGGCGATGACCGCCGCGACCGGCCCGAACGACCGCCGCACGACGACGAAGAGGAGGGCGACCGAGGCCACGCCCGCGAGCGCCTCGGGCAGCAGAATGCTCCACGAGCTGAGTCCGAAGAGCCGGACCGACAATCCCATCAGCATCGTGCCGAGAGGCGGCTTGTCGAGCGTGATGAAGTTGGCCGCGTCGAAGGAGCCGAAGAACCAGGCCGACCAGCTCTTCGACGCGGCGAGCGCGGCCGCCGAGTAGTACGAGTTGGCGAATCCGCTCACCGTCAGGTTGACGAGGTAGAGGATCGTGGCGACGAGGCTCACCGCGAGGTGCGCCGGGCGGACCCATGCTGCATCCTCGGCGCGGCCGCGGAGCAACCCCCGGATGACGGTCGCGAGCGGCGGCCGCACGATGTCCGAGCCGATGCCCGGGTGGCTGAGCGTGGTCATGTCGTGGTCCTTTCGAGATTCATCGGTTGACGCGCGGCACGACCGCCGCCGGCAATCCAGGAACGGAGCAGAACGAAACGGGCGACGCTTGCCAGCGCGTTCGCGGCCATGAGCACGGCCAGCTCGACCGGCCGCGCCACATGGGGCGCAGCGGCGCCGAGAAGCGCTGCGGCGGGTGTGGTGATCGACAGGGCGACGCCGTGGGCGAAGAGTCCCGCCAGGTGATCCCGTCCCAACGAGCCTCGGCCGCGCACGCCGAACGTCAGCCGGCGGTTGGCCGCTGTGTTACCCACGGCCGTCGCGGTCAGCGCCAGGCCGCTGGCCAGCGGCACATTGACCGTGCCGCGGAGCAGGGCGTAGAGCCCGGCGTAGGCGAGCGTGCTCAGGACCCCGATCGCGGCGAAGCAGCGCGCCTGCCTCGTGACAGACGACCCGGCCGGCGACGCGATTCTCCTTGGCCGCGCGAGCCTCAGAGGCACCGTCCGATTCGTCCGAAGGAGGCGCCACACGCCGCGCAGGTCGGCCAGGCCGGTGTTTACGAGCTGCACCCTCGAATCCGCGTCGTCGACCCAGTCGACCGCCACCTCATGGATGCGCAGCCCCGCCCGTTCCGCGAGCACGAGCAGCTCGGTGTCGAAGAACCACGCCTGGTCCTCGACCAGCGGCAATAGCTCTCGGGCCACGTCGGATCGAATGGCCTTGAAGCCGCACTGCGCGTCCCGGAAGCGAACGCGAAGGAGCGTTCTCAGCAGCAGGTTGTAGCAGCGTGAGATGACCTCCCGCTTCGGACCGCGCACGACCTGGGCGCCGGCAGCCAGCCGGCTGCCGGTCGCGATCTCGCTGTGCCCGGAGAGGAGAGGGGCCACGAGTGGCAACAGCGCGTCGAGATCCGTCGAGAGATCGACGTCCATGTAGGCGAGGACCGGCGCGTCGCTGCCCAGCCAGGCAGCGCGGAGGGCACGGCCGCGGCCCTTCCGATCGAGGTGGACGGCGCGGACGTCCCTTAGCTCGGATGTGAGCCGCTCGGCGATCAGCCAGGTCCCGTCGGTGCTGGCGTTGTCCGCGACGGTGATTCGCGCCGCGAACGGAAATCGCTCGTCCAGATAGGCCCGCAGCCGGCGGACGCTCCGCTCCAGGTCGCGCTCCTCGTTGAAGACCGGGACGACGACGTCGACGACCGGGCCGGCGGCGGGCTGTCGTCCCGAGCGTCCGCCGCTCGCGCGCGGGATCCGGACGCTCGGGACCAAGAGATCGCCGGGGATGGACGGTCGCCCGACGGTTGGTCGCGGGTGGGTTCGGCCGGCCGTCGATTCGGTTGCTGCTGTCATGCCCGCAGTCTCGCGAGCCGACCCTTTCGGTACGGTTACGCTCGGCGACCGCCGCCCAGGTCGGGCCCCCGTGAGGCGGCCGCGCCGCAATGCCCGCTGCGCGCCGGAGGCGGCCGTGCCGGAAGGCGCGCTGCGCGCCGGAGGCGGCCGCGCCCCGCTAGCGGGAGGCTTCGGTCGTGGGCGTGCGACGGCGAGAGGCCGCCTCGCGGGCGCCGGGAAACGCCCTTGGCCAGCTCACCGACATGCTCGCCCCGCCGGAGGGCGAGCCACCGATCTTCCAGCGCCCGCCGGTAGCCCGCACGATCGCGTCGGCGATCGCCAGGCCCAGGCCCGCGCCGGCCTCGGACTCGCTTGCCCGATGGAAACGGTCGAAGATGCGCGAGCGCTCGGCCTCGGGGATCCCCGGCCCGGCGTCGTCGACGGTGACCTGGATCCGACCGCCGTCAGCCGCGACGTCGACGTGAACGACGCCACCTTCCGGCGAGTACCTGCAGGCGTTATCGAGCAACACCCCCAGGAGGCGATCGAGCCATTCAGGCGGTGCCGTGACGACCATGCTGTCGGTGGCGGCGGTCACCTCGAGGTGGAGCCGACGTGTCTCGGCGATGGCCCCGAATCGGTCCGCGGTCTGGGCGGCGAGCACACCCAGGTCTACCGGCTCGGCGTTGGGCGGGCCCTGCGTCGCATCGAAGCGCGCCAGCCACAGGAGGTCGTCGAGGAGCCGTCGCATCCGCTTGGACTCCAGATCGACCCGCTCGAATGCCGTGCGATACCACTCCTCGGTGCGATCCTGGGCGAGGGCCAGGCTCGTGTTGGCCTCGATGACTGAGAGCGGCGTGCGCAGTTCGTGGGACGCGTCGGCCGTGAAGTCCAGCTGCCGGCGACGGGCGAGCTCGACCGGCGTGGCGACCCGCCGGCCGATCGCGACCGCGCCGAGGAAGACCATCAGGAGCAGGACCGGTGCGATGACGATCTCGGCGAGCACGAGCGTCGCGCGCGACTGGTAGAGCGGCTCGAGCGACTGGGCGACGACGTGGTAGTCATCGCCGACCTGGCCGCCTACCACTCGCAGGTCCGAGCCCTCGACCGCGATCGTGGTTGGGCCACTGATCGTCCGGTACTCCTCGGGGAGGCTCAGGTCGTTCATCCGATCCGGAAGAACGGTCCCGTCGGGCTGGACGATCCAGGACAGGAACGGCAGGCCGCCGGGGCTGTCGGGGGCTGGGCCGCCGAAATCGCCGCCGCTCGGCGGCGGCCCGTGGCGCCAGCCGACCGAGGACGTGAGGCGAGCGTCGATCTGCTGCATCTGGGTGGCCATGAAGATCGCGACAACGCCGATGGCCACCACGACGTAGGCCACGCCGACAAGGGCCGTGGCCGTGAGCGCGACCCGCACCGACAGGCGCCGGACGTCATGGGGCCGTGCGGCGGTCACGCTTCCTCCAGGCGGTATCCGGCACCGCGCACGGTCACGATCCGGATGCCCGCGCTCGGCAGCTTGGCCCGAAGGCGGCTGAGCTGGACGTCGATCGCGTTCGAGCCCAACGGGTCGGTCTCATCCGCCCAGGCGTGCTCCGCGATCGCCCTGCGGTCCACCACGGCCGGCGAGCGTCGCATGAGGAGCTCGAGGATGAGGAACTCGGTGGCGGTCAGGTTGAGCGGGCGCCCCTCGACGCTGACGAGGCGCGTCACGGGGTCGAGCGCGACGCTGCCCTGCTCGAGCACCGGTCCGTCCACGCCTCGCGGCCGCCGCTGGAGCGCGCGGATGCGGGCGAGAAGCTCGCCGAAATCGAACGGCTTGACGAGGTAGTCGTCGGCGCCCGTGTCCAGGCCCCGGATGCGATCGGCCGGAGCGTCCCTGGCCGTGAGCATGAGGATCGCCGTGGGCCGGCTGTGGCGGCGCGCCCAGGCCACGACGTCGATCCCTTCCGCCCCCGGCATCCGCCAGTCGATGATCGCGACGTCGTACTCGTACCACTTGAGCTGGTCGATCGCGTCGTCGCCTCGATCCACTGCGTCGACGTGGTAGCCGTTGTCCTGCAGGCCCAGCACGATGACGTCCTGGAGCCCCGGGTCGTCCTCGGCGACGAGGATGCGCACGGGTCAGCCTCTCCCCGGCATGGATGCCGCGGCTGCCCGCAGTCGCAGCGCGAGGACCGGGCAGGCTTCCACGGCCCGGCGCGCGTGGCCCAGGAGGTCGTCCGTCACGGCCATGGCACGAATGATCGGGTAGCCCCAGTCGTCGAGATCGACCA
>Ga0137373_10005313_pt1 | contig 13961 bp, 12 predicted proteins | sample SagtaG_5_FD_104912 | JGI IMG/M metagenome (GOLD analysis project Ga0137373, IMG submission 104912) | Vadose zone soil microbial communities from Sagehorn Ranch, Mendocino, California, USA - Sage1_R_80_16 metaG | ecosystem: Environmental > Terrestrial > Soil > Vadose zone | place: USA...
GATCTGCGCGCGGACCCGGGCCGGGTCCAGGCCGGCGGCTTGCTCGCGGGCGGCCCGGGTGAGCACGGCGGCCTGCCGGATCACCGCGTCCAGGGCGGCGAGGGGACCGTCGGCGCTGTCCGCGGCCAGCGGTGCTGCCGGGGCCGGGACGCGGGCGTCGTTGTGGTAGCGGCGGGCGCACTCGGTGCTGCAGAACTGCCGTGCCCGGCCCCGGTCCTGTCCGGGCAGGGCGTTGCCGCAGCCGGGCCGCCTGCAGACGGCCGGCGCGGATGTGCCGGGCACCTGGCCGTCAGGGCGGCCGGCGAGGGGATTGCTGGTCATGACGATACCTTCCGGTGTCAGTCATGCTTTTCTTTTCATTTCTGATCTGAGGAGAAATGAAAAGAAAAGCAGCGATGAGAAAAGGGGAGGGCCGGCCGGCCCGGCGGGCAGGCCGGCCGGGAAGGGATGTCAGGGGCGCAGTGCCTGCGGCGCGGCAGGGCCGCGCAGCCACAGCGCGGTGAAGCTGACCGCGTCGATGAGGTTGCCCACATGGAACCCAGCCGGAAGGCCGCCGCGAGCCTGGTAGAAGTCCTCCAGGGCGGCGTGGCCTGCGGGCGTGCGGAGGAACTCATCAACCTCAGCCAGCGTGCCCGCCAGATCGGTGAGCCAGGCCGCATCATCGCGGCCGGTCATGACGCGGTCCCTGGCGCTGCGCCGAACCCGGCCCAGGCCGAGGTGCCGGGCTGGGCGGAGTACGCCTCGCCGGCGACGGTCACCGGCTCGCCCGCGGCTGACCCGGCGGCCTGGTGGCCGGCGATTGACAGCAGGTCACCGTCGCCGAACCGGCCGGCCAGCGCGGCGGTGCCCAGCGCGGCGTCCACCGCGGCCGTCCCGGCGAGCGCGGCCAGCTCCACCGCCTCGGCCATCTTCGCGCGGACCCGCGATGCGCTCGCGGCAGCGGCCTCGGTCAGCCAGGCCCGGGCGCCGTCGCCGATCGCCAGGAATGCCGCCTCCGCCTCGGTGACCGCCCTGGCCTGCGGCGGCCGCGGTGTCCCGTCCGGCTGCTGCGGGTGGCCAGGGTAGTGCGCCAGGTCGATCCTGGGGTTCCCTGGCGTGGACAGCCGGTGGCGGGCGACCTCGGCCAGGCCCAGCGGACCCGGCCCGGCCCAGTCCGGGCGCAGCGGCAGCGCCGCCAGGTCCGCGACCACGGCCAGCTCATCACCGTCGGCGCGGACCCACACCTCAGCGCCCACCAGGCCCGGCGGGGTGGAATACCGCACGCTGCCGAACCGGATCGTCTGATCGGTGTTCACCATCCGGGTCTGCCCGAGCGCGGCGGTATGCGGCGCGTCCGGCAGCTGGTGCAGCCGTCCCCGCTCGGTCTCCAGCCGCCGCGCCGGCACCGCGCACGTCTCCCGGTGCATGCGCCCGTTCACCACCTCACAGAACTCCCGGCAGGCCTGCGCCAGCCCCGCGAAGCTGGCATACCCCTCCCGCAGGTTCGCCTCGGCGGGCACCAGGTCCGCCTTGGCGATCTTCACCGTCGCCTCCGGCCCGCCCTTAGATTCCGGGTCATACGGCACGCAGGTATGCACCGTCATCCCGTAATACCGGCCCACGGCGACGATCTCCGGATGCCGGACCGGGACGCCGGCGACATGCTCGACGGTGACGGTCTTCTCGTTGTCGGTCAGCGCAGACACCGGCACCCCGCCGATCCGCCGCAGCATCGCGTCCAGGCACGCGATCAGCGTCGGCAGCGTCCGGTCCCAGGCCGGCAGCACCACCCGGAACCGCGACCACGCCAGCCACGCGCAGAACAGCAACGTCGCCCGCGGCGTCCCGTCCGGCCCCGGCACCAGCGGCCCCTTGCCCCAGTCCCACTGCAGCCACAGCCCCGGCTCGGACCTGTTAACTGAACTAACGATGTCCCGGTGATCATTCGACGGATGTGCCGTGACGGGGGTCGTTACGGTCGCTGCTCATGGCTGAAGGAGAAGAGGGCCGTGCCCGGGATCTCGGCTCGCTCGTGGTTCCCGCGGCCGGGGCGCTCGTCGAGACCGGGGATCCGTGGGAGCCGTACTGCCTGAACGATCCGGGCGGCAGGCGTGTCGAGCCGGTGTCGGAGTTCCTGCGGGACCTGCAGGCGGCCGGACGCCCGGCGGCGGCGCAGCGGTCGTACTCGCTGGCGCTGCTCCGCTGGTTCCGGTTCACCTGGGCGGTGGACGTCCCGTGGAATCAGGCGACCAGAAGCGAGGCCCGCGACTTCTGCCGGCATCTCCAGCTCGCGGACAAGCCCGGGCGGTTGCCGGCCGCCCGGGCTCCGGTGCAGGGGAAGCGGCCCGCGTCCGCGAAGTACGCGCCGTCGACGGTCGCGCACTGCGAGACAGTCTGCCGCAGCTTTTACTCCTATCATCTGGAGGCGGGGACCGGGCCGATCGTGAACCCGTTCCCGCTGGCCAGGCCCGGGCGGGTGAACGCGCACCGCAACCCGATGGACCCGTTTCCGCGGCAGAAGGCCGGGCTGTTCCGGCCGCGGGTTCCCCGCCGGGTCCCGCGGCAGATCCCCGACGGCGTGTTCAACGAGCTGTTCGCCCGGCTGCCCTCGCACCGAGACCGGGCCCTGGTCTCGTTCTGGGTCTCCACCGGCGCCCGCGCGTCTGAGCTCCTCGGCGCCGTCTGCTCGGGAGCCGACCCGGGCCAGCAGCTGATCACGGTGATCCGCAAGGGATCACGGGCGGTGCAGCAGCTACCGGCGTCGCCGGACGCGTTCGTATGGCTGCGGCTGTATCAGCAGGAGATGCAGGGCCTGGTGCCGTTCGGGCCGGACGATCCGCTGTGGTGGACGCTGCGGCGCCCGTTCCGGCCGCTGGCCTATCACGCGGCCCGGGCGATGTTCGACCGGGCGAACGCCGCCGCCGGCGCCGGGTGGTCGCTGCATTCTTTGCGGCATACTGCGGCTTACCGCCTCGCGCGTGACCCGGGCGTCCCGATCAGCGACGTGCAATGGGTATTGGGTCATCAGTCTCTCGCGACCACGCAAATTTACGTCGTTCCGACGGCCGAGGATGTTATCGAGAGCACGCTGGCCCATCACCGCCGGCAGGCAGAACCGAAGCCGGGCCGGCCTGCCGGGCCGGCGCCGGTTTACCGTCCTGAGAGCCTGGACGTGCTGTTCGGCAAGGGCCGCTGGTGACCGCCGCGGTGTCGGCCAGGGCGGTTGCCCGGCCCTGGCAGCTCAGCTCCGAGGCTCTGGCCGTGATGGAGAAGTTCCCGCCTCGCCAGGTCCCGGCCGTCTGGGACCCGACGGCCGCGGACCGGTTCGCGGTGGCCCGGCGGATGCTCGCGCCGCCGTTCCTCGTCGGCGACGCGAAGGCCCGGTACTCGCGGAAGCTGGCCATGCTGAAGATCCTGGACTGGCTCGAACTGCACCCGGGGACGACATGGCAGGAACGGTGGGAGGCCTCCGGCGCTGGTGCCGACGGGACCGCCGACTGGCGGGACCGGATGCTGGCCGGCCTGGAGGCCGCCGGCAGCCTCGGGCCGCGGGGCAGGCAGATCCGCAACGTGCTCGGTATCGGCATGGTCCAGCTGATCGGCGGCGACATCCTGCGGCCGGGACTGCCCTGGCTGCTGGCCACCGCATCCCCGGTCCGGGTCGCCGGGGAAATGGCCCGGACCCGCGACCCCGCCGGGATCGCGGCCCTGAAGGAACTGCGGGAGACCCCCACCGTCGGGAAGTCCACGTTCGGCCCGGCGATCGAGCGGGCCGCCCTCGTCATGGCGGCCAAGGGCGGCCTGGTCAGCGACATCACCCCAGGCGACTGCATGGAGCTGCTGGACTGCTGCCGGCAGGTGTTCAGCGACGGGAGCCGCACCAACCGGCACAGCTCCTTCGTCTACCAGCTCCTGCACTCGGCCGGGGTCTTCCCGACCGGAGCGCCGGCCAGCGTCCGGATGATCAGCACCCGGTTCGCCGGGCAGCTCACCGTCGAGCAGCTGGTCGACCGGTATGACCTTTCCTGCCGGCCGGTCCGCGACCTGCTCGTGGACTACCTGCGCGAACGCCAGCCGGGCATCGACTACAGCACCCTCACGGGCCTGGCAACGTCGCTGGCGCTGTGGTTCTGGAAGGACCTGGAAGCCCGCCATCCGGGCATCGACTCGCTGCGGCTGCCGCCCGACATCGCCGCCGGGTGGAAGAAGCGCCTCCAGACCAGGACCGTCCGCACGGCCGGCGGCGGGGAGCAGGTCATCAGGAGGGAGACCGCCGACGACATCCTGATGACCATCCGGGCCTTCTATCTCGACCTCGGGCAATGGGCGCTGGACGAGCCCGCCCGCTGGGGGCCGTGGGCCGTTCCCTGCCCGGTCCGCGGCAGCGACATCCAGCTCCAGAAGCGCAAGTCCCGGACCAAGGCCCGCATGGACCAGCGGACCCGCGAACGGCTCCCCGTCCTGCTCGTCCTCGCCGCCGCCGTCGACCGCGGCCGCACCGATGCCGCGGCCAGGCTGGACGCCGCCCGGGCAGCCGGGCCAGGAGGGCTGTTCACCGCCGGCGGGCAGACACTCCGCCGGGCCCGGCTGGCCCGGCCCTCCCGCCGGATCTGGGCCGAAGAACCGGACAGCGGGAAGCGGCGGGACCTGATCCGGGAGGAAGGCAACGCGTTCTGGGCATGGGCCGCCATAGCAGTACTGAGGCAAACGGGCATCAGGCTCGAGGAGCTGACAGAGCTCTCGCACCACAGCCTGGTCCAGTACCGGATCCCGGCCTCCGGCGAACTGGTCCCTCTGCTGTCGGTCGCCCCGTCGAAGACCGATCAGGAGAGGCTTCTCGTCATCGACCCGGAGCTGGCGGACGTCTTGTCCGCAGTCATCACCCGGGTCCGCGGAGACGACGGCGCCGTCCCGCTGGTCGCGTCCTATGACCCGCACGAGTGCACCTGGAACCCGCCGATGCCGCTGCTGTTCCAGCGGGTCATCGGGCTGGAGAACCGGCCGGTCCCCGCCGAGGGCATCCGCACCCTCATCCGCGGCGCGCTCGCCGCGTCCGGCATCACCGGCACCGACGGGAAACCGCTGGACTTCCTGCCCCACGACTTCCGGAGGGTCTTCACCACCGATGCCGTCCTGAACGGGATGCCGCCGCACATCGCCCAGCTGATACTCGGACACAAGGACATAAACACCACAATTGGCTATAAAGCCGTCTATCCCGAGGAAGCCATCACCAGCCACCGGGCGTTCATCACCCGCCGCCGCGAGCTCCGGCCCAGCGAAGAGTACCGGTCGCCGACCGACTCCGAGTGGGACGAGTTCCTCGGCCACTTCGAGCGCCGGCGGGTCGCGCTCGGGGACTGCGGCCGGGCATACGGCTCTAGCTGCGTCCATGAGCATAGCTGTGTCAGGTGCCCGCTCTTGAGGATTTCCCCTGACCAGCGCGGCCGACTCGCTGATATCCGGGACAACCTCCTGGCCCGCATCGCCGAGGCCGAGCGCGAGGGCTGGGCCGGCGAGGCAGAAGGACTCAAGGTCAGCCTCGCCGCCGCGAACAACAAGCTCGCCCAGGCCGACACGGCCGCCGCCCGGCGATCCGAGGCCGTCAATCTCGGCATCCCCGCCTACCGCGACATCGCCGCCGCGACCATATCCGCTCCCGGAGGCCGCCATGACCGCTGACGACCTGACCGCCGCCCTCCGGGCCTGCGCCGCCGGGCTCTACCCGCTCGAAGCCGGCGTCGCCCTGCTCATCGCCAACGGGACGTTCCTGCACCGCGGCGACTTCACCAGCCGGTTCATCGACCACGGCACCAGCAACGGCACCGCGATGGCCGCGATCGACTGGGATGCTGCGGTCACCGCCCTGGCCAGCGGGGGCCTTCCTTGCTCCGGCGGCGAACGGCGTGCTCTCCTGCTGTCGGCCAGCCTCGCCGACGGGATCCCCGTCGACCTCGGCGATGCCGTCACCGGCCTCGATGACGACAACCTCGCCCGGCTGATCACCGCGATTCTTCATGCCGCCGGGAAACGACCCGGGACCAGCGGATATTGATGACCGCTTTTAGTTCAGAGAAGTGACCCACGGCCTATACGTCCTGCGGTGCCCGGCCCGCCACCGGGCCTTCGCCGCCGCCACCGCCCGCCGCGTGGTCCGCTCATTCCCCCCGAACCCCATCGCCGTCAGCCGCTCATGAACGATGTCGGCCCGCACCTTGCCCTCGGACCGCTCCACCCACTCCTCGATCTTGTCCAGGAACGGGCCGATCAGCTTCGGCCGGGCCACCGGCGCCGATACCGGCCGTCCCAGATCCCGCGCCTCAACATACCGGCGCACCGTCTTCGGATCGGCGTTGCACAGCGGCGCCGCCGAATGCGCGACACCCGTCGCATCAAACGCTTCCAGAATCTCCATGATCTCCCTGTCAGACTTCTTCACAGGCCCCTCCGGGCCCGTGGCTTTGAGGTCATCACGGCCACCGAGCCAACTCCCGGAGGGACCCTAGCGGTCGGACCGACACGTAACGGTCTTGTCCGGATAAAGGGAGATCAGCTGTCCGCCGGACGGGAACCGACATGTCCGTCTACAGGGATCTTGGCGTGTCCGCTGTCAGGGCCTGCTTGATCGCGTGCTCGATGGTGGCGTGCCTCATGCCGGGCGCAGTGCAGCCCCCTGGCTCAGCCGACATGTGACCATCGGGGTTGGTCAGGAGCGTGGGGAGGGCGTCATCGGGTATACGCCCGCGCCTCGCGCACCTGCAGATGCGCGTGTGAGCGCCTGAGTTCAGGTGGCCAGGTGCCGAATATGCCCCACTATCATATGGGCGGATCGAACCTGGTTCGCACGTCGAGCCGCAGGAGCGGGAGGTGTAGTGAGGACCCAGCTTCCTGGCTTCGAACACGCGCTCGACACTTTCCGGCGCGCGGCGCTCGAGGTGCCGGCGTACGAAGATTTCCTGCGCCGCAATGGAGTGGTGGCAGAGCTCGTCCAAACGCCGCAGGAATTCGCGCGTGTTCCGCCTGTCACCAAGGCCAACTATCTGCATCATTACCCGCTGAACATGCTGGCCTGGCATGGCGACATCATGGCGGCGGGCACGTGGTCGACAAGTTCGGGCTCGTCGGGCAAGCCGACCTACTGGCCACGCAACCAGCTCTCGCTTGAGCAGAGCATCGACCTGTACGACAAAATCTTCAGGCAGAGTTTCCAGTCCGGCGAGCGCCGGACGCTGGCCGTCATCGGGTTCGCCATGGGCAACTGGATCGGCGGCACCTACACCTTTACCGGAATTCAGCATCTACCCGCCCGCGGGCACAAATTGTCGGTGATCACACCTGGTATCGACGTCGCGGCGATACTTGAGAATATCGCCGATCTAGGTCCCTACTACGAACAAGTCGTGTTAGTGGGTTACCCGCCGTTCGTCAAGGATGTCCTTGACCATGCGCCGTCATCGGTGATCAGCAGGGAAATCAAGATCTTGATGGCCGGTGAGAACATCACCGAATCGTGGCGCGACTACGTCCTCAAGCGCATCGGCAAGGAGGGCAAGGCCGGGCAGACCTGCCTGATCTACGGCACGGCTGACGCAGGCATCATGGGCCACGAAACGCCGACCACGATCGCGGCTCGCCGGCTCGCACGTGACGACCCTCGCCTCAACGCCGCCCTGTTCGGCGGCGACGATGCCCAGCCGAGCTTCGTCGAATATCAGCCGAGGTTCAGATTCACCGAGACCGACCCCGATGGCTATCTTCTCTTCACGGTCGATAGCTCATTTCCGCTTATTCGCTACCGCATCAACGATTTGGGGCGCGTCGTGACGGCGCCCGAACTTACGCGCCTGCTCCGTCAGTGCGGGCACGAACTGACGGTGCGGACTTCGACGCAAGACGCGGGGTTCATCGCGCTCGGCCGGCGTGCCGACATCGCCGCGACCTTCTACGCGCTAAAGATCTTTCCAGAGAGCGTCCGCGCAGCCTTGGAGGACTCTGAGGTTGCCCGCATTGTCAGTGGGAAGTTCCATCTGCTAACCGGGAACGACGACGCATACGGACAAAGGCTCGAGCTGCACGTCGAGTTGCGAGCTGGCGCAAATCCGCGTGAGGGCCTCGAGCCGCTGCTGCGCGAGCTCGTTGTCGCTTCTCTGCTGCGCACCAACAGCGAATACCGGCAACTGCACGAGGTCCTGGGCCCGCGCGCCGAGCCAGCGATCAGCCTGCACCAGTTCGGGGCAGAGGGCTTCGCGCACGGCATCAAGCACCGCTGGATCGGCCTACCATCATGATCGAGATACTCGACCCGGCCACCGACGGTCCCCGCATCAAGTCACTGCTCGAACCAGCCACAGGGATCATGCTGGTCGACGCATGGGAAGCTGCCCTGCCGGAACTCGCGAGCCTCGACCTTCCCCACCTCACCCCCGGGACGCCGGACGCCCGTGCGAGCCTCGACGAGTACCTCGGCACCGTCTGGACCGACGACGATATCGAGGCGGCCAGCAGATACGTGCTTTTCCCATGGCGACAGGCGATCGTCCGGCTCCCGGATGCCGACCTGTTCTGGCGACTTCGGACAGCGCGCAACCGATACCTGATCGATGAGGCTGAGCAAAGCGAGTGGTCGGCAGCGCTGATTGGCATCGCGGGCCTGAGCGTGGGCGGGTCCGTCCTGGCGGCAGCCTCGCTTACCGGGGCCCGGCGGTTCCGGCTTGCCGACCCAGACACGCTTGGCCCGACGAACCTCAACCGGCTCGTTGGCTCGGTCTGCGACCTGGGACAGCCCAAGCTGACAATGGCCATGCGCCGGACGCTCGAGACCGATCCCTACAGCGACCTCGAGGCCTTCCCCGCCGGTTATGGACCCGAGGTAGCCGACTCCTTCATCGGAACGGGGGATACCGAACGGCTCACCGTCCTCGTCGAGGAAATGGATGACCTCGTCTTGAAGGTGGACGTTCGCGTCAAGGCGCGGGCGGCACGCGTGCCGGTCGTGATGGCCACCGACAACGGCGACAACGCGATCCTCGATGTTGAGCGATTCGACATCGACGCCAGTTATCCGTTGTTTCACGGGCTCGCGGGTGACCTCACGGCGAGTGCCACAGATCTGGGCGACCCCATCCAGCGAGTCAACGTCGCAAGCGCGATCGTCGGGAGCCAGATCACACCACGGACACGCTTTTCCCTGACCCAAGTGGGCCGGACGCTGCCTTCGTGGCCGCAACTCGGCACCGCGGCCACCCTTGCTGGGGCGCTTGGCGCGCTCGCGGCCCGGTACATCGCCTGCGGGGCGGCATTGCCGTCGGGGCGGTACCGAGTGGATCTTGACGAAATCCTTCTCGGCCCCAAAGCGCGCGACGCTGGCCGCTGGAATGAACTCGACGAGGCCGAGTTCATTGCGGGCCTGAAGGCGGTGTATGACGCGTGATCGATCGAGAGCTGATCGCCTCGTGGCTGGAAGTCGCCTGTTTGGCACCGTCGCCACACAACAACCAGCCTTGGACGGCACGAGCCAACTTCGACGGCGTGAGTCTGCAGCTTGATCAGCAACTGGTTCCCTTACTCGGCCCGGACCGTCTGCAATTCATGGCGCTCGGCGCCTTTATCGAGAACATGAGTTATGCCGCAGCAGCCCATGGATACGCGCTGGTGGTTGACAAGCTGCCTACCGTGCCCCGCCGGGCGGCAGAGATCACAGTGCGGTTCCGAGGCGGCGCGAAGGCCAGCGACAATGCCATAACCATGCTGGCCGGGGCCAAGCGACGGCGAACGAACCGCGGACCCTACGAGCCCGTGCTTCCATCTGTGGCCACAGCGGAATTGCAGGCCATTTCCTGCGAGCCGGAGACGAGCATCACCCTTATCACCGGCGCTGCGCAGCGATCGGCAGCGGCTGACCTTGCGGCACGCGCGATGCGCGTCGTCTTCAGCGTTCCGGAGTTACGCCGCGACCTCGCTCCGTTCGTGTTCACTGGCGCCGATCCGCCGCGCATGACCGGCATGCCGCTCGCGTCGATGAACCCTGCCGCGCCAGCCAATGTGCCGGGCAGCCGGTGGGCGCTTGAGCTGGCGAGCGCGGATGAAGAAGCCGAAGCCGCGCGAGCGCGCTTTGAGCGGTCGCCACTGCATTTTGTGGTCTCCAGCCGCACCGACACACTTCCCGGGTGGATAGCCGGCGGCCGGACGATGCAACGTGTGCTCGTAACGGCAACCGTCCTTAGGCTCAGTCATTGTCTGGCCGCAGGGCCGTCCGAGATCCCGACGCTCTTGCCGGGTCTGCGGCGGCTTGCCCGCGGCGCTGAGGGCCGGCCATTGATTCTTGGGCGTCTGGGGGTGCCATCATTGCCGGGCCGGGGCATCGCCTCACCACGTCGACCCGTCGATGACGTCCTCAGGAGGTGAGGCCGACGGATTTCGCGTGAGTCGGCCGGAAGAGATGACTTCGCCGCCAGGGGGAGGAGCGCGCCTGCGGAGTCGCGTCGTGGGTCGGCCGTCGGCGTGGCGGGGTGGCTGGCATCAACCTGTAGAGCTAGCCTGTATACCAGCTGGTGGCCTGCCCCGCCCCGGTGTTGGAGGCTCTGATCCCTGGAACGATGCAGAGTCATGTCGGCGCAGCGGAAGTACCATAAGGAACTGCGCGAGCGCGCGGTGAAGATGGTGTTGGAGATCCGGAAGTAGGACGGGAAAGGGCCACGGGAGATCGCCCCGGGTAGCTGACCGATGTCAATGAGCCGCTGGCCTCGCCAGGTATGGATCACCTGCGCGCTGGTCTGCAGATCATGAGCAACCTGCGCGACCGGTCGCACCGCAGCCACCAGATCGAGAACCTTCCGCCGGGTAACGCCTCGGCAGAACATCCTCCTCGAATTGCCAGGATGAGTGATCATCCAGCAACCCGACTCCGGAGAACCCGGGGAACATCGGGTCGCAGTCGGCCAGTTGCGGAAGCTCCTGGTTGAGGAGTGGTTGAGCTACTCGCCATTCACTATTCAGGACGACGTTCTCGCAGGTAAACGTCGATCTGCAGCCGCACTCGGGTGATCACTGTAAAACCGTCGGCTCAGCCTACCCTGGTTCGAATCCAGGACCTGCCACCAGTAAATGCGCAGGTCAGACCTGGTCCAGTGGGCCGGCCCCGCGTGTTGAGGGGGCGGTCTGGGACACCGCTGGGCCGTGTGGGACATGGCTGTACCGGTCCTGGTTTGAGCAGGTCAGAGCCCTGAGAGCTGGGCATGGACCTCGCCCAGCGTGGGCCCGCACCCTGACCGACAAGGGCGCGCTGCTCGCGGAACTCAACAGGTACGCCGGACCGGTCTCGCCGTCAACGACGAAGAACTCGAAAGCGCCCTGCGGTCGATCGCCGCACCCGTGCGCGTTCACGGTCCGGCGAGGTTGTCACGGCTATCAACGTGGCCATTCCGTGTTCTCCTGTGGCGATGAGCGAGCTCGTCAGCCGACTCGGGCCTACGTTCCAGGCGACAGCGAACAAGATCGCGGCTCGGGTGATCTGAGAACACTCTTCACGAGATAGTGATGGCTTTTATACCCATGCGGCGGATCAGGGAGTGCGACGGCGCGCGGTAGTCGCAAACGACATCAAGTAGAGACACAGAACGCGCGGCTTCACAATCGTCTGCGATTTCTAATGGAGAATTGTTATGTCTGGCTGTGAAATTATCTGTAAAACCCGTCGGTTTCTAAAGAGGCCGCTTGGTCGCGGGTGATCGCGCCGGGCTGGATGCGCCCGAAGCGCCAGCGGCCTTGTCCATAAGCAGATTCTGGGCGAATCGCTGTCTAGCCCAAATTCGTGATTCCCGGCGGCGAGGCAAAACTTACCAGGTCAGCAGCCCACGGTTGGGTTTCCGGTTGCCCTAGGGCTGCCTGGCTGGCAGCGTTCAGTTACGAGGGAAGGCCGTCTAGATGTTCCACGGAACCGCGCACGTGTATGACCTGATCTACGCTGCTGACGGCAAGGACTACGCCCGGGAATCGCACGATATTCATGAACTGATCCAGCAGCGCTTCCCGCACGCGAGCACACTGCTCGACGTGGCCTGCGGTACCGGTGGCCACCTCGCATACCTGCAGCGCCACTATGACGTGGTCGGGGTTGATGCCGATCCCGCGATGCTCGAACAAGCGCGAACCCGCCTGCCCGGCATCCAGCTGGTCGAAGCCGACATGCGCTCGTTCCGCCTGGATCGCCACTTTGACGCGGTGACCTGCTTGTTCAGCTCCATTGGATACATGACCTCGACCGATGAGCTCGATGTGGCGGTCGCGAACATGGCACGCCACCTTAACCCTCGCGGCGTGCTCATCATCGATGGCTGGGTCCTGCCCGAAGAGTGGAAGGGAACCGTCAGCACCGACATCGACACCGCCGTGACAGATGCAGTCAAGGTCGCCCGCGTCGTGCACGCCACCCGCGAGGGCATCACCACGCGCCTTGACATGCACCACCTAGTGGCACGCGACAGCGGAGTCGACTACATCATCGATCATCACCAGCTCACCCTCTTCGCGCGACAGGAGTACCAGACCGCGTTCCAGCAGGCAGAACTGCGCGTGGACACAACCCAAAGCCCCATGCCTGGCCGAGATCGCTACATCGGCCAGCAAGCGACATCGATGCAGCAGCCGAACGGGTTCGCCCATACACGCTGACTGATGAAACCGGCCGGCCACAGAAGAACTCAGACCGTCAAACGCTGGCTGCACGCGGGACGTCACATGGCCAGTCCGATCACAGACGGTAGGGGCCTGTCAGCAGGCTCTGTAACGCAAGCGGAGCCACCGTGTCCCACATCAGGTGGAGCCGGACACCCCACGGGGCGGCCCGACGTGAAGACCCCTTGCTGAATGTCAGGGCATCGTCGGGGGTGGCGAGCAGGGAAACTGGCATCCAGGGCGCGTACCCAGATCCCCAGTTCGTCCTCGGTGATCGCCCTGATCTCGACGCCGCCTGAATCGGGCTGCTGCCCGCTCCACGACTGGGATCGCCTCGGCGAGAGCGTCGACGGACTCGCGCTTTGTCCGTGCGGGTCCTCCCATCGACGCGATCTCGTCCCAGAACGCTCCCGCGCCCAGACCGAGCTCGACGCGTCCTGCGGCGGGCAGGTCGAGCGATGCCGCCGCTTTGGCGAGCGTCGCTGGCGGGCGCATCGGCAGGCCGGCGACGCCGGCACCAGGCGGATGCGCCGCGTCCGCGCGCCGATGTAGCACAGAAGGCTCCAGGTGTCGGCCAGCTCCGGCCGGTAGGGGTGGTCCTGGATGCCGACCAGGTCGAGCCCCAGTTCGTCGGCGAGCATCGCGAGTTCCACCGCGTGCCGAACGGCTCGTGCCGGTTCCGCTTGCGCGCCAGGACGCATCATCGGCCCACTGCCGCCGGCGCGTGGCCCGTCAGCGTGACCGCCCGCCAAGGGCGCCGGGCGCATACCCTGGGGACATGGGCCGGACGATATTGACCATCCTCGGCGCGATCCTCGCTATATGGCTTGTCTTCATGGCCATTGGCTGGATCTTCGCAATGCTCAAGACGTTTCTCATCATCGGGCTGATCGCGGCCGTCGCCTTCCTCGTGGTGTCGCTGCTGGCCAAGCGCACCCGCGGCGGCTAGCGCTCCACAGCCGCCGCGGCTACCCCGTGGGTTGCGGCGCGGTGGTCGTGGCAAGCCGCGCCGGGACCACGTACAAGGGGCTGGGGAGCCAGCCGAAGAACCGCATCACCAAGGGAACGATCGCCGGGCCGAGGATGAGCACTGCCACGAAACACTGCGCCCCCGGCGGTGATGGCTGACGGCGGTCCCTTCTCGGGCCGTTACGGCCTCGGCACCGATCTCCTGGCTCGCCCGCCACCTGGCCTGTCACCTCGGCGGTTACGGCGAAGCCGACGGGCGCGGCAGAACGCGGCTGTGGTGTGCCTGCTCGTCATAGCGCTAGCTGAACGGCTGGATCGCGTCGCGGTGGGCGGTGATCGAC
>Ga0137373_10005339_pt1 | contig 13928 bp, 9 predicted proteins | sample SagtaG_5_FD_104912 | JGI IMG/M metagenome (GOLD analysis project Ga0137373, IMG submission 104912) | Vadose zone soil microbial communities from Sagehorn Ranch, Mendocino, California, USA - Sage1_R_80_16 metaG | ecosystem: Environmental > Terrestrial > Soil > Vadose zone | place: USA: California...
CGCGCCTCGAGATCGGCGTTCGATCCCGGTTGATCCATGCTCGAAGCAACCATCTCGATGAGCCCGCCTTGCACCCGCTTCGCCGGCGCATTGCCGCCCTTGGAAATGTAGAAGAATCCGTTCGACACGCGATCGACGCCCACCGTGTGTACGCGCAATCCTTTGGCGAGCACCTGATCGGCGATCTCGCCGTCGACGGCGACGAGGTTGCAGGACTGCGCAGCGCGGCGCGCGCGCGGAACGACTTCTGGATCGCCCTGTTCCTCAGGCAACACCACGCCGAGCTCACGCTGCAGCGCAGGCGTCACCTCCTCCTTGATTACGACCGAAAGCTCGCGGCTCCAGGTGTGGACGCCGCGCGGCATCGTCCAGCCAACGGCCAGTCCGACTTGCGCGGGAGCACCGATACCTCTGCTGCTCTCGTCGGTGCCAACGTGAATGACTCCCGGAATGATCAGCGATGCGTCGCTCATGACCCTCTCTATGTGGAGTAGACCAGCATCGGCGCCCTTGACAAAGTTTCCTCACGCGTCCGTTCGCGCGGGGAGGGTCGGACAAGACCCCCACCGGATGTCTCGAGGGACGGCATGCGACGCTCTTATCCCAGCTAACCGATGGTAGCCATTCCAAAATTTTACGGGCGCGCGTCGAGGGGACGCGCTCCCGCGGTTCTGCGATGACCGCGGCCCCCTTTGCGACCCGTTGCCTTGATCTCTTCGCGAAGCATCGCGGCGAGGCGCTCGCGCTGGTCGACGATGTTCTTCGTTTGCCCGATGGAGCAAGTCGATCCTACACGAACTCGGCGCCGAGAGCGCGTCGCGTCCCTTGATCCGTTGAACACAGAAACATCGGATCCGAACAGAGTCTCGCTTCCGCAAAATGCCCGAGATCCACCGGCAGAAAATAGGATTGTTGGCCCTTTGCAGGCCCGTGAAACGACTTGGTAGCAAACCTTTTGGGATCGATCCGAGGGGAGCCATGACATCCTTGTCCGAATTTGACAGCGCGCCTCGACGCACCATGAAGCGCGCGTGTGGAGAAGGCCTTGACCGTCCGTCTTCCATGCCGGAAGATTGGTCAGGCCATTTTACCGGTCCGACCCTTTTTCGATGTGGAGTTGCGCGATGAATCAAGACACGCGACGCGGCGGCCTCTTTTCTGTGAAGCCGGGTAGCTCGGAAACGGCGAAGTTTTTGGCGCGCGGCGCCGCGGTGCTCGTGCTCTTCGGAGCCAGCGTCGTCAACTGCGGCAGCCAAGAGAGCCCTCTCGGCGGTAACCGCGCCACTTCGGGTGCGGGGGGCACGAATGGGTCGAACACCGGTCCTGGAACGGGCACCGACACCGCGACGGGCGGCACCGACACCGCGACGGGCGGCACCGACACGGGATCGGGTGGTACCGACACCGGGTCCGGCGGGTCGGGCGATTTCCCCGACGGGGGCAGCGGCGGCGCGCCGATGTACATGCCCGACGCGAGCGTCATGGGCGGCATGTGCACGAACGGCGTCTGCACGTTGAACAACGGCATCGTCGAGGTGACCTTCACCCAGGCAAGCGGAAACATCACCGCCAAGTATCTGCCGAACGGACTCTCTTTCATCAAGTCGGGGACACTCAGCGATACCGGCGGAACAGCCGCGATCGTCAGCAGCGTCACCGAAAACAACTTCGCCGGAGGTCAAGCCATCGAGGTTACCTTCGCGAATGGAAACAAAGACCGCATCATCCTTTTCCCTGGTTCGGCGTTTGCGTATTTCAAGAAGTGGTTCGCCAACAAGGGCACGGCCGACAGCACGATCGACAAGGCCGCGCAGCTCAAGGCCACCTTGGGCGCGAGCAAACCCGCCGCGAATTTGAAAGCGCAAGGGACGGCCGGACTCACAGCCGTCAACGGGCATTCCGGCAGCTATGCGTATCTCGCGGTTGCCGATCCCGCAACACGCAACGGTGTGGTCGCCGGTTGGGTCACGAACTCCATCAGCAACGGCATCGTGTTTTCCGGCATTGCAGGAACCGACGCCACGCTGACGGGTCAGACCGAGTTCGGCAAGCTGCGCATCAAGCCGGGCCAAACGAGGGAAGCCGACATGCTCGAGGTGGGCTACTTCACCGATGCGCGGCTCGGCTTGGAAGCCTACGCCAACGACATCGCGACGGCCTACGCCATCAAGATGAAGCCGAACCGTGTCGTGTACTGCACCTGGTATGCGGGCGTCGGCGGGGAGGGCAACCAAACGCAGGGCGCTCAGACGGCAGGGTGGCTGAAGAACAACCTCGTGCCTTTCGGGTTCAGCGATTATCAAATCGACGACGGCTGGCAGGTCGCCAGGCGCCGCTTCGATGATTACAACCACGGCGGCTCGTATTCCAACGGCATGAAGCCGTTTGCCGATGTCGTCAAATCCAATGGCATGAGCGCCGGTATCTGGTTCATGCCAAACGCGGGCAACGAGTCCTCGACGCCACCTAGCAACTTTCCGGACAACTGGTATCTCAAGGCCCCTACCACGCACGACGGCCTGCCTGTGGGCACCGTTACAGAAGTGAGCTCGTGGGCCGGCACGTCGCTCGATGTGACCGTCCCCGCGGTCAAGGACTACGTCAAGAAGGTGGCCGACCTTCTCACCAATCAGTGGGGATATCGATATCTGAAAACGGACGGGATGTTCACCGGCATCGCAGGGCACCAGAACTACATCAACGACGGCTACAAGCCCGACGACTTCTTCTTCATGGCGAACCTGTCCGACCCCTACCAAACCCCGGTCGAAGCGTTTCGCAATAACTGGAAGCTCGTCCGCGAAACCGTTCCGCAAGACACGTTCATCATGGGCTGCACGATCAGCCAGAACATGAGGACCATGTCGGCCGGCTTCGGGCTGATGGACGCCGAACGCATTGGCCCCGACAACAAGTCCGATTGGGCCACCCTCATGCGGGGTATCCTCCGCGGCGGACAGAGATACTTCCTCAACGGAAGGGTCTTCTGGAACGACCCGGATCCCACCTACGTGCGAAATCCCATGATCCAGTCGCAGACGACCAGCGGATACGTGGCGTTCACCGGCTTCATGTACACCGCGGCCGAGGACTTCGCGTCACTGTCGGGCCCGGCCGTCAACATCTTGAAGCGCACGATGCCCTTCCACGGAAGCATCAACGTGAGGCCGGCCGATTACTTCGATCGAAGCAATCCCGAAATCTGGCTGCTCACCGACACCAGCAAAAGTGTCCGTCGCGACGTGATAGGGCTCTTCAACTTCGACGCCGCCGCTCCGCTCGCCGAAAACTATTCCATGGCCAAGCTCGGCCTTTCGGCCAGTCAGCAATACGTGGGCTTCGATTTCTGGGCGAACAAGTTCGTCGCGCCTTTCAGCGGCACGCTGGATATCAACGTTGCCCCCACCGATTCGAGAATCATCGCCGTGCGCCCGGTGTCCGGTAATCCGATGGTGGTCAGCACCAGCCGGCACATCTCGCAAGGCATCTACGACATCCTGCAAGAGACATGGGATGCAGGGTCGAAGACCCTGAGCGGAAAGAGCCGGGTCGTCGGCAACGATCCCTACGAGCTTCGCATCTACGCAGCCAACGCGAGCGGAGGTAACTGGACGGCAGGCTCGGCGACTGTTTCCGCGGCCGACCAAACGGCGGGCGTCACCGTGGCACCCGTCGCGCAATCCGCCGCCGAGGTTCGCGTGACGATCCGCTCGACGACGAGCCGCGAAATCAGTTGGTCGGTCGTCTTCAACTAGACTAGAACCGTCGCGGGATGAGTCAGAGCTGTTGGAAAGTCAGGGAAACCAACGAGGTGATTTCATGCGTGTTCGATATCTTTTGGTAATTGGGGCTGCTTTGACGGGCGGGATTTGGTTCGCTTGCGGCGGCGATGACACGACTCCCGGCGGCAACGCGGGAACGGGAGGCACTACGGCGACCGCGGGGAGCGGCGGAGCCGGGACGACTTCGACAGGGGGCACGGGCGGCGGCGGCACGACGTCCACCGGAGGCGCAGGGACCGGTGGCACGACGACGGGCGACGGCGGCCCGATGACCTGCACGTCGGCGTGCGATTGCGAGAACAACGCGGCTTGCCTCAACGGCACGTGCTCGACCGACTATACGATGTACTGCTGCAGCAGCACGCTCTGTACGGGCGCTCCAGGCAAGGTCTGTCAGGACGCCACCGGAAAGTACGATGTCTGCCGCGACGCCGACGGCGGCAAGGGGGAGGCGGGTCCCGGGCCCGTGGATCCATGCACGGCCTTCGATTGCGCCAGCGGCGCGGTCTGTCCGCCCTCCATTTGCAAGTGCGGCACTAACGACTCGTGCGTGAAGTTGTGACGCGCGTTTCGTGAGCTCGACCTTGGGCGATACCGGCAGCATGTCCGTCGGTATCGCCCTCTTTTTATTTGTTTCGTTCTCTTATTGAATGAGCGACCAACTTGGCTCGGCTGGCACGGCGAGGTCTTGGGCATCTACTAGCTCGGAAGAACGTTCGACCGTTCACCGCCGGACAATTTCAGCACACGTTATTTGATATGTCCTCGAGCGGCGGTGCTCAACATTGTGACTTCATTCCAAGCGGTCACAACACGGAGCCGAATGGTATGCTGCGGGGTGACCCGAATCGCTAATTGCTGCCGACGAGCGACCAGACTTGGCTCGGCGTGGTCGTACACACATCTTGAACGATCACGGTGCCGCCGTCGCTCACTGTCGACGAGGGCGCGAGACATTGGCCGCTCTTGCAGCTCACGATGTGACCGCTGCCGCCCGGGCTCGGAACGGTCCAGTTGAGATTGCTGCTGGTCGTTGCGCAGGAATATTGCCCAATCGTCGTTTGGCTGCTGAGCGAACCTCGGTTGTTGAGGCACAAGTCGGAGCTGCGATTGACGACGCGGGAGCATCCGCCGGAGACGGCGAGGATACTCCACTGCTGACTGGTCGCACCCGTGCAGGGGAGCTCGACGATCGCGAACGATGCCAGTGTCGAAGTCGATCCGAGGTTGTCGAGGCACAAACCACTCGCCTGGTTGCGGATCTGATACCAGTTCGAAACCGAGGACGCGTCCGCGTCGCTCGCCGCGTCAGGCGGGGTCTGCCCGGCATCCGGCGCCGATCCGCCGTCGCCCGCGGTCGTGCCTCCCTCGCCACCGGTCCCCACGTAACCCCCTGCGCCGCTATCCCCGCCCGACGACCCCACCGTTTCGGGGCCGGTGCTGCCCGTACTCGTCAGGGGGCTCGAAGCATCTCCCCCGGCGCAATCGCCGAGGCAGTCGACCCGCTCGAGCTCGTCGATTCCTATGATCGGTGCGCAAGAAGCTGCGACGCACGCACAAGCGAAAGCGATGCTTGACGTCTTAAGGCGCACGGCTCCTGACTAGAGCGTACGCTCGGGCGCAACCGAGTCAAATTGGGCGTGGTCACCCGCGTGACCGGCAGGAAAACCGCCTTTTATGTTACTCGGCGCGGCCTGCGGCCCGCCTGCGCTTTTATGTTACTCGGCGCGGCCTGCGGCCCGCCTGCGCTTTACGCATACAGCGGCGGGATGTCGCCTTGATTGCCGAGGTCGCCGACGCGCGTGACGCTGGTGACCCCCATCACGTGGCACGCCGTGCAAAGCAGCTGCGCGAAGTCGTACGTCGGGCCGAGCTCGAGGAGCCGTCCCGTTTTCAGCTTGCCGCCGCCGCTGCCGGCGATGAAACAAATCGCCGGGCTCGCGTTGTGGGCGGCGCCCCGATTGAGCTCGTTGCAATAGATGACCATCGTGTGATCGAGGAGCGTCCCGTTGCCCTCCGGAACGCTGTCGAGCTGCTTCAGGAACTCGGCCATTCGCTGCATGAACCACGTCTCGATGGCCTGCTTCTGCTTTTCGGCGGCATCGCTCGTGTCGTGCGAGAGGGTGTGGTGCTCGGTCGTGACGCCCACCCACGTGTGACGGATCAAGCTGAACGAGCGTCCCCACATCATGCTGGCGACGCGCGTGCGGTTGGCGGCGAGCGCCGCGACGCAAAGCGAATTCTGAATCGCGAGAACTTCGGGAAAGTTGTCGTTGAGCGTGAGATCGATCCCCATCCGCGGGGGCTGGGTGACGATGGCCGATCCCGAAGAGGGCATCGAGAGGCGCTTTTCGATCTCCGACAGGCCCGTGACGTGCTGCTCGAGCTTGATTCTGTCTTCGGCACCGATGCGGGTGGAGAGCGCGCGCAGCTCGTTGCGCACCAGATCGAGCGTGCTCTGACGACGAGCGCGGATCCGCTCGAGGTCCTGCGGCGTGATGCCCGAACCACTTCCGAGCATCAGTCGATCGAACATGCTGTAGGGATTCGACTCGGGCTGAATCGGCTGATCTTTGCCGGCGTAGGACATGACGGTGAGCAGCCGGATGTTGGCCCCCGCTCCGTCGCTCATCACGCCGAACTCCAGGCTCGGAAACGCCGTCTCCTTGCCGATGTTTTGCGCGATGATCTGATCGACCGACGGCCCCTGTGCATAGCCGCCGAATTTCCCATCGGTGCCGCGGCTGGACTGGTTCCAAAGCGGCACCATCGCCGATTCGTGGCCGCCCGCGCCGGTCTGCACGCGCTTCAGATCCTTGGCGAAGATGAGCTTGGCTTTGAAGGGGGCGAGAGGCTCGGTGATGGAGCCTGGTGCGAAGGAGTAGTTGGTGTCGAGACCCGTTGGCCAGTAGGCGGTGGGAACCGAGCCATTGCCGGTGAACATCAAAAGCAAGCGTGTGGGGTAGCCCGCCTGCGCTTCTGCCTGTTGGTTCAGAAAAGGAACGAATGGACTCAGGGCGCCAAGGCTGAGGCCACGCAGAAAGTTTCGACGGGTGTGGTGCATGATTGATGTTACTCGGCGCGGCCTTCGGCCCGCCTGCGAATCGTCTCTGACCATCAGGGTTGAATAGGCAAGCGGAAGCGGAAGCCTCTGGTGGTGGCGAGCGCAACCATCAGATCAGAAATTTTGTAGTCCGAACGCGCGAAGCCTTCGAAGGCGGCGGCGATGATGCCGGCATCGTCCGGTGTCTCGAGCCGGCCGAACGCGTAGCGAAACCATTGAGTGGCCATGCACTTTCGCACTTCGGTGGCCGTGGCGAGGCGGCCCATCAGCTCGGTCGCGTCTTTGACGGGGCCGTCGCGATCGGTGCCGCTCAGCTCGGAAGAAGCGTCGACCGGGAGGTTGCCGTCCATCGTGCGGTAGCGACCTATTCCGTCGTAGATTTCGAATGCGATTCCCAGCGGATCCATCAGGCTATGGCACGTGGCGCACGTCGCATTGGCTCGGTGCTGCTCGAAGCGAATGCGGGTCGGCACGTTGGGGTCGGGTTTGGGAATCATGTTATTGACGTTCATCGGCGGCGGCGGAGGAACGGTGCAGAGGAGTTTGTCCAAAATGACATAGCCCCGCTGGACAGGTGAGCTCTGGTCGGGGTGCGCATGATCGGCCATCACGGACGCGAGCGTCATGAGACCCGCCCGCTGGCCGGCCGGCAGCGTCACCTTGAGCGGGGCCGCCGTCGCCGTGGTGCCTGCCGGCGCCGTGAGTCCGTAGACTCCGAAGAGCGGCCCGCGCACGAACGAAAAATTGGCCGTGAGCAGCGTCTCGAGCCGTCCGTCTCCTTGTCGCGCGACGTAGTCGGTGAACTCGGCGAGCTCGTCTTGCATCGCCGCGCGTAAGTCGGGCGTGAAGCCAGGGTATACGGTGGGGTCCTTCTCGATCGTGAGCAGGCCGTCCATCTCCATCCATTGTTGATGAAAAGAAACGATGGTGTCGCGGCCCTTCGGCGCGGCGAGAAGACGTCGCGCCTGCGCCCCGATGTCCTCGGGCGTGGCGAGCTTGCCGGCGTCGGCCGCCGCTATGAGCGCGTCGTCAGGCATCGTGTTCTGAAGAAAGTACGAGAGCCGTGACGCGGTTTCGTAGGGGGACAGGGCCCAACCATCGCTGCCGCCGGCGGCGGCGTTCCCGAGCTCCGGACGGTAAAGAAAATGAGGCGATTGCAGCATCGTGCTGACGACGAGGCTGATCCCGCTCGCGAAATCTGCGTTCGTTCCTTTGCCGACCGAAAAAAGTTGCTGGTACTGAGTGATCTCGTCGGACGTGAGCGGTCTCCGGTAGGCTCGCTTGCCGAAGCGGCGCAGGAAGTCGTCGAGACACGTCGCCTCGGTTCCGCTCGGCGGCGCGCAAGGGACGAGCTTCGTCAGCTCGGCAACCGCTTTTTCGGCCAAGCGCTCGGCAGCCAGCTGGTAGCGTTCGACCTGCAGCGGCTCCACGGGAGCTCGATCGTTGGAAGCGAAGCCCCCATCTTCTTCGTCGAGACCGAAGTCTGCGGCGGGGTTCGAATCGATCCCCAAAAGATCGCGCACGGTATTGTTGTATTGGGTGCGCGTCAGCCGGCGGAGCGGTACCTGAGCCGCTCGATCGACGAGGCCTCCCGGCCCTACGCTGCCGGTTCCCGTCGAGGACGTGCTGCCAGATGGTTCGTGCGACCCGATCGGCTTGCCGATCGTTCCATCGCACGCTGGAAGCGAAACCAGCGCGGCGCAGCCAATCGCGCGTAAGATGTTGGCCCGCATCCGAAGCTCCTATCCCCCGATCTCTCCGGCTGAGATCATAGTCCCAACGCTAATAGCAAAGAGTCTCGGAAACGCCTGCGAGGCTCAGGATTTTGCACCCTTACGATGTCAGGAGAAATATCCCGACTCACGGATCCCGGCCGCGCGGCCGCGCGATGGTCGTGTGGTCGCTGCTCGCGAGTCGCACGACGTGAAAGGCAAGCGGCGTGTCAGCCCGGTGGTGATTGCTCGCCTCCCCTCTGCTACCAGAGTGCTACATGTCGGCTCGCCGCTCGTCGCCCCTTTTCCAGAACCAAAACGCTTCAGACCAAAGGAAGAGGACCGTACTACCGCTCTGACGTTCCTTCTGGGCGGACAAGGATGCATGGCGCTCTTCGAAGCAACCAATGAGTCGGTCGAGGTCTATGGGGATCCACAGCGCGAGCGCATCGTCGTCGCACCGCAGGGACATTGGACGATGGCGACGGCGCCGCTTGCGATCGAGGAATTCCTTCGCCTCTTGGGAGAAGGCTCGGCACACTTCGTCGGCGACATCCGAGTTTTGGAGGGCTACGAAAGTCCCGTTCGCCGGACCTGGCAGCAGGCTTTCTCTTCGCTCGGCAAGAGGGTTCGCACATACACGTTCGTGGGCAGATCGACGCCGCTCGTTCGCATGGGTGTTGCTGCCATGTCGCTCTATCTCGGCATTCCATTCAAAAGCGTGGACAAGCTCGATGGACTCAAGCCAGCGCGTCGCCGCGACGTGGCCCCAGAGTCCGAGCGCACGCTCTGACGCCGCGTCGCGAGAAACGCGTTCTCGGCCGAACGATCGTTAATCGCCGCGCTTCGCGGACCGCGTCCCCTCTCCGCCAGTGCGGCGCATCAAGCGCCAGAGGTGTTTGCGATCGATTTTGGCCAATCGCGCGGCGAGCGACACGTTGTTGGACGTGGCTCGCAGCACCTTCGACACGTACTCGGCGTCGAATCGTTGCAGGAGCTCCTTGCGTAGCTCACGATAGCCCCGCAGCGATCGAACGGTCACCGGGCGCGCATCCGTCTGCGGCCGGGCGGAGCGATCGGAAACTTCGACTGCCACGCTCCCGAGCGCCCGCATGCTTTGGGTGACCGCGGCCCGCGATATCCCCTCTCGTTTGGCGATTTGTGCCCTCGAACCAATTTGGCCGGTTTCGAGCTGAATCTGCCACTCGATGGCCCGCTGCAGCGTTCGCAGACGACGCAGCCGGTGGCCGTTCGTCTGCCGAGCACCCGACGCGCCCGGCTGTCCCTCGTTGGGCGGCGCGTCTTCCGGAAGAGACGACACTCCGTGGGACGTAGACCGATTCACCGCGGCGGTTTCCACAAGCTCGCCGAGTGGCGCTTGCCTTGCCGCGGCGAGGACCGCCGTGATCAGATTCGTAATCGCAGTTTCGATTTCCGCGCGAAGATCACCCACCCGCTTCACCCTACCTCCCTCTCTGTACGTATCATCGAGCCCCAGGTTACATCGAGCGAGCCGTAAGATCGATTCCGAGAAAAGGCCGAGTATCGGTTCGTGCCGAACGGTTCACCCCGGCCGCGCGTCGCCCCCGTGGGAATCGACGGGACCTCCTGTGGATCGGGGCTCCGCCGCCAGCTCACGAAAGTACCGGCGATCCCCACCCGGCTGCGGTCGTCATGGCACTCGAGGGGCAGTGGCTTCGCTGAACTTCCGCCACCCGCTAGCGGTCGTGCTAAACGGTACCCGTGCCGAGCTTCACCTGTGCCTCCTGCGGGCGAGTCTTTGCCGTCGCAGATACAATCCTCGCCAAGTACCCGGGGTGGTCCCCCAAGCGCTGTCTGCCCTGCAAGAGGCCCGAGTCGCAGCGGATCTCGACGAGCAAACAGGTTGCCGCTCGCCCGGCTCGATCGACCTACGCCAGTCGGGAGGAGAACCTTACCGTCGCCGAAGTTTTGGCGAAGTACACCGACGGCCCCAAAGAGGGAGTTTTCACCGACGGCGCGGCCGAACCGAACCCCGGACCGGGCGGATGGGGCACCGTTTACGTCGTCGGCGATCGCGTCCAAGACGAACGGTGGGGACAGGAGCCACATACCACCAACAATCGGATGGAATTGAGGGCTCTCATCGCCGGCTGTGCGTTGGTGCCCGCGGGCACGCCGGCCGTGCTCTACACCGATAGTCAGCTCTGCGTGAGCACCATCAACGAGTGGGCTGCCGGGTGGAAATTGCGTGGTTGGAAGCGCAAGGGGGGCGAGATCAAAAACCTGGAGCTCGTGCAGGAGCTCTATGAAATTCTGCAGCGGCGATCGGAGCTGAAGCTCCGCTGGATCGCCGCGCATTCGGGCTTACGTTGGAATGAGTACGCCGACTCGCTCGCAACGGCTTACCGCCGGTCGACGCGCTGAACGTGGTGGATCGTCATTCGTTCTCGGGGATCCGATCGAATTCGGCCAGCCACGCGGCGTCCTCGCCGTCGCTCGGCGCACGCCAATCTCCGCGCGGAGACAGCGACCCGCCTGAGCCGACCTTGGGCGCGTTGGGGATGCAACTGCGCTTGAACTGGCTCTCACCGAAAAAGCGTCGGAGAAACACGGCGAGGTGTCGTTTGATCGCGCCGATGGGGTACTCGTGTCGCAAATCGACCGGTGTATCCGGCCACGCGCCGATGCTCCGATCATGCCAGGCACACCACGCGAGAAAGGCCACCTTGGGGGCCGCGTAGCCGAAACGGACCGTGTAGTAGAGGTGGAAATCTTGAAGGTCGTACGGACCGATGATCTTCTCGCTACCTTGAACCGGTTGGTCGCACGATTCATCGCTGGGAACGAGCTCGGGGCTGATGAGCGTCGCGACGATGCGATCCAAGAGCTGGCTCGTCTCCCGTCCGAATCGTTGCGTGTCGGCGACCCAACGAATCACGTGGCGGATGAGGGTCTTCGGTACACTCGCGTTGACGGCGTAGTGAGACATATGGTCGCCCACGCCATAGGTACAGAAGCCCAAGGCGAGCTCGCTGAGATCACTCGTGCCCACCACGAGCGCGCGGTGCAAATTCGCGAGCCGAAAGAGATGACTCGTTCGTTCGCCCGCCTGAACGTTTTCGAACGTGACGTCATACACTTTTTCGCCTGCGGCGTAGGGGTGGCCGATGTCGGCGAGCATTTGCAGGCATGAGCCGCGGATGTCGATTTCGTGCGCGTCGCAGCCGACCGCCTGCATGAGCGCGCGCGCCTGCTCGAGGGTGCGGTCGCTCGTGGAAAAGCCCGGCATCGTATAGGCGAGAATGTTGCGACGCGGCAGCCCGAGCTGATCCATCGCCTGCGCGCAGACCAGCAGCGCATGCGTCGAGTCGAGCCCGCCCGAGATCCCGATCACCACGCGGTCGATACGAGAAGCTTCGAGGCGCTTGGCCAGACCCTGCACCTGGATCTGGTAGACCTCGGCACAACGGTGGTCGCGCTTCGAAGGCTCCGCCGGTACGTAGGGGAAACGTTCCCAGCTTCGCGCGGGGAGCAGCGCGCCCTTGCGCGGGAGCTCGAGCGCAAAATCCACGACGCGAAAGCGGGTCACCTCTTCCCTCGCTCGCGCTGCGGCATCGCCGAAGCTGTTTTGTCGCATCCTCTCCTGCCAGAGTCGCTCGAGGTCGATCTCGGCGCAGACGAGCTGGGGCTTCGTGAGGAATCGCTCAGATTCGGCGAGCAGCGCCCCGTTTTCGTAGACGAGCGCGTGACCGTCCCAAGCCAGATCGGTGGTGGACTCCCCTGGCCCGGCTGCCGTGTAGACGTAGGCAGCCACGCAACGCGAGGATTGGCTCGCCACGAGCAAGTGACGATATTCGGCCTTGGCGATCGTCACGTTCGATGCCGAAAGGTTGAGCAGCACCGTCGCGCCGGCGAGCGCCGCGTGCGAAGAGGGGGGGATCGGAACCCACACGTCTTCGCAGATCTCGACGTGGAACGTAAAAAGTGGCTGCTCGTCCGCGCGAAACAGGAGCCGACTCCCAAATGGGACCTCTTTTCGCCCTCCCAATGGGATCGTGTCGCGGTGCGCGACGTCTCCCCGCGTAAATTGTCTCGTTTCGTAGAACTCGCGATAGCTCGGCAAATAGGTCTTGGGAACGACGCCCAGAATGCGCCCGCGGTGGAGCACCACCGCACAGTTGTAGAGCCGGTGGTCGATGGAAAGCGGTACCCCGACGACAGCCACCGTTGCGACTCGCAGGGAGGCAGCGCGCACGGATTCGAGCGCCGTCAGGCACGCATCGAGAAGGGAGCGTTGATGAAAGAGGTCCTCGCAGGAGTAGCCGGAGAGCCCAAGCTCGGGAAACACGGCCAAGATCGCCTTTTGGCGCGCAGCCTCCTCGAGCAGCGCCGTCGTTTGCGCCCCGTTGTAGCTCGGGTCCGCTACACGCAAAGAGGGTACAGCGGCGCCCACCCGCACGAAATCGTGGTTGTAGAAGTTGAAAAATGCGTCGCCGGGTCTCACACCGCGATCCCTATCACATGCTCGCCGGTAGTATTGCGGAGCCCGCGCATGTCAACCGGCGGGGCCGGGACGGGTCCTTTCGAGGTTATCTCTTTTGCCATTGGATGGGCTATTTCGCGTCAGAGGGCAGGGTATGCATACTTACTTCGAATCCCGTACCCTTTCGAAGGGTGCGGCTCTTTTCGAGCGGCGCCTGACGACCACGTGCCCCTTTGGGGACAACGGCCGAGGCGGGTGTGGCGTTGTCGAGCGGCCGTGAGCTAGGTGTGTTCTCAAACGCCGGACGAGGTATGCATACTTACCTGACCAAGTGAAGTAAGCATGCGTACCCTGGTGCTCACCGAAAAAAGGGCCAACACACTATGCCGGTGTTTGCTTGAAAAAGAGCCGCACCCTTTCGTCATTCGGCGCCCACCGCGCCCCCTAGCGGGGATCGACCGAAAGAAGGACCATTGCCCGCTGCACTCGCCGTAGACTAGGCGCATCTGCGGGAGGCGCACCGTCGCGACATACCGTGCACAAGCATTTCTTCGACGAAAACAGCGCTCCCGGGCAGACCGATACGCGCAAGCTCCTGGCTCCCGACGCGGCGTCGGCGGGAGGGGTGAGCGGTGCCGAACCGCCCCTCGAGAACGAAGGCGCGCGACACGGCAAGCGGCACGAAACGGCAGCCGGATTTACCTCCATCTACGAAACGGCTCGGTACGGCCTGGAGCAGATGGGCACCTCGCGCAGCGTGCGGACGTTGCTCAAGCTGAATCAGAAAGATGGGTTCGATTGCCCGAGCTGTGCGTGGCCGGATCCCGACGGCGATCGCAAGCTTGCCGAGTTTTGCGAAAACGGAGCCAAAGCCGTCGCCAGTGAGGCAACGAAGCGGCGCGCGA
>Ga0137373_10005342_pt1 | contig 13920 bp, 11 predicted proteins | sample SagtaG_5_FD_104912 | JGI IMG/M metagenome (GOLD analysis project Ga0137373, IMG submission 104912) | Vadose zone soil microbial communities from Sagehorn Ranch, Mendocino, California, USA - Sage1_R_80_16 metaG | ecosystem: Environmental > Terrestrial > Soil > Vadose zone | place: USA...
AGGGGCACGACGCAGGTCGACATCGCGATCCGGCCGGGCGCCGCGCTGACGGTCGCCTGGCGCGAGAAGAACCTCGTCGAGAAGAGCGCCGCGGCGCCTCTTCGAGCGTCGGCGACGCTTTACGCTCGAAGTGACATCGTCGGAGGAAGCCTCGTCACGGACGTGACGGCGCGCGTGACGGCAAAGGCGGGACGAATCGGCGGCCTCGAGTTCGAGATCCCGGCCGATTCGAAGCTGCTTTTCCTGCGGGGGGCCGGGCTGCTGGCGGCCGAGGCGGAAGGCAGCCGCGTTCGCGCCTCCCGCGCGTCCCCGTCGCCGGACCCGCTGGAAGCGCGCCTGCGCCTGACACGTCCACTCGACGAGGGAGCGCCCTTCGATTTGCCCGCGCCTCGCCTCGTTCTCGACGGCCCGGTGGACACCTACGTCGAGCTCAAGCCTCCCCAGGGCGTCCTGGCCGAGCTGCTCACGGCCGGCAGCTTCGAGCCCGCGGAGATCGAGAAGCTGCCCGCGTCGGTTCGCCCGCTCGCCGCCGAGGCGGAGGAAGTGCTGCATCTTCCAGAGGGCGCGGCCGAAGCGAAATCCGCCGTCTACAAGCTGATCCGGCTCGAGGCGGCGCCCGTCCTGACGGCGCAGGTCCGCGCGGTCCGCGGGCGCACCCTCGTGTCGGAAAGCGGCCACGCGCTCTCCCGCATCGAGTACGAAGTCGTGTCGTCGGCCAAGCCCTTTCTCACCGTTCACCTGACGCCCGGCAGCCGCTTCTGGGGCGCCGAGGCGATGGGCCGGCCGATCCTGCCGGCGATGCCCGAAGCGGACTCCGTGGCTGTTCCGCTGCGTGCCGGGCGCCGGCGGATCGCGCGGGTGGTGCTCTACGTCCTTTCGCCGGCCGCCCTGCCGCGGGGCAAGGGGATCTTCGAGTTCGTGCCGCCCGCGACCGACATCCCGATCTCCGCGCTCGCCTGGAGCTTTGGCCTGCCTTCGGGAGCGCAGTATCGGCTCGCCGGTTCCGACTACCGCGAAGGCGCAGCCGCCCCGTCGGCTGCCGCCGATGATGGGGCCGGGACGGCAGCCGTCAGCGAGCTCGCTCAGCGCGCCCAGGAGGCTCTCGCCCGGGAGACCCGCGCCGCCGGCCGCGCGCCGATTCTGCCGCGGATGCCCGATCTCGTCATCGCCGCCGCGGCGCGCACCGACCTGCCGGGCTCGAAGCTGCCCCCGATTCGTCTCGAAGTCCGGCCTCAGTCGAGGCGCGAGGAGTGGCAGTGAGCCGCCGCGGGACCGCTGCCGCCGTCCTGCTGCTGCACGCGGCTCTCTTGGGCCTGCCCGCCAAAGCCTTGGCGACGGCGGGCGCCGCCGAGGAGAAACAGGCGTCGGAGGCGGGGTGGGTTCGCCTTTCGCTTCCGGAGTACGACCGCCTCTGGAAGAGCGCGCGCCGGCCGCCGGAGAAGACGCCGCTCGAGGCGGCGTTCACATCGACGACGTTCGTTCTGGAGGCCGAAGCGGGCTCGCCGCGCCTCCACGCGACGCTCGAGGTCGCCTCGTTGTCGGACAAACCGCAGATGCTGCCTCTTCCGGACCTCGGCGTTCTCTATGCCTCGGAGGTTTCGGGCGACGGGGCGGCACTTGTCTCGGGAGAGTCGGGCGAGCTGCAGCTGCGCCTGACGCGGCGCAGTCGGTTTGTCGTGCACGTCCACTCGGTTCCGGGCCGCGAACAGAAGACCGGGGCCGTGCAGATCTCCTGGAGAGTCCCCGACTCTCCTTCGAACCGGTTTACGGCCACTCTGCCGGCCGGCCACGAGAACGTGACCCTCGCCGGCGGAAGCTTTTCCGTCCAGGCAGGCCGGTCGGGTCCGGTGCGCGTCGCCGGAACGCTTCGGCGCGGCGAGGCCGCCCGCTTCGTCTATGCCGTGGCCGAGGCACGCGCTCCCGAGGAGAATCTCCTCGCCTCCGCCTCGGAGTCGCGCCTCTACCGGCTCGGCGAGAAGTCTCTCGGCGTCGCCAGCCGCCTGCGCATCGAGGTTCTTCGCGGAACGTTGAAGACATTTGCCGTCGAGGCGTCTCCCGAGCTCACCGTCACCTCGGCCTGGGCTGCAGGCAACACGGTGACCTCCTTCGAGCGCGACCCGGAGAGACCCGGCCGGCTCGTTCTGACGCTCGAGCGCGGCGTGATGGGAGGAACGGTCGAAGTGTTTTTTCTGCTCGAGAAGCCAGCGCGCGCCGAGGCCGGAGCTCTGATGCTGCCGGAGATCGGCCTCCCCGATTTCCTGCGGGGAGAAAACGCGGTGGCGGTGACGAGCCCTCGGCCCGTCGTTCTCGACGAGGCGAAGGGACGGCGCGACGGTTACGAGCGCATCGACGAGACGGATCTGCCAGCCGAGCTGCGGGAGATCGCCGACGCGACGGTGCTTCTCGCCTTGCGCCGCATCGGCGTCGCCCCTCCCGCGCTCGCACTGCACGTTTCCTCCTTCCCGAACGCCTCCGGCCTGGAGGGCGTGATCGACCGCGCGAAAGTTCTGACCGTCGCGGCCCGGGACGGCAGCCGCGTCGACCGCTGGCAGCTCGAGCTGCAGACGCGCGAGTCGCTCGTGCGGATTCCTCTGCCCGCCCACGCGACGTTGTGGAGCCTGCAGGTGGACGGCAAGCCCGCGCGCCCCCAGACAGAGCAAGGTCAGTTGCTCGTTGCGCTCGGGCGAGGCGAGAAGGCCGCCCGCACGCGGCGCCTCGAGATCGTGCTCGCGATACCGGGCGCTCTCGCGCTGCCACGGCGCGGCCCGGCGCGAGTCGACATGCCGAAGCTTCCCTTCCCGGTCACTCACACCGAGTGGGACCTGCTGCTGCCCGAGACAGCCCAGTACCGCTACGCCGGCGGAACGGTCTCGCCGGCGCCGGCGCATGAGGAGTCGGCGATGCCGGCCGCCCGAACCGCCGCCGCGTCGGGCCTGACCTCGACGAACAACGTCTATAACCTCGACGGCGCGGCGATGGGCAAGACCCGCGGCTCGGGCCGGCTGACGGGAAGGGTCCTCGACGAACAGGGAGGCGCCTTACCCGGCGTCAACGTGGCGCTCGTTGGCAAGGACAACGCGTATCAGCGCAACACGACGACCGATGCAGAGGGTCACTTCGTTTTTTCCGACGCACCGGAGGGCGACTTCAAGATGATCGGAAACCTCCAGGGCCTTGCCGCTGTCGAGCGATCCATCGCGCTGCCGGAAGGGGGCAATGTCGGCGCGGACCTGAAGATGCCGCTGGCCAGCGCGGTGGAGGTCACCGTGGCGGCCGAGGCGCCCGTGATCGACAGGACGAATGCCGCGGCGAGCTACTCCTATCGGCCCGACGCGCTGAAGGAGTCCAGGAAGGCGCCCAGGACGAAGGCCGAGCCGGCCCCTTCGCCGCAGCGCCAGACGCTCTCCGACGAAGAGCGCGCCTCTCTGCAACGCACGATGGAGGCGGGTGTGGCGGCGATCGCGGTCGAGCTGCCCGTGGAAGGCAAGAGACTTCACTTCGAAGGAAGCCTGCTCGTCGATGAGGCGGCGTCCATCGAGTTTCAGGTGCGGCCCGCAAGGCGGGGATGGCTGGGATTTTAGATTTCGGATTTTGGATTTTGGATTTTCGCCCCTCTAAGCTTTCCTTCAGTTTTCCCCAACTGACTCATGGACAGCCGCTCGATGCGCGAGCTCGCGCCGAAGCCGCACGTTCGTGAGCGTCCTGCACGCGATTTGCTCTTCTCAACTTCGGAGGTGATCATGGCTCGATTCAGAAAGTTCTTAGTTGTGGCGGTCATCCTGGCGGCTTTCGCCCTCGCCTCAGGGTGCGGTGGCAAGTCGTACAAGTCCCCGACGAATCCCGGCACCACGCCGGCGCCCGGATATTGAACGATCGCCGCGCCGCGGGTACAATCCCTTCAAACCCTTTCGAAGTGGAGGACCCATGCGACGCGTTCTCACCGCGGGCGTCGGGTTTTTTCTGGCCGTCGCGCCGCTTCTGGCCGCCAGCTCCAAGGAATGCCTCGACCTGGCGGCCACGCGCGACCATGACATCAGCAGCCCCTCCGGAATCCGAGTGACCGTCACGGGCCGCAACCACTGCCAGGAGGACGTCGAAGGCGCTCACGGCCACTTCAAGGTCAAGGCGCTCGGCACGGGCAATGCGGTCGTCGGCTCGCAGCGCGGCCGCTTCGGCGGAACCGTGGCGCCAGGCAGCCGGGTCGAAACCAAGCTCTTTGTCGTTTGCGACCCGGACCGGGTCCAATCCGTCAGCGTCGAGTCGAACTAAAGTTCAGCCTCGCTCGAGACCGCGGTGTCGTCTGTGGAGTCAGCCGTGCGTCCGTGTATGGCGGTTCGTCTGGAAACGAGAGCTTTGCAACCGCCGGAGCTCAAGGAGGATCGGGTGGTCGGCGTCGGCGAGGGCAAGCAGGTTCAAGAGTTCTGTTTCGAGTTTCTGAGCGTCCGCCATCCGACCAGCTCTCCGGTACAGGCGGGCCAAAAGGAGTTGGTTGCCTTCCCAGAGAACCCCGTTGCTCACCCAATGGAAGGCGACGTGCCTCTGCGTCGATCCGAGCTCGAGGACACGGATGGCGCCATCCAGATCTCCCTGGCGAGCGAGGGCGGAAGCGAGAGTCTGCATGCCCAGCAGAAAGGCGGCCCTGCCGAAGACTCGAGTACTTTCCTGGCTCTTCCTCAGTTGATCGATGGCTTCCGCGGTACGGCCTCGGGCCATCGCCAACTCGCCACGAGCGGCTTCCAGAGTCCCGGAGAGGAGAACGGATACCGGCTTTCCTTCATTCTCGGCGAGAACTTGTCCGGCCTGATCGATGAGGCCGCTGCGGGTCAACAAGATTCCGATGATCAGAGGAACGTTGTCCGAATGCGCGACGAGCGCGCTCGAAAGGCTTTTGAGCTCTCGTCGATTCCCCCGAAGCAGCGACAATCCGGTGAGCTCCAAGGTCGGATCCGAGAGGCGATGAAAGTACTCCTCTGCGGTCCTGAGCTTTCCAAGGGTCAGGAAGACATTTCCGAGCTGCTGCAGAGCGCCATCCTGCTTCAGCAAGGGTGCCGAGTCCAGTTTTTCGGCAAAGCGTGTCGCAAGGGCGAGCGCCCCGGCCGCGTCCCCCTCGAGCCAGCGTTTGTTGGCGGGGAAAAGCTCCAACCAGGCGACTTCGGAAGGAAACTCGCGCATGACATCCGGAGAGTCCAGTTCGCGCGTCTGGCGGACATAGAAACTCGCTCGAGCGAGATCGGGCTCGAACTGGGCGAGATACCAGCCCGCCCAGAACTTCGCCTCAAAGTCCTTCGGGCGCAAATCCGCTCTGCGCACCGCGCACCGTGCGGCGTCCTTGTTCCGTCCGCTGTTGATGTAGAAGTCGATGAGATTGTTTGTAGCCCAGAAGTGGTCGGGGTGGATACTCAGCAAGGCCTCGTAGGCAGCGACAGCCTTGTCGCTCTGGCCTAGAAGATCGTAGTAGCTCCCACGGATGAAGTAGCGCTCACGCTCGGTGGTCCGCTCCGAGAGGCGGAAGGCTATGTCGGCCGGGGGGAGAAATTCCTCCTTCGGCCTTTCCTGGTTTCGGATCGCATGGGCAAGGTGGATATGGGCCGAGGCGAACTGCGCGTCCTCGGCCACCGCCTGCTTCAGGAGCTCCTCTGCGGCCGCCGAGTTTCCCGTCGCGATGAGGGCGTCGGCCCGGGAATAGAGCTGTAAAGCCCTGAGCGAGTGCGTTGTGACCTTCAAAAGATCTCTCTCGCCCGGCCGGGTCAAGGCCGGACTCTCACCGAGCATCGCCCGAACCTTGTCGGAGATGCGCCGCGTCGCCGGCAACAGCTCTTCGTAGCGAGCCGCCTCCTCGGCGACACTCGCGATCGAGGTGCCTTGGCTCGGGTCCACGAGCTGGACACTGAGGAGGTACTTTGGCCCGAACCTTTCGATCCGTCCCGTGATCAGCGCACGAATGTCCCCATCCCGGAGGCAGATCTCCCGCCCGATGTCGGCATCCACTCGCGTATCGAGGGGCTTCCTCATCAAACGCAGGGCGTCACCGACTCGCTCCTGGGGGACGACGTTGACGTAGCTCGAATTGGAGAGTTCCCGCTCGAGCGCGTAGTCGAGCGCCCCGTCGAAGAGCGGCTGCCCGCTCCGGTTCTCGAATGCAGCCACGAGAACCCAGTCCCGGGCCTGGAAGGCAAGAGGCCGCGGCGATCCGGCTGCGGGGGCTAAGGCGTTCCGGGAGAGCCAGGCGACCACGCCAACGACGAGAACCGCGAGCGCAAATCCCACCCCGATCCAAGCGGCCTTTCGGGAACTCTTCGGAACTGGGGGTGTCGAGCCCCTGGCGTGCTCGGACTCGTCCATGCCGGTTTCGACATCGGATGCTGCGGGCTCGACCGATGGGAGCGCGACCCCCTCAGTGGCGTTTCGATCGCTGAGGTTTCCTCCGCGGTCGTTCCACCAGCCGTCGAGCTCGGACTTGTAAGCGTAGACCGAATCGCCCTTATCGTGAGCATGGCGGCGAACCGGAAGCCCTTCGTCCTTCTCCCAGCGCCTGGCGCTGCGCACGCTGCGGCGAAGGTAGGCGGCGATCTCCTTCCAAGAGTCCAGCCGGCCGTCCGAACTTGAGTCGGAGGCGCCGAGAGGGAGCTCGTCGGGGCCACTGCTCATTGGAAAACCGGTAGTCGCACGCATCATATCCGACCCTCTCCGACCGGCGTCCGCCCCTGCCAAAAGCGGCCATTCTCCCGTGGCCACCTTTGCCACCTTGACTCGATCACTCAGCGAGCAGAGATAGAGAACCAGAAAGGAGAAAAGCCATGAAAACGATCCGCGTCGCGAAGATTTCGATTCTGCTGGCAGGCGCTTTCTTATTCCTTGGGGTTGCGTTCCCTGCACGGGCGGGGACATGCCACGTCACGCTGGATAAGAACAACACTCAGGGTAACGGCGACTGCGCCAACGTAACTTCCGGGGCCGGGACCTGGGTTTTCACTTACACGGTAACGGGAAAAGTGACTTCGTTCGGACGGCACATCAAGAACAACCCCGGGGCCGGAGATATCTGCTGGCAGTCGGGCATCCGGAAGCCGAAGAGCGGAGGGGACACGGCTCCTGGAATTCCCGCCGCAGCGCAAAGTGCTTGCGGCGACGAATTTACCGACACGAACGGTGATCCGCTCACGCTCTCTGCGTTCATCCAGGGAGGTTCCGACGCCAGAGTAGACATCACGGTCGATTATCCGGATCCACTTCCCTAGGCGGCAGTGCTTCGAAGAGCATGAAGAACAGAAAGTTGCAGTTGCTCCCTCTTGGCCTGCTCTTTCTTTTGCCGGTCGGCGTCGGGTCTCTGGGCGCAGCCTTCGCGGCGGAGACGCAATCGATCCCGGCCGTTTCTACTGCTGAAGTCGAGAACGTCCGGGTTACGGACGCTTCGAGCGGCTTTCCATTTCAGGCCGAACCCAGCATCGTTGTCGACGGGCAGGGCCGGATCTTTGCAGGTTGGAAAGAGATGAACGAGATCGGGGGATTCAACCGGGTTGGTTTCGGCCGCTCGCTCGACAGCGGACGCACTTGGGAGAGAAGTCTCATCGAAGATTCCGCTCCCCTTCAACACCAGTCTGACCCGTGGCTTGCTGTGGACGAATCCGGCCGGGTCTATTACACGCGGACGCAGGGCGCGGGCCTTTTCGTGTCGAGCTCCGGCGATGGCCTGACGTGGGACCGCATGATGAACATCAACGACCAGCCGGACAGCGCCGACAAGTCATCCATCAGGAGCGACGGAAACGGAGCGATCTACGCGAGCTACGTGACCGCCGGGCCGACCGCTCCCCGCGACATGAAGATCGTCGCCACGCGCTCCGTGGACGGTGGTGTCACCTGGGGCCAGAGCAAGGTTTTGGTGAGTGGACTCAACCCGTTTGCGCCGGTCATCGCCACGCGGCCGGACGGAACGGCTCATGTCGTCTGGTGGGCGCCGCTCTCTGCGACACGTCCGGGCGCCAATATCATGGCCAGCACCACCACGGACCGCGGTGCAATCTGGGGCGCTCCCGTCCGGGTGAACAGCACGCCTGGATCGGCCGTGTACGACGCGAGTATCGGACCGCCGAAGCGCATCCCTTATCCCTCGGCGGCGACGAACTCCGACGGAAGCCTCTTCGTGGCCTGGGCGGACAAGGAAAAAGGCGAGTACAACATCGTCGTGGCGAGGTCCGACGACAGCGGGACCACCTGGTCGGAGCCCGTTCAGGTGAATGACGTGGACACCGGGGACCAGTGGATGACCGCCATCGCGGTGGACGCCAACGACATTCTTCATGCCGCCTGGTTCGACGCGCGAACAGGCAACATCAACCTCTACTACGCGAATTCCACGGATGGCGGGAGGACGTGGTCGCCGAACCTGCGGATCACCGACCAGGAAACGCCTTCGAACGCGTTTTCGCTCGGCGAGTATCTCGGACTGGCGGCGGACCGGAACGGCGCCGCCTGCATGGTCTGGACCGACGGGCGCAACGGCGGCTCGGCCATCTACTTTGCGCGGACGGCCGGTCTGCCCCTGGTTCCGGTCGACCGATTCCCACCCGTTCGAGCGGCTTCTCGCGGCAGCAAGCCACGTGCTCTCCCGCCGCGAAACTAGGCGATGCACACGCGCGCGGCGAGCGTGGATGGTGCCGGCCCGAGCCGCCGAGCTCCTCGACGGAAAAACCAGGCTGAGGCTTCGATGAGATCGTTTTGCCCTGCCTCCACTGCTCATCCTCTTCTCGCTTCTGTCTCGGCTGGCTGCGGCTCAGGTCCCGGGCGACGCGTCGATCCGCAAGATCCTGCAGGAGCGCTTCGACTCGAAGCGCTCCGCCGGGACAACCCGTACGCCGACTACCCGGTCGAACGGATATACGACTTTCTCTCCCACTACGAGCTGCCGCGCAAGCCCGGCGAAAAGTACGAGTACTCGAACCTGGGAGTCGGGCTCTTGGGACACCTCCTCGCGCGGAGAGCCGGCTCGAGCTATGAGGAGAAAAGGGGCGCGTGACGCAACTCGTCTTGCATCAGAACGGGAGCGACCAGCCGGGCCACAAGGTCCGGTGAGTCCGACGACGATCAACCGGATTCTGTCAAGCGGAGCGTCGTCGATGCCGCTTTTCAATCGACGCCGCCGCATGAAGAAGTAGCGCGGCGCCGAGAAACAGAAGATTTGCAACTCCGATGAACTTAAAGAACGAGGGCGTCAAGAGCGTATAGAAGCCGATAGGGACGAAGGAAAAAATGAAAACAACGTCCATTCCTACAGGTCGGGCTGCCCACGAAAGATAGGCGCCTATTCCGGCAAAACCGACCATGAGCGCGACAATCACGTAGCTTCCAGCCGTTCGACCGTTAGTGCCGTACGGATTGAGAAAGAGACTGACGATCCAAAGTGCGGTGCTCGTCAGGCAGGAGCAAATTCCAAAAAACCGGGCTATCTCCCTGAGCGACTGCAGCCGGATGTCGGTCATGGTCAGCCCCAATTTAAAAACAATTGTTTGTGCCATTTTGTGAGAACCACCCGAAAGCAAGAGAGCTGTATTCCCCAGATTCATAGTGAGACCAGTCGATACTTACTCCGATTCCGGTCGCCAGAGAAATGCGAGCAGTCTGTGTCACATAGGTGGCTTGACTCGGGTTGCCGAAATCCCAGTTGTAGTAGTTGCCGACGACCGTCAGGTCCAGATTTAAGTAACTGCTGCTCGGGAACTTTTGGCAGGAGCTGATGAACCAATGAGTATTGAGCGGCGAAGGATTAGCCCCCCAACAGGTTCCGCTAAGCGGCGCCGACCACTGGCAGCCACCCGAGTCCTCGTACGCTGACCAGCTGGCATTCGCGGTCGTATTCGTCAGTTCGTAGAGAAGTGGGTCGAGGGTCTTAATGCTCACCGTCCAGTACCCGCCGCAGGTATCACAATCGCATACCGGCGGTAGGTACGGCTGAACCGAGACAACTGGACGGCCAGGCGTGGCCACGATTTGCCTCTTTCCGTCGAGCGGTCGGTCGCGAATGAGTCCATCGGCACCGTCGTCACCGGGAGGGTCGTCTCGACTCCAGCCGTGGTCCGGTGTAATGCGAGAGAGGCCGCCGGCGCCGTCGGCGCGCGCCCGGTCCGGAGCGAGAAAAGTTCGGTAGGTGGCAGCGACCGTGTCAACTCGGAAAAAGAAGGCCTCATCCACCGCGCGACGGGTCGCGAGCATTTTTCCTCTCAACACGCGTGTGCCATCTGAGAGCAGCTCGAGCCGAAGGCTTGCAAACTCGATATCGCTCCAGACTCCGCAGTCAGCTCGGTAGCGCTGACGATCTCCGCTCCGCTTCTGTTCAAGAGCAGGGCCTCAGGCGAAGCCTGAATAGCGGGCGTTGGAACTTGAGCCGCGACAGCATGAACCAGCATCAGGGACCCGAGGGCCACAACGTTCGCTCGGATACCGCCTCCCGGTTTCGGAGATTCTAAGGCGAGCATCTCTGGCGCGCAACGGCTGCGGCATTTCCCTCGACCGGATCGAGGTGCTTGGAGAATTCAGGCGGAGATAGCCTTCGTTGCGGGTCCGAGTCAACTAATTTCCCGAAGCCCCAATGCCGGCGTGTCTAGCGTCCGCATCATGCCGTCTTCGATCACGAAGCCTCCCTCGACCACGTCGCGGGCCAGGTCCAGGCTGCCGTCGAGATCGAGGTAGCGTGTGGCCGGCGAAGCGAAGGCCGCGTGCAGCGCCGCGGCGATCGAGACGATGCTTTCGTCCATGCAGCCCCACATGAGGTCGATGCCGGCCGCCTCGGCGATGGCGGCGATGCGCAGCGCCGGACGGACTCCGCCGCACTTCATCAGCTTGACGTTGAAGATGCCGCAGGCGCCCGGCGGCGCGACGAGAGCGAGCGCGTCCTTCTCGTCGAGGAGCGACTCGTCGGCGGCGACGCGGCGGCGGACTTCCTGCGGCATCGCCCGCAGGTCCGCGACGGCCGAGGCCTTGACCGGTTGCTCGAGGAACTCGAGCTCGATCTCGGCTGTGGCCTGAAAGAACCGAAGCGTCTCCTCGCGCGAATAACCCTGGTTGGCGTCGGCCCGGATGTGGATGTCCGGCCCGACCTTTTCTCGCAGCCGGATCAGCCGCTCGATGTCTTCCTCCAGGGCGCGGCCCACTTTGACCTTCAGCGCGCGGAACCCGCGGCCCACGTACTCCTCCGCCTCCGCGAGCGTCTCGGCCAGCGCCTTGATGCCGATCGTGATGGAGGTCGGCAGGCGCCGGTGCGCCCGCCCGAGCACATCGGCCAGCGGCAGGCCGAGATGTTTCGCGAAGACGTCGTGCAGCGCGATATCCACGGCGGCCCGCGCGGCGGGAGCTCCAGGCGTGCGCTCCTCGAGCTCCCGGCAGAGGAGCGGAAGCTCGCGGGCGTCGCGCCCCACGAGCCAGGCAAGCCGATCCTCCGACAGGGCCGTCCGGCACGCCTCCTTCGTCTCGCCCGTCACGTGCGGCTCGGGCGAGGCGGCTCCCAGGCCGAGGATCCCGGTGTCGGTCTCGACCCGGATGATCACGTTCTCGACCGCGGCGACCGACCGAAACGTGATCGTGTACGGGCGCGTCAGCTCGAAGGCTTCCACGCGGCTTGCGACCGAGCGAATCCTCAAGCGGCTCGCTCCCGCGCGATGAAATCCGCCAGGACCGGAACGAGCCTTTCCACGCCTTCCTCGAGGGGCAGCACGACGGGGATCCCGAGGGAGCGCTCGAGCCCGGCGCGCGAAGCTTCGAGTCCCTCGGCCGTCATCCCGCGTCCGTTCAACGCCAGCGCGAGGGTCCGGGCGCCGAGCAGCCGGAGAAGCTCGATCTCTTCTTCGATCGGCGGAATGACGAGCTCCTGCGACTCGAACCCTTCGAAGAATCGCCGCGCCGGAGCATGCTGCAGAACGACGCCTTTCGCCCCGGCCGAAAGGATCAGCTCGGAGCCGCACGGTCCGCTCGGGTTTCGCAGGGCCGATTGTCCTTCGATCAAGATCACGTCGGGCGAGAGCTCCTTCGCGCACGAGACGATTGCGTGCTCGAGCTCTCCCGTGACGAAGTCGTTGGGCAGCGCGTCGAGGACGATCCCGAAGCGGGCTCCCTGCAGCCAGCCGGTCTGGCCGGTCGCAATCCATTCCGCGCGCACTCCCGAGCGCCGGCAGGCTTCGGCGAGCATCCTGGTCGTCGTCCGCTTGCCGAGCGCGCAGTCGGTCCCGAGGACCGCCACGCGGGGCGTCGGCAGCGCCAGGACCTCGCCCGTCCAGAAGTGGAGGCCTCTCTTAGGCCCGGGGTTGCGGACGTCGATGATCGAGACGCCCAGGCGCTTCGCCGCGGCGGCGATCTCTAGATCCTCCGCGGCGAACTCGTGCAGGCCGTTGACGATCGAAAGACCCCGCTCGACGGCCTCGAGAAGAACGGCCTTGATTTCCGGCGTCAGGTGCCCGCCGTGCGTCGCGACGCCCACGACGGCGAAGTCCGGCTTCGCTGGCAGCTTGGCGAGCGCCTCGGAGAGCGAGGCGAAGATCGGGATCCCCCGCGGACGGCCGTCCAAAACCTCGCCTGCGTCGCGCCCGGCTGTGGGCGCATCGACGACGCCGACGATCCGATAGCGGTCCGTGCCGCGCACCAGGCCGTGCGCCGTCTTACCGGTGACCTCCGCGTAGGAGCCGCCGCAGAGAACCAGAGCCGTGCCGTCCATGGAGGCGCATTATCCGTGGACCGGGCTTTCGGACGACGGGGCCCTCCGCCGCGACTCCCGGCTCCCGGGTTAGAATCTCGCCTGATGACGGAAACAGCCCAATTCTCCGACTACAAAACCGTCCTTTACCCGCAGGAAGACGGCAGTGGTTGGGTCGCGGAGATTCCGGCAATCTCCGGCTGCTACGCGCTCATGCCGACACGGGGCGAAGCGCTCGTCGAGATTGAACGGGTATTCAGAATGATTTCGGAGGAGTATTCGGAGCAGGGCAAACCTCTCCCTACCGATCGGACCGAGCTGCTGACGCGTGCCTAGCGCGACGGCTCGCGATTTCCAACGAGTCGCGGCGCGTCTCGGTTTCACGAGGACCCGAACGACCGGAAGTCACGAACGCTGGAATCACTCGGATGGACGTTCGCTGACGATTCCAATTCATGGCGGCCCGGAGATTGGCTCTCCCCTCTACTTCAAGATACTTCGGCAGCTCGGCGTATCGGTCCAAGAATTTCAGAGCCTCAAATGACGGCAGAGCAAAGCAAGTCGGGCGCACCCGATACACCACCCGATCACGAGCTGCTCCGGGCCCTCGGTCCCGGCGACACGATCGCGCTGGTGGTTGGGACGATCATCGGCTCGGGAGTCTTTCTCGTGCAGGCCGATGTGGCCCGCGCTGTCCACGGGCCGGGGCCGATGCTCGCCGTTTGGGCGATCGGCGGATTTTTCACGCTCCTGGGGGCGATGAGTCTCGCCGAGCTCGGAGCGGCAATGCCGCACGCCGGCGGCCTCTATACGTTCGTCGCGCGCGCCTTCGGCCCGATGGCGGGTTTCCTCTGCGGCTGGATGCTGTTTACAGTCGGCACGTCCGGCTCCATCGCAACGCTCGCCGCCGCGCTTCCTATCTACCTGGGCGGCCTCCTTCCGCTCACGCCGGTCGGCGCAAAGGTCGTCGGCATCGGTGCGATCGCCGTTTTCACCGCCGTCAACGTGATCGGCGTGCGACACGGCGCCGTCGCTCAGAACGTGCTGACCGCCCTGAAGGTCGCCGGGCTGCTCGCGATGGTGGCCGCGATTTTCCTGTTGCCTTCGCCGCCTCGCTCGGAATCGACCGTCGCCACCGTTCCCGCCGGCCTCGCGGCTTTCGGCACGGCGCTGGTCGCGGTCCTCTGGGCCTACGAAGGCTGGCACGACGTGAGCTTCGCCGCCGGCGAGATGCGGCAGCC
>Ga0137373_10005359_pt1 | contig 13905 bp, 15 predicted proteins | sample SagtaG_5_FD_104912 | JGI IMG/M metagenome (GOLD analysis project Ga0137373, IMG submission 104912) | Vadose zone soil microbial communities from Sagehorn Ranch, Mendocino, California, USA - Sage1_R_80_16 metaG | ecosystem: Environmental > Terrestrial > Soil > Vadose zone | place: USA...
AGATAATCAAAGCCTGAGCGTTGGCAAGCAAAAAGGAATCTCCTTCCTCAACCCGAATCTGCCCAACCCATTGTGGTCGCTACCTGTTACGGACTATTCCCCTCCAGACTTACGGAATCGCTGGCAAGAACTTTTTAAATTTTTTATTTCATTCTCATGTGGGAGTAAAGCGGCCGCGCGCTTCTGGGTAGCGTGGGCTGCTCATGAAGCTGGGACTGAATGTCGTTGGCCCGCAGGTGCGAAAATTTCGCGTTCGCAAAGGCTGGACTCAATCAGTTCTGGCACAAAAGCTCCAACTTCAAGGCTGGAGCATCAGCATCGGTTCACTTGGGAAACTGGAAGCGAAATTGCGGCGAGTGCCAGATTGCGAATTGATGTTCCTTGCCAGAGTGCTCGGTGTTTCGATTGGCGATTTGTTACCCCGCAACTTACCCCTGAAACAACTTGGGCCGAAGCTTCAGTCAGGCAGCCGAATAGCGGTGTTCCCGGCTCGCGGGGAGAAATGAAACCGCCTGAAATCACGTCCAAACCTTGGCGTTGATTGTGCAGGCATAGTTAGCATGTTTTGAAAAATTCAGGTTGCCGCCCTTGCAAAGCGGGGTCCAGCTTCTGCGCGTTTTGGGTCAGTCGCTTTGCTCCGAGGACCCTTCGCCTGCGCGGCCCAGAAATTGGTTGTGACTCCGCACGGTCGATCCGGTATAAGGCCGGCATGTCGTTTGCCGATTTTCCCGAACAACAGCAGGTCGTGCAAGTGTTGCAGCGCAGCCTGGAACGAGGTCGATTGTCGCACGCCTACCTTTTCACCGGCGGCGACCTCGCGGAACTGGAGGCGATGGCGGGGACGCTGGCCAGGACGCTGAACTGCCGACAGCCGCGCAAAGGCGCGGCGGGCGCGGCGCTCGACAGTTGCGATCGCTGCCCGGACTGCCGCCGAATCGCCGGCGCGGTCCATCCCGATGTTCACTGGGTGCGCCCGGAATCGAAGCTGCGGGTCATCACCATCGATCAAATGCGCAATTTGATGGAAGCGGTGCATCTCAAGCCGACCGAGGCGCGGTTCAAAGTCGCCGTCATTGTTGGCGCCGACCGTTTGAACGTGCAGGCGGCCAATGCCTTCCTGAAAACACTGGAGGAACCGCCGCCGCGTTCGGTCCTGATCCTGCTTTCGACCGAACCCGAACGAATTCTGGAAACGATACTCTCGCGCTGCCTGCGGTTGAACTTCGCCGCGGAAGGCCGGCCCCGGTTCGACGAGGCGCAAACGGCCTGGCTGGCAAGCTTTGGCGAAGCCGCAGCCAGCGAGCAGAAAACTCTATTGGGCCGGTATCGTCTGTTGGGAGCTTTAATGGCGCGCCTGGCCCAGATTAAAGCAGAGATTGAAAACGCGCTCGGCGCCCGCTCGCCGTTGGAGCGTTACGAAGACGTTGACCCCCGCCTCCGCGAAAAATGGGAAGAGGAACTGTCGGCTGCCATCGAGGCAGAGTATCGCCGGCAGCGGACCGATCTGCTCGCCGGGCTCCAGTGGTGGTTGCGCGAGGTCTGGCTGCAAACATTGGCCGTCCCGGCCGATCGCCTTGGATTTCCGCCCTTGAAGAAAACGGCGGCGGCGGTGGCAAAACGCATTTCCTCGCGGGACGCTTTGGAGAACCTGCAGATACTCGAGCGGACCCAAGTGCTCCTGCACACGAACGTCCAGGAAGCGCTCGCCTTGGAAGTCGGCTTGCTGAAATTACGCCTCTCCGGTGCTGATCAGGACCCTTCACACCAGAGCAAGGTTGCGGTCGGCAAATCTCCGGAATGAAGTCGGAAAAACAAATTGGGGCACCCTGATGCAGCCGGCGCCCATGTTCAAGTTGTGAAGGCTTCCGTTGCCGGCGCGCCGGGTCGCTTTACCAAACGCGACCTTTTCGCGCTCGTTTTTGGACTGTTTCTCGGACTGACGATCGTCAAGTTTGGCAATCCGGTTATTCTCGACCACAAGATCGCTCCTCCATCCTCGTTGTCCGACGCCTGGAAAGACGCGTGGCCGACCCACTGGGGCAACGGGTTGGTGGCGCTGCTGGCAATTTTCGGCGCATGGCTGGCGGTCACTGAAAAGCTCCGCTGGGCCGGCGGACACAGGTTTTGGGTGCTGCCGACCGTATGGTTCGCGTGGCAACTTTTTTCCGCAAGGCAGACGGTGGATGCCGCCCTCACCGAAACGACCCTGTGGCATTTTGCTGGATGCCTCGCCTGCTATTTCCTGGGCGCGCAAGTGTTGGGACAGGAGCGCGCGCTGCGCTGGCTGCTGATCGGTGTGCTCGCGGCGTTTGCGGTTTGCCTCGTGCGGGCGGTTAATCAGCGGCTCATCGAGTTCCCGCGGGACCGACAACTCCTGCTGGAGGGTGAGCACGCGGGTTGGACCAACTTTCCGCCGGAGATGGTTCTGGAAATGAAACGCGATGGAACCATTATCACAACGAACGGCATGGACGTGGCAAATCCTGTCTTCCTCGCCAAGCTCGCGAAGGGGCGGGTCCACGGCACGCTGGTCTATCCGAACGCCTTGGCGGGCGCGGTGCTGTTGTTGCTGCCGCTTTCGCTCGTCCTGGCCGTGAACAAAACCCATGGCCTTCGGCCGTGGGTTCGCGCGGCCGTTATCGTGCTGACCCTGTTCCTGGGCGGCGCCGGCTTGTTCTGGACCGGTTCGAAGTCCGGGTGGCTGATCGCCATGGCGCTCGCCGGGGTTTGGTTTTTCCGGCTGAATTGGCCGGCGCATCTGCGGTGGGCAGCGCTTGTGGCGGTCGTGGGAATCGGAATGGCGGTTTTTGCAACGCGATTTCGCGATTACCTTGCCGCAGGTGCAACAAGTGTGGGAGCGCGGTTTGACTATTGGAGTGCGGCGGTGAAAATCACGGGGCAACACCCATTGCTCGGTTCCGGACCGGGTACCTTTCAGCGGCCCTATGCCCGGTTAAAGGCACCGGATGCCGAGATGGCAAGATTGGCGCACAATGACTACCTCGAACAGTTCTCCGATTCGGGCATCATCGGAGGAGTCAGCTTCGTGGCGTGGATTGGTCTGCTTCTAGGGACGCTAGGTTCGCGGTTGTGGCGGCTGCCCGACCCCTTGCTGCTCGCCGTGTTTCTCGGGTTGCTGGGTTGGCTGGTGCAGGGTTTCAGCGAGTTCGGCCTCTACATTCCCGCTCTGTCCTGGACGGCTTTCACTCTGCTGGGGTGCCTTCTGGGAGTATCAGAAAAAGCGAATCGACACAACTAACTTTCCCCTAACCAAATTGTGTCGTTCCAAAACAGACCTTCGGCCTCCATTCTTCGTTAACGTTACTTTGTCGCAAAGCCGACTACCAATCGACCCTCTTCCCCTCTTCCTTTGTGCCTTTGCAAGGATTCCGATTTGGTGTAGTACCGCGCTTTCGTGGTCTTGTGTTGAGAGGGGCGGAATTGAAATCGACAAGGCCAAATTGACGCAATATCGTCTGCAACGGCAATGAAGATTCTTTATCTCAACGGACCGAACTTGAATTTGCTGGGCCAGCGTGAGCCGGAGGTTTATGGGCGGACGACTTTGGCGGGAATAGAAGCTGAAGTGAGAAAACGGGCGGAAAAGCTGGGGACAAAGATCGAATTCAAGCAAAGCAATCTGGAGGGAGAACTGGTGACGTGGATTCACGAAGCGAAGGGCGAATTCGATGTGATCGTTTTGAACGCGGCCGCTTACACCCATACAAGCGTGGCCCTACGCGATGCCATCGCTGCTGTCGCTATTCCAACCATAGAAGTCCATTTGTCGAACGTTCATGCGCGCGAAAAATTCCGTCGAAGGTCGCTGATCGCACCGGTTTGTATCGGGCAAATCACCGGGTTTGGGACTAATTCGTACATTCTGGCGCTGGAAGCCGCCGTTAACATTAACGGGCAGTAGCTTTTGGGGGATTACGGCCGATTTTTTGTGAAAAACAGCCGTTCTTTGCGGTGCTTTCCGCCTTGAGAATCTCGACTTGACGCCTATTTGAACGGGGTTTAGGCTCGCGGCCAATTCTTGATTGGGTGTGAGCAGAGTCGAACTACCGGCTGCTGCTCTTTTGCTTGATGACCATCAAAAGCGAAACACTTCAGGCCGCTGGGCATTCCGACGAGGGCCATCTGTGGATCTAAAAGACATCAAAGCCATTATTGACTTGATGAAGAAAAACTCCATTTCGGAGTTCGAACTGGAGCGGCAGGATTTCAAGATTAGACTAAAGCGCGGGCTCAATGGGGGCCCGGTACCCGTTCAATATGAAGACGCGTCCGGCGCGGTCGTTGCGCCGCCATCGGTAGGCGTCCTTTCGAACGTCGCGGCGGCGGCCTTACCGGCTCCCCCGGGCACGGCGGGGGAGTTGGAAATCAAATCGCCGATGATCGGCACTTTCTACCGCGCACCCTCGCCGGAATCAGCCCCTTACATTGAAATCGGTTCCGACGTCGGCCCGGAAACCGTCGTTTGCATTATCGAGGCGATGAAGGTAATGAACGAAATCAAAGCCGAGGTCAAAGGGGTGGTCACCCAAATCCTGGTCGAGAACGCCAAGCCGGTCGAATTCGGGCAGCCGCTATTCAAAATTCGGCCCGCTTAATCTCCGCGGGCTGGCTGAGAACGACTGGCGCCCGCGCCTTGTCACCCTCGGCAATATCTTTGCCACATGTTTGAGAAAATTCTGATAGCGAACCGCGGCGAAATCGCCGTTCGCATCATCCGTGCCTGTAAGGAACTGAATATCCGCACGGTGGCCGTTTATTCCGAGGTGGACGCCAATTCCATGCACGTGCAACTGGCGGACGAAGCCATTTGCATCGGCAAAGCCGCCAGCAGTGAAAGCTACCTGCGCATCGACCGCATCATCAGCGCGGCGGAAATCACCGATGTCGATGCCATTCATGGCGGCTATGGGTTTCTGTCGGAAAACGCCCACTTCGCTGATGTGTGCGAGAACTGCAACATCCGGTTCATCGGCCCCAGTTCGCGCGCCATGAACGCCCTCCAGGACAAGGCCGTCAGTCGCGTGTTGGCCAAAAAGGCCGGGGTTCCCACGCCGCCGGGCTCGGAAGGAATGGTGGAAAACGAACAGGAAGCCATCACGACCGCCAAACGGATTGGTTATCCGGTCATGATCAAAGCGATTGCCGGCGGGGGCGGCCGAGGGATGCGTGCAGCGCATAATGACATCTCTCTGGTCAAAGGCTATCACACCGCCCGCAGCGAGGCCGAAAAGGCGTTCGGCAACTCCGGCGTTTACATCGAGAAATTCATCGAAAACCCGCATCACATCGAGTTCCAGATCCTCGGCGACAGCCGCGGCAATATCATCCATCTGGGCGAACGCGACTGCTCCATCCAGCGGCGCAACCAGAAAATTGTCGAAGAAACGCCCTCGCCGCTCATTGAAAACCGGTTCAAAGACCTGCGCAAAAAAATGGGCAAAGCCGCCATTCGCATTGCCGAACTGGCTCACTACAGCAACGCCGGCACCGTCGAGTTCATCGTGGACGACGATGGGCGCTTTTACTTTCTCGAAGTCAACAAACGCATCCAGGTGGAACATCCGATCACCGAGGAGGTCACCGGCGTGGACCTGGTCAAACAGCAGATCCTCATCGCCATGGGCGAGCCGCTGAAGCTTTCTCAAAACGACGTCACCTTCAAGGGCCACGCCATCGAGTGCCGCATCAATGCCGAAGATCCGTTCGATGACTTCCGCCCCTGTCCGGGCCGGATCGAAATGTATTACCAACCCGGCGGCCGCGGCGTGCGGGTGGACACCCACGCCTACGCCGGTTACACCGTACCGTCCGCGTACGATTCGTTGATTTGCAAGCTCATCACCTACGGCAAAGACCGCCGCGAGGCGATGGACAAAATGAGCCGCGCGCTCGGTGAATACATGATCACCGGCGTCAAAACCACCATCCCCTTCGAGCAGGCCATTCTCCAGGACCCCAACTTCCGTCGCGGCGTTTACTCGACCAGTTTCGTTGACCAATTGCTCGGCGGCGCGCGACGTGAGTTGATCGAAGAAAAGGCCTAGAAGCGTTGAACCGGTGCAGCCCGCGGGACAGGGTCGCTTGAACGCTTCAACGTTTCCGCGGTTCATCGCCTCAACGGTTCAACGCAAAATGACTCCGCTCTCCGAATGCCGGCTCTACACCTTCGTCGATACTGCCTGCCTGCAGGATCGACCGCCGCGGGAACTGGCTCAACAACTCTGCGACGGCGGCTCCGACCTCATCCAACTCCGTGCCAAGAACTCGTCATTGGACGAAATCCGCCGGATGGCCGAAGCGATCCTGCCGGTCACGACGCGCGCCAAAGTCTGGCTGGTCATCAACGACCACCCGGCGATTGCAGCCGAAACGGGCGCGCCGCTCTGCCATTTGGGCCAGGAAGATTTCTTCGGCGCCGGCCACACGCACGTTTCCCAACTTATCCCAGGCGCCCCTCAGCTCAAAATTGGGCTCAGCACTCACGCCCCGGCACAGGCCGAACGGGCGATCGCTGCGGGCCCCGCCTACATCGCCGTCGGCCCGGTCTATGCCACCGGCACCAAACCCGCGGCCAGACCCGTCACACTCGATTACGTCCGCTGGGCAGCGGCCAACGTCAGGATCCCATGGTTCGCCATTGGCGGCATAAATCTGCAGAACCTCGACGACGTCCTGATCGCCGGCGCCCGGCGGGTTTGCGTGGTCTCAGCCATTTTGAATGCGCCCGACCTCCTCCGGGCTTGCCAGGAATTCAAGAACCGCCTACTGTCCGTGGGTCTTTGATCCGAAATGCGTCGAGATAGATGAATGAAGCTGGCATCCCTTCCGACCCGCCCGGACGATTCAGATTTGGCCTTTTCACGATTCCACGCTTTGACGATTCAACGGTTCACTGAAAAATGAGCGTTCTCGTTGTCGGTTCCACCGCCCTGGATTCCATCAGGACGCCCTACCGCGAAAACCCGCGCCTTCTCGGCGGGTCGGCCAGCCATGCCGCTGTGGCGGCGAGTTTCTTCGGGCCGGTAAAGCTCGTCGGCATCGTTGGCGAGGATTTCCCGAAACGCTACGTTCAACTCTACCGACGACATGGCATCGACCTGCAGGGCCTCCAGGTGGCTGCCGGAAAGACTTTTCATTGGGCCGGCGAGTATGAAGTCAACATGAACAATCGGCGGACGCTGACGACCGAGTTGGGCGTCTTTGAAAGCTTCACTCCGAATCTGCCGGACGTCTATCGGCGCACGCCTTTCGTCCTGCTGGCGAATATCGCGCCGGCCCTGCAACACCACGTCCTCGACCAGATGCGGCGCCCGCGATTCGTTGCGGCAGACACCATGGATCTGTGGCTGAACATCGCCCTGGACGACCTGCTCAAGCTCCTGCCGCGCATTGACGCCTTTGTGCTCAACGACAGCGAGGCCCGCCAGCTTGCCCAGGAGGACAACGTCATCGCTGCGGCGAAGAAGATCCATCGCCTGGGCCCGAAATACGTGATCGTCAAAAAGGGAGAACACGGCGCCCTGCTGTCGTCGCCCGACGGCATGTTCATCTCCCCCGCCTTCCCGCTGCACCGCGTCGTGGACCCGACCGGCGCCGGGGACTCGTTTGTCGGCGGACTGATGGGTTACCTGGCGGCCAGCAAAGGCCCGCTCGCGGCAAACCTGAAGCGGGGGATGATTTACGGCAACGCGGTGGCGTCGTTTTGTTGTGAGGGATTTGGGCTCACCCGAACGACCCGGGTGACGCGGGACGCAATCGATCAGCGTGTCCGGCATCTGGAGCGAATGTTGCGGTTTTGAGCGGGCCGCCGGGGAATTGAGACCGGCCGAGAGGAACGTGGTTCTTTGCGCTTCCGGCCGCAGGAGGGCGATGGTGGGATTACCCATGCCGGTTGCGGTGGCAGGACGGCATGGAGAAAAGCATTTACGGCCAACAGTTGCGTGACCGGTAAAACCCTGATATAAGCTGTGCCGCCGGCGACGCGGGTGTGGTTCAATGGCAGAACGTGGGCTTCCCAAGCCTGAGACGAGGGTTCGATTCCCTTCACCCGCTCAATTGATAATAAAACACTTGCGAAAATGTGCAAGTAAAGTGCAAGTAAATCCCAACTGCACTACACGGGAAAGAATCTCTCAGGAACAGGAAACATCGAACTCTGCTGTGCGAGCTTGCCATCGCACCAAATGCGGAGACGGAAATACCAGATGAAGGACTGCAGACCGGCTTCGAGGATTATGGTCGATCGAGAATGGACTACTCTCTTTTTGCCGAAGTACTCGACGGCCTATGCCTCGCCACGGCCCAACTGCATCGCAACCAGCGGTGACAAGGAATGCACCGCCTTTTCAGTGACTGTCTTCGGGTCACCTATGTCAACCGGCTTCGGCGAGCAGGCGTGCCGCGCGAGGCGGGAATGCGTCTGGTGAACCGTGCGTCTGAGTTAACTCATCAGGTTTACCAGTGTGGGAAAGTTTCGGATCTGGCTCGATGGCGGAATGCGGTGTCATTCCCAGCTTGATTCGCCGCCACAAGACAAAATCCTGCCAAAAGACCACTCCACGAATCGCAGGAAAACCATCTTCGTGGAACCACTCACGCGCGCTCGAATACGAAATTCCCGCCAGCACAGCGAATTCCTTCACGTTTAGCGCCTGGCCAAGTCGGCGCTTGGTTTGCACTTTTTCCAGATTTACCCGACTCAATTGCTTGTCTCGGCTCATCGGATGCCTCGATCGCCTGATTCCTGAAGGGTGAGCCGTGCCAAACCTCGCACGGGGCGGCTCAGATTTTGGTTTTCGGGTACTCGGATGAAATTCTCACTCATTCGATCAAAATGTATCTGGCAAGAAGCGCGTCTTTGTGTAAGTCCTACACAGAATTGGCCTCGGATTTCTCGGCACTTGCATCGTTTGTTCTCCCTGTTTTTACGGCGATCACGCTCGCTTCGCTGATAATCTGCTGTCCTTCCGGGACTCCGCTCTGATCGCGTTCGCCCAACGACGCGATCCAGGATGACTCAGAGCGCCCGGGCGGCAGTTTTGACACGACGCAGGGCGCCACCACCCACAACGCCTTTTGGCTGACGAAAACCGGCTTCAGCGCGTGGTCGGGGCCATTCGCGGTGAGTTCAACATAAACGAACTACAGGTAACGCTCCTTTATCGTGGCACAAGTACCGAACAAATGTGGTGTCCTGACGACACCACTTTGAATCGGCACCTGTGCTTCATTGGTCCCCATGAAAGCGAACCAATTACTTCAGCTTTGGGGCATCTACCAGACCGACCGTCAATTGGCCCGGGAGACGGGTGACCCACTTCGTAAGGTTGTCGAAGCATCTTCAATACTGGCTGCTGAGTAGGAAGCCGCACGACTCTGATTTGACGATGCCTCGGCGAATCCAGTCACGGTCACACCGGCAATAAAAGCCACATGGCTCGCACAGCGGCTGCATCGGCAGCACATCCACCAACACAGCGTCGCAGGAATTCGCGTATGAAACGCGTAGCCAAAGCGCGAGCGACACGGAGTCAAATCGTTTTCGCCCTTCAGGTATTGGAGCAGTTAAGCCGTCGCATCGACAACGAAGCGGACGAGTCAATTCGTTTCACCGGCAAATGCTATCTCGAAGGAGCCCGGGCTGACTGGATCACTACACGAGGAGTGCAACGAATGCAGGCCGTGGACGCCGCAATTCGCTAACTCAAACAGTGGACGCTCGCCCTCGAGAACTCATCCCGCACGCCAACGCATGGAAACCCGCCAACCAATGATTAACACAAGGCACGCCCTACTCCTTGCAAGAGCAAGATATTTCGCGCGTTGCCGCGCACGGCTTGCGCGCGACTTGCGCTCCACAGCGCACACACAATCGAGCGCTAATTCACCCCCGATGTCGCGCGCGGTTCCATCGACGATCTCGTGCGCGGCGAGGCACACGAGACCTCGAGCGGTTTCAACCACGCTTTCGTCAGCGTACGCGTTGGCGTTAACGCGCTCGCCGACGCGGGCGACTTCCCCGTCGGTGACGTACGCCGTCACGTCAGCAATCCCGCCAGCGACGCCACGCGCGAATACCATCACGACACTGCGAATTGCGCCGCACGCCTTGCTGTCCACGGCAGATCACGCTGCGTCGTCGGCAACCGCGCAGCCGCCCTCGTCGTCGAATACGTCAACGGCACCACGTGCGGTACCGCGTGCGCGCCAACGGCCACGCCCTTCGTAGAAGCGCGTTTTAAACGCCAACGTTTTCGCGTGCGAACCAATGAACCAACAGTCGAACGCCTAATTAAGAATCCTCTGATCTATGCTTAAAGTCTCCTCGGAACACCTTGATTCGCTCCTACGTCAGTTCGGTCCCAAGCGACGCGAGGCATTTTCCGGTCTCAAGCCGCATAACGACCTGATTGAAGGACTGCGTCACAGAGGCGCTTCCTTCCAGACGATCCATCAAGTATTGAGGGCGCAAGCTGTGCAGACCTGTCCCACAATGATTCGGGCCTACTGCCGGAAGGTATTGGCCGAACCGAGTCAGCGAATGAGCCAAAAGAGCAAGAAATCCAAGGCAACGCCGGCACCATCAAATCAAACGGAGGTTGCCCCGGATGTCGGTCAGATTGCTGCGTCTGTGCTGCAGCCCGCCCCAGCCACCCAGATTCGCGAGCGTTCGACCGGGCCGCGTGTCGCGAAGGTGGAGTTCATCGACGAACCGAAAATATGAACCGTCGCTCGTGGTCGTGGATTGTCGTGCCGCGTCAACCGACTTCTTCCTCAATTTCTGTGCTGCCACCGACCTGACGAACCTGTTGGCCGCATTGGGTACGGTGCTGGCGCTGGCGATGCCTGTCGGGGTTGAACTCAACAGCATTGAGTAGTTCCAGCGTGTGGTACGGAAACTCGGCAACCACTGCGGCTACGGGATCGTTCGCAATCCTGTTCAAGGAGACGCACTTCCGTTGTTTGATGCATCCAACGTTCGTCAACGACTAAGGAACGATCTTGGTGCCGGGAAGATGAGCTTGACCCGAATGCAAATGTCGCTCGGACCGGCTGGTTCGCACACCGTGATAGGTTAGCAGATCTGCTATGGCTTCGCCGGAGGCACCTTTGTCCCGCAAGGCGAGAATGTCATCGCGCCATTCGGATGAGGTTTTGAAAGCGTGCCTGGCGGCGCGGCTGAAACTGTTCGACCGCCTGGCGGATGCTGTTCGGATCAGGGGCGGGCATAAGCCGGGAAGACGTTGAGACGATCGCCCAGCGGCGATCCGGTAATCGCGTCGGCAGCGCCGCCGGTTGGTCGGCGGCGGGTCATCGGCAGGGACCGAGTCGATAGTTGAGCAGGTGCCGGGAGACGTCCGAGAAACTGGCGGGCAAAAGCCCGGAAGTTACCGAGCATGTGGAACGGATTTGCCGGCGGCAATGCCGCCGGTTGGACGGCCGGCAACCGGTCGGTCGGCCGCCGGTTTAGGTTCGGTGCTGCCGCCGGCTAACCGCCGGAAATCCGGCGACACCGAAAACCGATTCGGAGATCGGGGTAGGGCGTGCCCTGTCTTAAACATGCTGTACAACACAGTGCCTCCTGTCTTGTCTGAGTTCGTCCCGCCAGCTTTCCAATTGCGCCATGACGGTCTTGACGCGAGCGATTTGCTCGACGGTTTGTGCTTCGATGCGCGCGGCTGCGTCGTCGCCGCCTCGCGTTTCCGGCAACTGCATCGTGTTGAAGGTCGCGTGATTGTCTATGCGCTCTTCGAGCTTCTTCAGTACTTCGATGGCAGTGCGGACCTGGGCTGTGGTTGGAGTTCGCATATTCAGACGTGGATGCCGTGTGAATGTTTGCGCGTCGGCGATTGCTGGTGGCGTTGCTTCCGCGGTGGAAGCCACTGTGCGTTTCGAGCTTGTTCTGCGGTGACCGGATGTGCCCACGGAGATTCGAAGCCGAGTTTGCCGGCAGTCTCCTCGGCCTCTTGTTTGGTAGGCGCTTCGATTACGGTGCGTAATGGATCACCAATCTCGCGGGCGTATTCGCGGTCGGTGTAATAGATGCCCCAGAGTTGGTTGCCCTGGCTTGGAGTCACAGTCGTGCTCATGGTCGTAGTTGAGCACACCGCGTCCTGGCGATGGTGTATCAGCTACACAGGATGCGCGCACAGTCCGTGTACTGTCCGCGTGTGGTCACTGCAAAGACGCAATACAATCTCAAGAACGCGCGCGAATACTTTGAGGAACATCTCTGCGTCGGCGACTACTACAATGAAGGAGAGCGCGTGGCCGGTGAATGGGTCGGTCTCGCAGCGCAACGCCTCGGGTTGGCCGCGAAGGTTCGCGCTGATGACTTCCTGCGGCTATGTGAGAATCAAAACCCGGCCACTGGAGAGACGCTGACGCAAAGGCTGAATACCACGCGGATTGAGGACGGCGAGAATGCGGCCAATCGGAGGATATTCTACGATTTCACGTTCTCGCCGCCAAAGTCGGTTTCCCTGGCGGCTTTTCTTGGCCGAGACGAACGGATTCTTGAAGCACATGGGCGAGCGGTAAAAGCAGCATTGCGCGAGTTCGAGGCATTTGCGGCGACTCGTATTCGGGCCGGCGGCGCGCAGAATGATCGGCGGACGGGTAACTTCGCATCGGCCCTGTTCACGCACGACACATCACGCGCACTTGACCCGCACGTGCATACCCACTGCATTGTTTTCAACGCGACCTTCGATTCAACGGAGAATCGCTGGAAAGCGCTCCAAAACTATGAGCTGCTGCGGGCCAGAAAGTTCGCCGAGAATGCCTACTGTCACGAGCTTGCCCGCGAACTGCGGAGTTTCGGCTACCGGATTCGCAACCACGCGCGCGGCGATTTTCAAATCGTGGGAGTCTCGGATGGACTCTCCGACCGTTTTTCAAAGCGCCATGCGGAGATTGAAAAGGCGCTGGCAAAACTGCTGGAGGAGAAACCAGAGATCGCGGCGGGTGACGTGATGGCAACGAGACGGCTGCTTGCAACAGCCGAGCGGGCGCGGAAGCAACGGGATTTGAGCCGAGATGAATTGCTCGCCTTGTGGGAATCCCAATTGACGCGAGACGAGCGTCAGGAAATGAGTCGTCTCCGCAATCAGTCCGCGCAAAGCCAATTCGAAGAGAAACTTGTGTCCGTGGCTGAGGCCGTGCAATGGGCGGAGGAACATTTGTTCGACCGCAACTCGGTAGTTCTGGAATGCCAAGTGTGGCAAGAGGCGCTCGGGCGCGCGCGTGGCGAAAGCTTCTCGCTGTCTGAACTCACCGATTTCAGTCGGCTGCGTGGCTATATCAGAGACGAGAAGCGTCCCGGCGAAATGACTTCGCGCGACGTTTTACTGCGCGAATGGGAAATCGTCCAGACCGCGAAGGAAGGCGTTGCGGCCTGCCATCCACTTATTGCAAATCCGCGTCCTGCTGATCCCAAGCTGGATGATGAACAACGCAAGGCTCTCGATGCTCTGTTGTCTTCAACAAATGCGAATTCCGTTTTTCGTGGCGGTGCGGGCACGGGAAAGAGTTTCGTTCTCAACGAACTCGTCGAGCAGATTCAACAGGCCGGACGGTACGTCGTCGTCCTCGCGCCGCAACGTCAGCAAGTCGTGGACATGGAAAAGGCAGGATTACCGTCGCCATCAACGGTTTCGAATTTTCTACTGAAGCACGAACTGGCAGCTGGCGCGATCGTGGTGGTGGATGAGGCGGGGCAGATCGGCGGACGGCAGATGCTCGAATTGCTTCGCCTCGCTCGCGAACGCAATGCCCGGGTGATTCTCTCCGGCGACACACGACAGCACGGGGCAGTCGAGGCTTCGGATGCCCTGCTTGCCATCGAGCGTCATGCCGGCGTGAAGCCGATTGAGCTCCATAAGA
>Ga0137373_10005370_pt1 | contig 13888 bp, 10 predicted proteins | sample SagtaG_5_FD_104912 | JGI IMG/M metagenome (GOLD analysis project Ga0137373, IMG submission 104912) | Vadose zone soil microbial communities from Sagehorn Ranch, Mendocino, California, USA - Sage1_R_80_16 metaG | ecosystem: Environmental > Terrestrial > Soil > Vadose zone | place: USA...
CCAAGAGCAAACAGCGGTCAGACAACCGTGCCTGCAGTGCCACTCAGCAGCACGATCGCACGACATCGCACCGCAGGCTAAAAAGTAAGAGGCTGATTTAGTCACAGCCTCTCAGGATGACCCTACCTGTACTCGCCGCACCTCAGACATTTGCGTGAATACAGCGTGAACTTAAACTGCGGCCTTCGTTTGCATCGCCCGCTCCAGTTCGCGGGCGGCCGAGAGCGCCAGCCAATCCTGCCCCCATCCGGCGCTGACCTGCGCGCCGACCATCGCCTGTGCGCCCGACGCCGCGCAGGGCACCGTGACCGACGGCCAGCCCAGCACATTGAAAGGCCTTGTGTTGCGCAGCATCCTCAGCTCCGCGGTGCGCGCCTCCGGCCCTTCCATCTCTCGCAACATGGGCGGCAGCACCGGCGAGGTCGGCGTCAACACCACATCCACGCCGGGCGCGCCGTTGCGCCAGCGCTCGCGCATCAGCTCCATGCCGCGCCGCGCCTCCACGTACTCCACCACGCCCACGGTGCGGCCATTGACGATACGCCCAAGCGTGCGCGGATCGTAGGGCGCCTCGTGCTCGTCGACCCAGTTGCGGTGGAACGCCCAGGTCTCGGCGTTGCTGACGCGGCGGTCTTCCGTGACCTCGAGCTCCACCTCGCGCAGCGTCCAGCCCAGGGTGCGGACCGCATTGAGCGCGCGCTCGAATCCGGCCGCCACCTCCGGCTGCAGCCCCTCGCAGAAATACTGCCGCGGCACGCCGCAGCGCAGAATGCGGCACGGACGCCAACCCGGGGCCTCGCCGGCCAGCACGGCGTAGAGCTCGCCCGCATCCTCCACCGTGCGCGCCAGCGTCCCCACATGATCGTAGGACCACGCCAGCGGAATCACTCCCGCAACCGGCACCTGCGACCATGTCGGCTTGAATCCCACCACGCCGCAGCAGGCCGCGGGAAGCCGCACCGAGCCCGCAGTGTCGGTGCCCAGCGCGCCGAAGCACATCCCGGTCGCCACGGCCACGGCAGAGCCCGACGACGAGCCGCCACTCACCCGCGTGCGGTCCAGCGGATTGGGCACAGCGCCGAACGCGCTCACCACGCCGCTGCCGCCGAAGGCAAATTCATGCAGGTTGGTCTTGCCCAGCATGATCGCGCCTGCCTCGCGCAGCCGGCGCACACACTCGGCGTCTTCCTCCGCCGGAGCTGAAGCGGCAAGCACGCGGCTGGCCGCCGTCGTCGGCATGGCCTGCACGTCGATCATGTCCTTGATGGCCAGCGGAATGCCACGCAGGGCAGCAGCGCCAAAGCCCGCCACTCTTGCACGCCGGCCGTCGGCTTCCTGCGCGGCGCGCAGCGCGCCGTCTTCGTCCACGTAGATAAACGCGCGCAGTGCGGCGTTATCGGCGGCGATCCGCTCCAGGCAGGCGCGCACGGCATCCGTGGCGGAGACCTCTCCGCCACGCAGCCGCCCTCGCAGCTCCGTCAGGCTCCACTGGCTCAACGTCTCGTGCATCGGCTCCCGCCGCGCGCTGTTTGCGGCTGTAGCTCCGCCGCTTGCGGCGGCCACTCCAACGTAGCGCATCCGGTCCACTCGTCTGTAATTTCAGTGTTGTGGGTGCAGCACTTTCTCAGCAACAATCGTGATTCCGGCCGCGTCGGCCATCTCCACCATCTTCTCGCGCTCCAGCATTAGACAGCGCTCGGCATCGAGCGCCAGGCAGGTTGCTCCGGCGCGCTGCATCGTCTCCATGGTGTGCACGCCCACCACGGGCACGTCGAAGCGCATGTCCTGGTTCGGCTTGGCCACCTTCACCACGGTGAGCGCGCGGCTCAGCGTACTGGCCTCGCCATGCAAGCTCTGCATCAGCGCACCGGCGCGCAGGATCGCCTCGTCGGTGCCCTCCATGGCCTCCAGGGCAATGCAGGCTGCCTCGGCGATCACCACCGTCTGCCCGATGTCGAAGCGCGCCACATGATGCGCCACCGCGCGGCCATAGGTGATGTTGGTCTGCTCGGCGTCGCTGGGCGCGCGGCGCGTCAGTACTCCCGCGGGCGCCAGCATCGGCTCCAGCAGTGCAGTGGAGTTCTGCAGTTGGATGCCCTCTTCGGCCATCACCTTGGCCACGGCATTCAGCAGCGAATCCGTATTGCGCATGGTGAGGCTCAGCAGCACCTTGGCCAGCTTGCGGTCCGGGCGAATGGAGCTGAAGATCTGCTTATGCTTCACCTGCCCGGCCATGATCGCCTCGCTGACGCGCTCGGCCTTGAAGGTCTCGATAAGCTTTCCGAGCTCGCCGAGGCTCAGCCAGTGCACCGCCGCGGCGCCGTGCTTTTCGATAGAGGCGTCGGCCTCCTCGCGGATGGCCGCGACCACCACCTCGTAGCCGCGCGCGCGCGCCGCATCCAGCACCAGCAGCGGAAACTTTCCGTTCCCCGCGATCAAGCCCAGCCGTGACGCCATCTCTGCTCCTAAAATCCAAGTTTCAAAGTTTCAAGGTTTCAAAGTTTCAAGGGAAAAGCAAGGTCAAAGGCAAAATTCAACAGCACCTTGGTGAGGGGCACAATCCATTTCAGCAATGAAAAAACCGGAGCCTCCCGCCCCGGTATTCCGATTCTAAGCCCGCTTCACTCCCCACTCAAGCAATAGAAGCTTGAATCGGCCACCAATGATTTTGACTTTGCTCTTCAACCTTGAAACCCTGAAACTTTGAAACCTTGAAACCTGTTACTTCAGGATTCCGCGCTCGCTCGAGCGGATGAACTCCACCAGCATGCGCACGTCCTCGGTCTGCTCCACCTCGCGCTCGATGCGCTCCAGTGCCTGCGTGGTATTGAGCTTTGCGGCCAGCAGCACGCGAAACGCGTTCTTGATGGCGCGCACGCGTTCCTTGCTGAAGCCGCGCCGCTCCAGGCCCACGGAGTTCGCTCCATAAGCATGCACGTCGCGCACCGCGGAGGTCTTGGCGAACGGCATCACGTCCTGCGTGATCGTGGTCCCTCCGCCGATGTAGCTGTGCGCGCCGACACGCACAAACTGATGCACGGGGCAGAGCGCGCCCACCACCGCCCATTCCTCCACCGTGACGTGGCCGGCCAGCGTCGCAGCGTTGGCCATGATGACGTGGTCGCCGATGACGCAGTCGTGCGCGATGTGCGCATAGGCCATCAGCAGGCAGTGCGAGCCGATCGCGGTCAGTCCGCCGCCCTTCACCGTGCCGCGATGGATGGTGACGTACTCGCGAATCTCGTTGTGGTCGCCGATCTCCAGGCGCGTGGGCTCGCCTGTATAGGAGAGGTCCTGCGGCCCCACTCCCACCACAGCGAAGGGATGAATGCGGTTGTGGCTGCCCAGTTTGGCGGGTCCGCCAAGCACTACGTGCGACACGAGCTCGCAGTGCTCGCCCATCTCGACGCCCTCACCGACCAGGCAGAATGGGCCGATGGTGCACGACTCCGGCACACGAACGCCCGCGGCCACCACGGCGCTGGGATGAATGGCCATGCTTATTCCGCCGTCGCTTCGGCCGGCTCCGGCTTGTTGAGGCTCACCAGTTGGCAGGTCACCGTAGCCTCGCAGGCCAGCTTGCCATCCACCGTGACCCGGCCCTCCATCTTCACCGCCGTGCGGCGCCACACGATCACCTCCACCTCCAGCCGGAGCTGGTCGCCCGGGATCACCTGCCGCCGGAACTTCGCCCGCTCGATGCCGGTGAAGACCGTCAGCATCGTGGCGCGGTCGGGGATCTCGGTCATCAGCAGCGTGGCCCCGGTCTGCGCAATGGCCTCCACGATCAGCACGCCCGGCATGATCGGATTTCCCGGAAAATGCCCGCGGAAAAACTCCTCGTTGACCGTCACATTTTTGATCGCGACGATGCGCTTCTTGCGCTCCAACTCAATGACGCGATCGATCAGCAGAAACGGGTAGCGGTGGGGCAGGATCTTCTGTATGGCAATGCTGTCGAGGGGAAGATTTTCCAGCACTTCCGGCGTGAGGGTTGTGTCGTGTGTGTGTAATTCGCTCATGGCCAACTCAGTAAGACATGTCGGGTGAAAAACTAGAAAAGTATATCAGCCCCTGGCCCGGTGGCCTCGTCCCCAGTCCCGAAGCACAGCGATCCACCCCAGCACGCCACGGGGTCCCCGGATTGGCTTCGATGCAGTGAAGAAGTGGTTTAGAGTACGGTTCGCGGCGGACTCTGTGCGCAAAGAAATCACGCCAGGAACGAATCCGCACTCGCGGAGTTCGCGCCTGGCGTGATGGGGAGTTGGATGAGGTTCTTACTTGCGTCCCAGGGCGGACTTGGCCTGCTGCGCGGCCAGTTCCAGGGCTTTCTTCTGCGCCTCCACCGTGCGTTCGATCGACTGCTCGATGTTCTTGGTGAAGGTCTCGGCCACCTTCTGTGCCGAGGCGCCGCTGCTCTTGGCGCCCTCGACCAGTGCCGCGGTCTGCTGCACGATCTGGTCGATCACCGTCTTCTGAGCTTCGACGTAGCCTTCCAGGGCCTTGCCCGCCAGCTCGAATACGTCCGGCATCGACTGCATGCTGGCGGCGCTCTTCTTGTAGGCGGCTGCGGCTTCCGCGTTCTGCTGCAAAGCGGCTTCCAGTGACTTCTTTTGCAATTCGGCGGCCTGCTCCACACCCTTAAGAAATAGGTTTGTGAAGTCGGCAGGAGGAGTGGTCTTCTCGGGAGGCATGTTGCGTCCTTTCAGCTACCGCCATTCCGGCGGCGCAGCTCTGTGGGGTGATTTAGGGTTTGCAAGCGACGCTGCTGGCTGTGCCCGGCAAAGGCTTGCCGGACAATCGCCAGCAGTCGGCAGTGGACAATTCTACAACGTCAAATTGCGTCGGGGGATTCCAGCTCACGAAATGCCAGGAAAATTGAGCTCTGGCCGGCAGCGGCTCTCGCCGGGCGGATCTCTCCCCAGCGCGCCTGCTGGGGGCGGCCGGGGTGGGAGGCAGCAGTCGGCCTGGCGAGGTGAAATCTCACGTTAATATGAACGGGCAGCATTCGATGCCTATGCCCCCGAAGACGCCGCCCCTCCTTGCCTCGCTCACAGCGGAGCTTCCGCAGATGGTCGCCGTGCTTCGCCGCTACGTCGAATGCGAATCGCCATCGGCCACGCCGGAGGCCATCACCACCGTGGTCTCGATGATTGCCGAAGATTTCGCGGCACTTACCAGCATGGGCAAACGGGGCGCCCCCGGCCGGAGCGCCGGCAGCCAGAGCGCGAATGCGCGTACTCGCCTGCACCATTTGCCCGGCTACGGCCCTCCTCTGCAGATCGATTTCTCCTCGCCGCGCCGCACGCCCGGCATTCTTCTGCTCGGCCACACCGATACCGTCTATCCGTTGGGAACTCTCCGCACCATGCCTTGGCGGGAGCGCGGCGGCCGGAGCAACTTTCGGCTTTATGGCCCCGGCGTCTTCGACATGAAGGCCGGAATCGTGCAGGCGCTCTTCGCCCTGCGCGCCTTGCTTGAGAGCGGCCCGCTGCCTTGTCCAATCACGCTGCTGCTGGTGCCCGATGAGGAGATCGGCAGCCCTGGGTCGCAGGCGATCACCGAGCGCTGTGCCCGCGCCGCAGATGCCGTTCTTGTGTTGGAGCCGGCCGCCGCGCCCGATGGCGCCTGCAAGACCTCGCGCAAAGGCGTCGGCCGTTACACCCTGCGAGTCGAAGGCCGCGCCGCGCACGCCGGACTCGACTTCGAACGCGGCGCTTCAGCCATCGTCGAGGCCGCCCATCAGGCCGTCGCCGTCTCGGCGCTCTCGCGCCCCGAGCGCGGGCTCACCTTGAATCCCGGCCTGATCTCCGGAGGGAGCCGCGTAAACGTGGTCGCTGCCCACACAGAGCTGGCGATTGATGTCCGCTTCCGAACTGCCGCGCAGGGCGCACAGGCCGATCGAGCGCTGCGGCGGCTGCGACCGCACGATCCGCGGTGCCGGCTGCAATGGGAGGGCGGAATCGAGCGGCCGCCATTTGAGCGCTCGCGCGAAACCGTGCGCCTTTACCGGCTTGCGGCGAAGGCTGCCGCGCAGCTCGGTTTCCAACTCGGAGAGGCTGCCGTGGGCGGGGCATCGGATGGAAACCTCACCGCTGCGCTGGGCATTCCCACGCTCGACGGCCTCGGTGCCGTCGGCGACCACGCCCACTCGCCCGAAGAGTTCATCTTCGCCCACCAGATGCCGCTCCGCGCAGCACTGCTGGCCGAGCTCATCATCGCGATCGCATCGCACTGAGCGGATGGAAGTGAGCGGGTGGAAGTGAGCGGATGGAAGTGAGCGGGTGCCCCATTCAAGCCCGGGGTCCCCGGCGCTCCCGATTTTGGCGGTGGGGTGGAAGCCTTCTTTTGGCTTGAGTGGGGTAGTTATTGTTGCATTTGCTTGCTCTACCCGCCGTATCGCGCACGGAGCAGCATGGCGCAGACTCGCGCCACCGGCAATCCTACCACGTTGAAATAGCAGCCCCGGATGCGCGGGATCCAGCGCGAGGCGCGCCCCTGGATTGCATACGCTCCAGCCTTGTCCATCGGCTCGCCCATCGCAACGTAGGCTGCAATCTCCTCTTCGCTCAGGGGAACGAACTCCACCTCGGTCACTTCGGCCTCCACCTCGCACTCGATATTCCAATCAACATCGGACCAATCAACATCGGCCGCAGACGCAGTGACGCCGCTTGCCTCCGCACGCGGAGTCCCCAGCGAGCCCGACTTTGGCTTGCTGGGGCAGAGCCAGGCAAGGCACACTCCGGTCATGACCTGGTGTGTGCGTCCGCTCAATTTGGAGAGCATGCGCCGCGCGTCGGCGGCATCGGCGGGCTTGCCCAGGACCTCGCCCTCCACCACAACGGCGGTATCGGCGCCCAATACGAGCGTACCGGGCGAGGCGGTGGCCAGCACTGCCAGCGCCTTCTCCTTTGCGAGCCGCTGCACGTACTCGAGCGGCGGCTCGTTGGCGCGCGGCCGTTCATCCACCTCCGTCGGACGGACCTCAAAGGAGATCCCCGCGTTGCGCAACAGCTCGGCGCGGCGCGGGGATTGCGATGCCAGGATCAGCATGCCGTCATTTTACGACGGCGAAATGTTTCGATTAGAAGTGGACCGCCAATCCTGTCGAGAAGCGCGTGTTGTGCTGCCAGTCGTCGTAGAAATTGGTGGTCAGCGAGTCCACCTGAAAGCGCCAGTTCAATGGCCCAGCCAGGCTGTAGTCCACGCCGCCACCGATGGCGTGCGCATAAGAGGTGTCGCTGTCCTCGAAGCCGACATTGTGGTTAATCTCGTGCACGTGTCCCACCCCGATCAGGAAATGCGCGTAGGGACGGACGGGACCGACCCGGAACGACGCCCGCGGGCCAAACAGGTATTGCTCGGTCCGCTCCTCTGAGTGGAAGCCGAAGGGCCCGCCGAGGAATACCGTGCCAAACTGCTGGGAGACATCGGCAACCAGGCCGACGTAGGGAAACATGTGGCCCTCAACGGAAGCTTCCCATCCGTGCAACGTTCGCGTATCGCTGAAGGGGACGACTTCGCCATGATTGAGCGACCAGCCGAAGTAAACATTGCCGGAGGTGGGAATCTGCGCCACGCCAGCAGCGGCAAGCAGGAAAAGAACAAACACGATTGCACCGAGTTTTCGCACAGCAGTTCTCCTTCAGTTGAGTCGGTTACTCACCTTGGAACACGAATCCCGCGCCTGAGTTGTTCGTAGCTGCGAAGAATATTTGCAAATCTCGCGCGAAAGTTTTCTGCAGCCATGCTGCTTCGCTCATGTTGGGTCCGCTTCTGCGGGTCATTGACGTTGCCGCCGGATGTTAGAATGGATGCACTACTTCGGCCTCACACACAGCATGGACCGTACCCTGATTCGGAATTTCGCGATCATCGCGCACATCGACCACGGCAAGACCACGCTCTCCGATCGCATGCTGGAGATCACCGGCTCGCTCAGCGCCCGCGAGATGGCCGGCCAGGAGCAGGTGCTCGACGCCATGGAACTGGAGCGCGAGCGCGGCATCACCATCAAGGCGCACGCCGTGCGCATGATGTATCTGGCCCATGACGGCCAGACATATCAGCTCAATCTCATCGACACTCCGGGCCACGTCGACTTCTCCTATGAGGTCTCGCGCTCGCTGGCCTCCTGCGAAGGCGCACTGCTGGTGGTGGATGCGACACAGGGCGTCGAGGCGCAGACGCTGGCCAACAGCTACATTGCCATCAACCACGGCCTGGAAATCATTTCGGTCATCAACAAAATCGACCTGCCAAGTTCGGACATCCCGCGCACCAAGGAGATGATCGAGAGCGCCATCGGGCTGGACGCCTCCAGCGCGCTGCCCATCAGCGCCAAGACCGGCGAGGGTGTGGTCGAGGTGCTGGAGCGGATCGTGCAACTCATTCCGCCGCCCAAGGGCACCATCGACGCGCCGCTGCAGGCGCTCATCTTCGACTCGTGGTTCGATTCCTATCGCGGCGTGGGCGTGCTGGCGCGCGTCATCAATGGGCGCCTGTACAAAGGGCAGAAGATCGAGCTCATGTCCAACGGCGCAACCTTTCTAGTGGACTCCATGGGCGTGCTTACGCCAAAGCCCGAGGAGATCGGCGAGCTCACTGCGGGCGAGGTCGGCTTTTTCTTCGCCACCATGAAGACCGTGGCCGAGGTGAAGATCGGCGACACCATCACCGATGCCGACAAGCCTGCCATCGAGGCCCTGCCGGGCTTTGAAGACATCAAGCCCATGGTCTTCGCCGGACTGTATACCGTGGATGCGCACGAGCACGGCCTGCTGCGCGATGCGCTGGAAAAGCTGCGGCTCAACGATGCCTCATTCTTCTTCGAGCCGGAGAGCTCCGTCGCGCTCGGCTTCGGCTTCCGCTGCGGCTTCCTCGGGCTGCTGCACATGGAGATCATCCAGGAGCGCCTGGAGCGCGAGTACAATCTCGACCTCATCGTCACCGCGCCGAGCGTGCGCTACATCGTCACGCTCACCAGCGGCGAAGTGCTCGAGGTCGACAATCCCTCGCGCTGGCCCGATCCCACGCTGATCGACAAGGTGCAGGAGCCGATCATCACCGCCACCATTCTCACCGCAGGCGAATACGTGGGCGGCATCCTCAAGCTGGTGGAAGGCAAGCGCGGCAAGCAGAAAAATTTTGAGTACGTCGGCGCCAGCCGCGTGATGCTCACCTACGAGCTGCCGCTCAACGAGATCGTGCTCGACTTTTACGACCGCCTCAAGACCGTCTCTCGCGGCTACGCCTCACTCGACTATCACCTGTCGGGATGGTGGGAGTCGCCGATGGTGAAACTGGACATTCTGGTCGCCGGCGACCCGGTCGATGCGCTCTCCATCGTCGTACATCGCGACCATGCCTACGAGCGCGGCAAATCGCTGGTCTCCAAGATGCGCGAGCTCATTCCCCGGCAGCAGTTCGAGGTCGCCATTCAGGCCGCCATCGGGTCGCGCATTGTGGCCCGCGAATCGGTCGCCGCACTGCGCAAGAATGTGATCGCAAAGTGTTACGGCGGCGACATTTCGCGTAAACGAAAGCTGCTGGAGAAGCAGAAGGAAGGCAAGCGCCGCATGAAGCGAATCGGCAAAGTGGACATTCCCCAGGAGGCTTTTCTGGCCGTGCTGCGCGTCTCCGGCGACGAGGGCTGAGGGCCGTTCCGAACCCGCGATTCCGACTCTGGACCACAAAGGATGAAAGATTTGCAAACATGGATGTGTGCAAAACTCCTGGGATGATTCCGAAAACTGATGCTTGCGACGTTCGTCAAGAAAATTCGCTAATATCATTCAAGCCGCTGAAAACAAAGCTACTTATATTGTTTCGCGCCAGTCCAAGACCGTTCTTGTAGCTGAAACCTTCTGTTCATAAGCCCCTATCGCACAGATTTTCACCGGATTTCCACAGGGGCCTGTGACGCCAGATCACAAATAAAATCGCCCAGTTCCGGGAGCGGCTCTGGGCGATTTTCTAGCTCTTTTGAAGGCAGGAGCGAAGGTCCGCTCCGGGTGCTCTACTTCTTGGAAACCGCAGGCTTGCCCGGGGCCGCCGGTGCGGCTGCCGCAGGCTTCGCAGGGGCAGCGGAAGCCGCCGGGGCCGCTCCCGAAGGGGCCGCAGACGCGGACTTGGCCGGCGCGGGAACACCGGAGTGCGCATTGTAGGCGTCGATCACCGGCTTGGTAATGTCGACCGAGGCGGCAGCCCACAGCACCGGGCTCGCCTGGCCGCTCACATCCAGGACTACCGAAAACTCGTGTTCCTTGGCGTATGTGTCCAGCACCTGGATCAGCTTCTGCCCAATGCGGTTGGCGATCTCGTTCTGCTGCGCCTGAACGTCCGCATTGGCATCTTCGTAGTTGCGCTGCATCTGCTTCTTCTTGGAATCAATCTGCTTTAGCAGGTCGGCGCGGGCCTCGTCGTTGAGCTTTTCGGCCTGGGTGTTGAACTTCTTCTGAAGCTCCTCAATTTCCTTGTTCAGGACTTCCAGTTCCTGGCGCTTGGGGTCGAACTTCTTCTGAAGCTCCGCAAAGTCGCGCTGGCCTTCGTTGGAGGTCACGATCGCCTGCTGGATGTTAACGATGCCGACCTTGCCGGCGGACGAAGCTACGGTGGCGGCCGCCGCTGCGGGCGCCGTTGCAGCCGATTGAGCAAGGACAGGCAGGCCGAGAACAAGTGTCAGCGCCGCGACTGTGACCAGCAGTGCGGTCCGGTTGAAACGCGCAAGATGGAAGTTCATCGTAAGATTAGCCTCAGCTCCGGTGGGAGCTCACGGGGATTCCGCAGGACTTTCAGCAGGCAGGCGAGCCTCTTCCAGGCTCCAGCTCTTATCCAAAATCCTCTAACGGATGTTCCTGATTATAGGTGGGCAGGAAGACAGGGTCAAACCCAAGATGTATCCGTTTGCGCCTATTTTCCCGACATATTACTCCAGCTTTAGAACGTCGTCGCAACCGTCAGACGGAAGGTCTTGCGCGGCTCGCGAAGCCTGAACTCCTGCGGGAACGCCGACAGCGTATTGAGGAACGTAGTGTCTCCAGCATCGCCGGGCGGGAACATGTCTCGCGTTATGAGCGCGGTGTTGGGCGTGGTTGTGTTCACGCGGAATGGGTTGTATGCGTAGTAGAGGCGGAACGGCGCGTTCACCATGGGCAGCATGATCTGCATCTCGACGCCGGTCGACATGCGCAAGACGTAGTTGGTGTGGTCCACCGGATGCAGGTATTGGCTGAATGCAAGCGACTGCGTGTTGTTGCATCCGGTAAAGCTGGCATTGGGCTCCGGGCAGCCAAAGGGCTGATTATTGAGGGTGTTTACGAGAGCAGGGTTCATCCGTAACTGCGACTGGAGTACCGCCATATCCATGCCGGCGTCCACAAAGAACGCGAAGACCAGCGGCCCGGCAATCGGAATACGGTACTCCACGTTGGCCACAATGCTGGTGTCGCCGCCAGGATAGACCAGGCGGTTGATGGGCACGGTAACCGTGAACGGGCCCTGGCGCGGATTGTTCGGGTTGAAGGGCGGGATGCTGCCGTCCGGGTTTGTAAGCGTTATCGTTGCGACGTCGGGGATGAACGCCGCGGGCGAGACCGAGCGCACATCGAAGCCGCGCAAGTCAGTGTCGCCTCCCTGATAGAAGCGCTCATACGGGGGCGCTGTCTTGCCCGCAAAGCCCGCGATGAACGAGCCCTGTACACGTACGCCGAAGGTCTGGTTTCCGAACGGATTCCTGCGCAGGCCCTTCATGGGGAAGAACTGCTTGAACTCGGCGATCGGACGAAGGTAGGAGACGTTGCCGCCGATCCCGGCTATGTCCACGCCGAGGAAGTAGCTGCGCCCCGAGTGCGGCCGCAGCGGGCTGTCGATGGTGTTCATGCTGAAGCTCGGGACGAGCTTGCTGGTCGTGATGCCCTGCAGGTAGGGGCACTGGAATTGGGTAAGCGGATTTACGTTTAAGGGCGAAACCGCACTAGAAGTCGTGGGGCACACGGTAGATATGTCATTGCGGAACGCGAGGCCTGCCAGCATCGCCGCCGAGGAAGCCGAGCCGGGGCTCAGGTCCGAGTTGTCGTACGAGTAGGTGAGGCCGAAGCGCTTGAAGGAGCGGCGCACCGCATAGCTGCCCGACATCGTGAACCCTTTGCTCTCCTGCGAAAAGTTCTGCAGAGCGCTGAAGTTCGTGCTGCCCTGTACGAGCGAGGGATTGATCCCGGCCTGCTGCGCCTGGTTGTAGCGGAAGGTGCGCCAGTATGCGGTCATGCCGGCCTGTATCGGCTTGTCGAACAGGTAAGGCTCGGTGAAGCCGAACATGTAGTTGTGCTGGTAATTGCCGATCGAGGCAGCCACCGACAAGGTCTCGCCCAGGCCGAGAAAATTGTTGGTCTCGTAGGTGATCCCCACAAATGCGCCGGCCAGGCCGCTTACGCCGCCGTTGAGGCCGATCGAGTTCTTGCCCTTTTCCTTCACCTTCAGATCGATGTCGACCGTGCTTTCTGCAACGTTCTGCCGGACCTCGGAGTCCTGCTCCGGACGCAGGGCCTCGAAGTAATTCAGCTGGTTCAGGCGCAGCAGGCTGATCTCCCAGAGGTGGGAGTTGTAGACGTGGCCCTCTTCCAGCGCCAGCTCGCGGCGGATCACCTTGTCGCGCGTGGTGGTGTTGCCGCTGAACTCGATGCGGCGCACGAAGAACTGCTTGCCCTCATCCACGTCGATCTTCAGCGTGACCGTTTTGTTGGCCTCATCCACTTCCGTGTTCGGAATGTTGGTCTCGTTGATGTAGCCCAACGTGCTGTAGGCCTTGCGCAGCTCTTCCAGGCCCTTGCTGATATCGGCGCGGCTGAACCACTCGCCATCGCGCGTCTTGAAGAGGCGGCGCAGGCTGGCCGTATTGCTCAGCGCCTTGTTGCCGCTGAAGGTGATCTCCTTCAGCTTGTAACGATCGCCTTCTTCCACCGGAATCGTGATGTCCACCAGCTTCACGTGTTGCGGTATTGGGAAGTACCAGGCGACTTTGTTCACGTCGCGGACCTTCGTCCTGGGGTCTTCTACAATCGCCTTGAAGTATCCCTTGTCCTGATAGGCCAGGCGCACGCGCTCGGCGTCCTCGCTCAGCTTGGTGGCGTCATAGGTGCGCGACCACAGGTTCTCCAGGATGATCGAGTGGGGGATGCCGATCGGCTTGAGGTTCTTCATGGCCGAGCGCAGGTACTTCGACGAGACCTTCTTGTTGCCCTCGAACGTGATCTTGCCGACTTTGACCTTGGGACCCTCTTTGATGTTGAAGGTGATGCTCACGGCTGCCGGCGGAATCTGCCGGATCTCGGTGGTGACGGTCGCAAACTTATGGCCGTGCGCGGCCAGGATCTCCTTCAGCACCACCTCCGCGCGTTTTACGCGGGTGGGATCGAACGGGCTCTCCTGGGTCAGGCCGACTTTCAGCTCCTTGAACTTGTCCAGCACCTCGCTCTGCGTGACCGCGGTGAGCCCCAGGTACTTGATCTCGCGTATCGTGGGCTTTTCCTTCACGTAAATGTGCAGAATCAGGCCCTTCGTGCCCTCTTCACGTTCGAAGCGCAGGTCGTCGAAATAGCCGGAATTCCACAGCGCATTGAAGTCGCGCTCAATCCCCGCGGCATCGTAGACGTCGCCCGGCCGGATGAACATGCGCGCGCGAATCGTCTCCGCCGGTATGCGGCGATTGCCGTGAATACGAATGTCTTCCACGAGAGTCTGCTGGGCCGAGGCCAGGGTGCTCATCAGCAGCAGGATCAACGAGAGGAGAAACAGGCGCAGGACGCGGGGCACAATCGGAGCGCGGCGAATCCAGCGGCCCGGCAACGGCACGGCGGGGTCCCCGGCGCGCATGTCGTGCTGGGGTAAC
>Ga0137373_10005377_pt1 | contig 13878 bp, 9 predicted proteins | sample SagtaG_5_FD_104912 | JGI IMG/M metagenome (GOLD analysis project Ga0137373, IMG submission 104912) | Vadose zone soil microbial communities from Sagehorn Ranch, Mendocino, California, USA - Sage1_R_80_16 metaG | ecosystem: Environmental > Terrestrial > Soil > Vadose zone | place: USA: California...
CGCGCCGCGTGTGCTCGGCGAGGCCGTTGACGAAGCCTTTGCGCCAGCTCGGATACAGCAGCTGCCAGCCGAGCTCCCGCTTCGCTTTCGCGTTCGACGCGCCGCGACCCTCGGTCATCATCGTCGCCAGCGCTTCGCCGGCCATGAGCCGGCCGAGCCACAGCGGCACGTGATGCGGCGGCTTCGCGCCGGCCGCGTCGGCGAGATACGGCAGCCACTCCGACGCCGGCGCTGGCTCGTCGTCGACGATGTTGTAGAGGCCGGGCTCTCCGCGCTCGATCGCCGCGAGCGTCGCCCGCGCGGCGTCTTCGATGTGGATGAAGGACGCCATCCCGGCGCCGCTCCCGACGACCGGGAACATGCGCTTGCGGATCGCCTCGAGCATTTCGCCGCCGACGGCGAGGGACGTCCCAGGCCCGTAGAACCCGCCGTACCGCAGGACGATGCCGTCCGCGGCGACGACCCGCTCCTCGAGATGCCGGATGGCAGCGATCGTCTCCTTCGCGTTCCCCACCGGGTTGTCATCGAGTGGCGCCTCTTCGTCCTTCACCGCCGCGCCCTCGCGTGCGTACGGCCAGCCGGCATAGCTCTGGGCGATGAATTTCCGAACGCCCACGGTCCTCGCAGCGCCGATGAGGTTGTCCGTGCCCTCGGTCCGCAACCTGTTCGTCTGCGCGAACGCTTCGTCGAACTTCCTCAGGTTCCCACCGACGGGCGCGAGCGCCGTCGCTTCGTGGGCGACAACGTCAGGCGCTGCCTCCGAGACGGCTCGGCCGACGGCCTCGGCGTCCAAGAGGTCGAGGACGACCGGCTCCGCGCCCAGCGCGCGTAGGTCGTCCGCTTTCGCGGCCGAGGTCGTGGTAGCAACGACCTCGTAGCCGGCGTCGACCAGGAGCGGAACAAGCTGCTTGCCGATCGCGCCCGATGCTCCTGCAACAAAGATCTTCATGACCTGCTCCTTTCGTTTCGGTTCGTGCTCTAGGACGAGACCGACCCGGCGCCTGTGACATGTCACAGCGGCGCGTGCTATCTCGTCTCAGAGGCATGCGCACCGAAGCGCCGTACGAAAAGCTCAGGCCGTTGCTGTTCTCGATCGCCTACCGGATGGTCAGCGGCGTCAGCGAGGCCGAGGACATCGTCCAGGAGGCCTTCCTCCGCATCCATCGCGCCGAGGCCGGCGGCGAGAAAATCGAGTCGCCGAAGGCGTACCTCTCGGCGGTCGTGACACGCCTCAGCATCGACCACCTCAGGTCCGCGCGCGTCCGCCGCGAGCAGTACGTCGGCCAGTGGCTGCCCGAACCGCTCCTGACCGACCCCGAGCCCGACGCCGCCGCGCAGGCCGAGACCGCCGACTCGCTCTCGATGGCGTTCCTCGTCCTGCTCGAGAGCCTGACGCCGGTCGAGCGCGCCGTCTTCCTGCTCCGCGAGGTCTTCGACTACGACTACGGCGAGATCGCGAAGATCGTCGAGCGCAGCGAGGACAACTGCCGTCAGCTGTACGTCCGCGCCCGCCGCCACATCGACGAGGGACGGCCGCGCTTCGAAGCGTCACGGCAGCAGCGCGACGAGCTCGCACAAAGGTTCCTCGCCGCCGCGCAGAAGGGCGACACGGAGGCGCTGATCGAGCTGCTCGCTGCGGACGTCGTCGTCTACGGCGACGGCGGCGGCAAGGCGCCGTCGTGGCCGCAGCCGATCTACGGGCGCGAGCGCGTCGCGAAGCTGATGGCGGGCACGTTCGCGCAGGCGCTGCGGCTCAGCGCGTCCGTAGAGCCGACACAGCTCAACGGCCAGCCAGGGCTCAGTTTCGTCGACCACGAAGGCCGCATCGGCGCCGTCATGTCACTCGAGATCGCCGACGGCGTCATCCAGACGATCCGCGGGGTCACGAACCCCGACAAGCTCGCGCACCTCGGAGCCGTTGCGGACGTCCGCGCGATTCTGCGGCAGGGGCGGACGGAGCGCTAGCCGGGAAGCCGCCCGAGCGTCACTGAGTCCGCGCGGTCTTTCGCCGCGACGCTCTCGTCGTCACGCACCATCAATGACGGCTTCGATTAGTAGTCCTCGGAGGTCGCTTCGAACGACTGCGACCTCCGTTTGCTCGGATCAGTAGTCCTCGGAGGTCACTCCGGAGCACAACGACCTCGGGTTGCTCCGGGTCGAGCGGTGTTGATCTCATTAGACGCCAAGTCCTGCGAACCCGAGGGCCGACAGGACCTGACGCAGCGACTCTGACACGAGCCGTCAAGCGATCGGCCATCGGCGGGGTGGGACGATTAGGGACGGGCAGCCTCGAGGATCTGTTTCAAGGTTGCGAGGTTGTCATTCACGCTCTTCTTGACCAGGCGGCGAGCGAGTTGGGGCAGGAAAGCGGCCGCTCCTGGCAGCTCGACCTCCGCGTCGAGTCTCATGTCTGTCCCGCCGTTTTCCGCAGAGAGCCGGTAGCGGTAGAGGAACGGCGTCGGCCCCGCGGTCGTGCGGATCGCGAACTCTCGCGGCGGCTCGCTCGCCACGACCTCGAGCTCGTTGACCGCGCGACCGCCGGGAAGGTCTCGGGGAATGACCTTGACCATCTCGAGGAAGGAGCTGGACCAACCATGGGTCAGGACGAGCGGCAGCGCGTCGGGACCCCGACCGCGTTCGTGGATGAAGTGCACGCCAAGCCGCTCGATCCGGACGCGGAAGGCGGCCAGCGAGTTCATCGCACGCTCGTGCTCGCGCCAGTCGTACTCCGTTTGCCAGTACGCGATGAGCTCGCGCATGTAGGCGAGGCTCGTGCCGTAGTCCCAGTCGCTGCCGTCGATCTCGTCCGGCCACCGCGTCGCGGCCAGGCGGGCACGCAGGTCGGCCACCTGCTCCTCGCCGACCGCAACCACCATCGGGTCGGCGCAGGTGCGACCGTCGTTCATGCGGCGTTCGCGCGGCACGCCACGCTATCGAGGGCGGCGCGGAGACAGTCGGAGCGGCCGCACACCTTCACCGCACCGATCGCCTGCAGGCCGTAGACGTCGCGGCCGCCGTGAAAGCAAGTCGTCTCGGCAGCTCTTATGTCGTTCGACTTCACGCGTCCGTCGCCCCGCCGCCGGGGGGAGAGGAGGGGGCGGCGGCGAGGCGTGGACGCGGCGTCGTCAGACAATCGGGCAGTTGACGACGAGGGAGGTCTTCTTGAGCGTGACCTGACCGGTCGCCGAGGCCTTCGTCGCGCGGGATCAAGCGCATCCACGCAACGAGATCTTGGTCGCGTTGCGCAACGTAGATCTCGGCGCGCAGCGCCGCCTCAGCAAACAGGCGGAGCGTCTCGACCCATGCCGCGACGCGCTCCTGGTCGTAGCCCCAACCGGCCTTGGCCGCCAAGGCGATCTGGCGCAGGCGCCGTTCGTCCATCGAAACCGCCTCGCGAATCGTGACGCCGTCGCTGCTGTCGAACGAGTCGCCGTCGGTCACCGGCTGACCTCTAGCGAGGGCTCGAGCTCTTGCCGCGAACGAGCTCGTTCGTAGGCGAGTCGTGGGAGCCAGTGCAGCTGCCTCGGTAGGTACCAGTTCCAGTCGCCGAGGAGCTTCATTGTCGCTGGCAGAAGCACGCCGCGGATCAGCGTTGCGTCGATGAGGACGGCGGCGGCCAGCCCGACGCCGGCCTGCTTGAGCTCGAGCGACGAAAGTGTGCCGAACAGGGCGAACACGCAGACCATCACGACGGCCGCGGCCGTGACGACGCCGGCGGTCGACGAGATCGAGCGTCGCACGGCCGTTTGCGTCGGCTCGCCGGAGTCGACGGCTTCGCGCACACGGCTGAGGATGAACACGTGGTAGTCCATCGAGAACCCGAAGAGCACGACGAACAGGAAGAGCGGGAGCCATGAAACGATCGTGCCGTTGGACTGGAAGCCGAGGATCGATTCTGCCCAGCTGTGCTGGAAGACGAGTGCGAGCACGCCGTAGGAGGCGGCGACGGAGAGCAGGTTGAGCACGATCGCCTTGAGCGGAACGACGATCGAGCGAAAGGCGACGAGCAGCAGGCCAAAGGCGAGTGCAAGCACGAACGCGAGCACGTACGGGAGTGCATGTCGGATCTGGCGAGTGAAGTCGACGTCCTCGGCCGTAGAGCCGGTAACGGCTGTCTCGGCACCAGAGATCTGCCCCACGGTTGACGGGATCAGCCGATGCCGCAGTGCATCGATGGCGTGGCGGCTTGACGCGTTCGCGCCGTTGCCGGTGAGTGGGAGGAAGAGCGCGGCCGCGCTGCCCGCCTTGGTCGAGACTGCACGGATCGGATCGACCGGCTCGTTCGCGACACCTTCTTCGACTGCGAGTCGACTGAGACGACCGAGTACCTGCCTGAGCTGCTCCTGCTTCACCGCCGGTGCCTCGACGGCGACGACGGCGGTCTCGCCGCCACTTGGGAAGGCGCGGCGGACAGCGCCAAGCGTCTTCAACGCGGGCTCGCGCTGGGCGGTCAGCGCGAGGTCGCTCGGCTTGGAGACTTGCAGCTCGAGCGCCGGGTACGCCAGTGCGGCGAGCACTGCGGTCGAGAGCGTCGCCGCGACCAGCGGTCGTCGAGTGACGCGATCGACGAGCGCAGACCAGAAGCGGCTGCCACCCTCGGTGTGCGCGTGTGGCACAAGCGGGATTCGGCCGCGGTCGATCCGCGCGCCGAGCAGGCGCAAGGTGGCAGGCAGCACGCTGACCGCGCCGAGCACCGCGCAGGCGATGACGGCGATTGCGGCGGTCGCGATCCCGCTGAGCGTCTTGACGCCGACGATGTACATGCCGGCCATCGCAATCGCGACCGTCGCGCCGGAGACGAGGACGGCTCGGCCGGAGGTGCGGAGCGTCGTCTCGAGCGCCTGGTCGACGGCGGCCCCACGGCTGCGCTCTGCGCGCGAGCGGACGACGAAGAAGAGCGCGTAGTCGACGCCGACCGCCATCCCGATCAGGAGCACGACGGTCTTGGCGCTGTCCTCGACCGGGAACAGCTGACTGAGCGGCCCGAGCAGCCCGAGCCCGGCGGCGACGGCGCTCAGCGCGAGCAGCACCGGGACGACCGCCGCCGTCAGCGCTCCGAACGCGAACAGGAGCACGAGCAGCGTCACGGGGATCGAGAGCAGCTCGGCGCGGCGCAGGTCGCGATCGACGGTGCGGTCTCGCGCCTGGTCAGCGGAGACGTCGCCCGTCTCCTCGATCGTCAGCTCTGGGTGCGCGCGCGCCACGCTGGCGACGGCGGCGCGAATACGCTCGACCGCGACCTCGCGCGAGAGTTCCGCGACGACGACGGCGGAGCGCCGGTCAGCGGAGAGCGTGAGTTCGGGTTCGAGCCCGAGCGCGCGGAAGCGCCGCTCGACGTCGCCGATCGCCGCCCGAGGCACGGGTGCGCGCGCTGTGTGGAGGTACGCCAGCTCCCGTCCCGGGCCCCAGAGACCCTGCTTGTTCATGATCGCGTAGCCGCGCGCCGATTCGCCGACGGCACCGTTGTCGAGCGTTTTCGTGCCGCTGATCGCGCCGAGCCCGATGCAGACGATGACGAAGCTGATCCACGCTGTAACCGCCAAACGCGGGTGAGTGATGCTCCAGCGTCCGATGCTCATGTGCGACCTCCTTGGATGTGTTGAGGCTCGCACTGCCGCTGTCGTCTGCCCAGCCGGGCAGCCGCACACTTTCGTGGTAGGGCTGGCCGGTACCTAGGCCGCGTTGAGGAACGTGACGACGGCGAGCACGCGCCGATGGTCGTCCTCTGACTGCGGCAACCGCAACGTGGCGAAGATGTTCTTCACGTGCTTCTCGACCGTGTGCTCGGTGATGAACAGCCGCTGCGCGATCGCCTTGTTTGACCGCCCTTCGGCCATCAGCGCGAGCACCTCCAGTTCGCGCTCGGTCAGATCCTCGAGCGGCGTGTCGCCCTTGCGGCGCTGGCCGACGAGTTGGGCCACGACTGCCGGGTCGAGCACGGACCCGCCCTCGCCGATCCGCCGCACGCTTGCGGAAAGCTCGGCGAGGTCGGAGACGCGGTCCTTGAGCATGTAGCCGACACCCTCGGTTCCCTGCGCTAGCAGCTCGACCGCGTAGCGTGCCTGCACGTACTGAGAGAGCACGAGGATTCCCACGTGCGGCCAGCGGGCGCGGATCAGCTTCGCCGCTCGCAGCCCTTCGTCGGTGTGCGTCGGCGGCATCCGGATGTCGACGATCGCGACATCCGGATTCGCACGCTCGACGAGCGCGCACAGCTCGTCGGCATCGGCGGCGAGTCCGACAACCTCGAACCCCGCCTCCTCGAGCAGCCGCGCCAGGCCCTCGCGCAGGATCACGGCGTCGTCGGCGACGACTACCTGCACGGGATCTCCGCCCGCAGCGTTGTGCCGCGGCCCGGCGGGCTCGACACCGTCAGCCGCCCCCCGAGCGCGTCAACCCGGTCGGAGAGGCCGCGTAACCCCGAGCCGCCGCCGGCGGCCGCGCCGCCGATCCCGTCGTCGGCCACCTCGACCACGAGCACACCGTCCTCCAGCGAGGCGGCGAGCCGCACCTCGCTCGCGTGCGAGTGCTTGGCCGCGTTGGCCAACGCTTCGCTGGCGACGAAATATGCCGCGCCCTCGACCTGCTCCGGCAGCCGGCCGCTGACGGTGAGGTCGAATCGCACCGGCAGCGCCGCTCGCCTCGAGAGATCGTCGAGCGCCGCGGCGAGCCCGCGCTCGACCAGGATCGCCGGCCGGATCCCTTGCGTCAGCTCGCGCAGTTCCGCGAGCGCAAGCGTGAGCGCATCGCGCGCTTCGCGCAGAACAGGTTCGACCGCGGGCCGGTCGGCCGCCAGCTTCGACTCGGCGAGGCCGAGCGCCATCGCGATCGAGACGAGCCGCTGTTGCGTTCCATCGTGCAGGTCGCGCTCGATCCGCCGCCGCTCCGTCTCCGTCGCCTCGACCAGACGCGCGCGCGAGGCTTGAAGCTCGGCCAGCCGTGCCCGCAGCTCCGCCTGCAGGCGCGCGTTCTCGAGCGTCAAGCCGGCAGCGGCGCAGACCGACTGCACCAGTTCGTTGTTCTCCACCAGCGCGGGATCGTGGATGAGCGCCGCGATCGGCTCCCCCTCCCGCTCGACAACCGTCGCTGCCCTCTCACCTCCTGGCTGGGGCAGCCGCACCGGCGATCCGCCGGCATCGACGTAGCGCGCGCTGGCGGGAACCCAGTACGCGAGTTCGAGCGAGGGATCACCGAGCGCGCGCCCGAGCGCTTCGCGTAAATCGACAGAGGTCGCGCCTCCGCCGAGCTCGACCACGAGTCCGGCGACCGCACCGCGCGCGAGCTGCCGCTGCAAGAGCACGGCCAGCACGGCAATCGGAATCGACGCGAACACGACCTCCCGCATCCACGCCGGCCCCTCCCCGAGCGGATGATCGAAGATGTCGTTTCCGACCGAGAACGCGAGCGCGGCGAACATCGCGCTGCCTGCCCACAACACCGGTGCGCCCGCGCGCCGCTCGGGACCGCTTGTCCGCAGCCAGCGGCGCACGAGCAGCGCAACCGTGAACACCGACAGCACAACGCCGACGCTGCGCTGCCCCTGAAGAATCCCCTCCGCGAGGCCGTCGTTACGCGAGACCTCGAACGCGTTGCGCGGGCAGTCCGAACAGATCTGCGACCGCGAGTCGGCGAACAGCAGCCAGGTGAGCTCGATCATTGTGACGAGCACGACTGCGGCCGCAATCAGCCCGCGGTCAAGCTTGCTGCGCAACCGCCCGGTCGGAAACGAGAGCACCAGATAGACGAACCCGAGCAGGTAGACGGACTCGAGCGCCTTCCCCAGCGTGAACACCAGCGACGAACCCGCGTCGGCGAGGAAGGTGGCGAACCAGGCAAACCCTATAAAGACCATCACCGTGCCCAGCCGGTTCTCCGGACGCTGGCGTCGCGCGATCAGGCCGCTACCGATATAGGCCCAGCCGACGACGAGCGCGAGCACCGCCGAGGCCGCCAAGGGAGACCGCTCCCGGTCGCTCCCGAGCACGAGCAACGCTGCGCCTACTCCGGCGCCAAGAGCGAACAGCGCGATCAAGAGTTCACGCCTCATCAGCGACTGCAGAGATCGTGCACGCCCGCCCGCACGAAGTACAGCGACAGCACACCTCGACCCGGTCACGGCTCAAGACTCGCCCTCGCCGCCGGCCGTCGCCACCCGGCGGGCCAGAGTTCCGAAAAGTACGGCCAGCCGGTAGCGAAAGTCCCGTCAGCAGGCTGTCGCCGCCGATGTCGACCGACCACACTCGCGGCATGACGATCACTCACAACAGAGAACCCGTGAGCGCGAACCGCCTCGCCGCCGCCGGGCTCGCCGCGCTCGGTGCCGCCAGCGCCGTCCCTATCCCGTTGGCGCAGCTCGACTTCGCCGGGCTCATCAACGTGTTCAACATCGACAACGGCGACTCGCCGCGCGCGCTGCTCGTGATCGCAGCCCTCGGGGGCACCCTCACGGTCGCGGTGCTCGCGGTCGCATTCGTCGGCTCGTTCCTCGCCGCCACCGGCGCGGCATCCGCTCGCGCCGTCCTCATCGCCGCCGCGCTCGCCGGGCTCGTGACCGCAATGCCGCTCTGGATCCCCGCCGGCGTCCTGATGGGAGCAGCTGCAGTCTTGCTCGGGCCACTGGAGCACGACGGGTCCGACCACGCCGATCGGAACCGACTTCGGACGACCGGCGTACACGCCCGCACTCCGCGTCAAGGAGAGATCTGATTCCCGAGCAGTACGACCGGTGGCTGCCTTTCGCAGTCGTCGGCGCCGCGGCCGCGCTCGCGCTCGCAGCCGCCTGCTCCTCCGACGCAAGGGAGCACGCACGGCCGGCGTCGATCCCGTCTGCCTCGCTTTCCAGCCTGCACGGCAGAATCGCCTACAGCACCCGCGGCGGCGACATCTGGGTGATGAACGCCAACGGCAGCGGGCGCCGCCGGATCACCCGCTCCGGACGCGGTACCGATTTCGACCCTGACTTCTCGCCGGACGGGCGGCGGATCGTCTTCCGCACCTCCCGCGGTCGCTACGCACCCGACACAAACGGGATTGGGCTCGAAGGCATCTTCGTCGTCAACGTCGGCACCCGGCGCGAGCGGCAGATCCAACCGCGCACCGGCGGCCTCTTCCCCGCCTGGTCACCCGACGGCAAAAGGATCGCCTTCAGCGGTCTCCCCCGCGGCGCCGGCACCCTCGACACGATCCACCTGATGAACGCGGACGGCAGCGATGTCGTCGACCTCGGCCCGCCCGGCGAATGCGCCACCTGGTCGCCCGACAGCTCGAAGCTCGCGTACTGCTCCCATCCCGGCGACGGCAACTGGGCCGTCTGGGTCATGAACGCCGACGGCAGCAACCGCCGCCAGGTCACCCATCCAACGCTGATCCCGCCGGCTGGCGCACACGGCGACTACCCCGGCGCCTGGTCACCCGACGGCAGGCAGATCGCCTACACCTCCGACGTCGACGGCGACCGCGAGCTCTTCCTCATGAACGCCGACGGGTCCGATCAACACCGGCTCACCCGCTTCCGCGGCGCAGACGGTGCAGAGGCGTGGCTCCCCGACGGCCGAATCGTCTTCGCCCACTTCCACGGTGCCGAGCCGCTGCCGCACTGGTACCTCATCCGACCGGACGGCAGCGGCCTTCGCTCACTGCCGCAGCTCCACGGAGCCGGCGACCCCATCGACTGGCTGCGGTAGCATCGTCGCTCTTTCGCTTCGGCGGATGGTTCGAGCTCCAAACCGAACGGTGCTCGCCCCTCGCACCGAAGCCAGCCGGGGCAGCAAACGGGCAGCAAACGTCTGAAATCGGCTTTGCGCAACGATGCGGAGGCCGATCGTGAGAAGGGCGAAAAGCCGCATGAATAGAGCGATTCCGCGTCGGCGAGATGTGGCCGGGTCTCACGGGACGCTCAGGCCTCGATCGGTCGTTCGGCAAGGAGGCCGTGGACGCGCTCGGCCCCGACGATGTTGCCCTTGGCTTCGTACAGGCGGCCTCAGCGAGCGCCGCTCGCGACTCGTGCGGGCGGTCCGCGAGGCGCAGAACCTCGCCGAGATCGGCGAGCGCCTCCGCTCGTAGGTTGAGAATGTCCGCGGTTGCGGACGCTATCGCCACTGCCTCCCGCCCGAGGCGTTCGGCCTCGTCGAGCTCGCCTCTCCGCGCCAAGATCTTCGCCCGCACTCGCCGCCATTGGGTCTGCCCATCGGCATCTTCGGGCAGCGTGAGGCGGTCGGCGCGCCATCGCTCGGTCAACTGCAGCGCTTCCTCTTCTCGCCCTTGAGCGAGGACCGCCTCAGCCAGGTAGGGCGCAGCGCTCGAGAGATAGCCGAATTCTCCGACTTTCTCGTAGTGCTCGCAGACCATGCGCAGCTCGCGCTCGGCCCGCACGGCGTCGCCCGCGAACAGCTCGACATGGCCTGCAACGAAGTGTGCGTGCGTGATGTCGAGGCCATGCTCCTCCCCCAACGCTCTCGCCTGCGAAGCAAGGCCGCGTGCCGCGTCGAAGTGACCCTGGGTCGCCGTGAGGTGCGCGCGTGCCAAGAGGAATGCCATCTCGAGTCTTCCGTTGATCGCGGCGCGTGAGCCGAGGTCCTCCAGTCTGCGCAACGCCTCCTGTACCGGTGTTGGGCCTACACGCATCGCCGCGCACATGAACTGGATGCTTTCGGCCTCTTCCGCTCGGTTGCCCGCGTCGCGCGCGAGCCGGGCGCCGGCCTCCAGATCCGGGAGCGCTGCCGCAGCCTCGCCGCCCCAGACCCGGTACTTCCCGCGAGTCGTGAGGGCGCGACCGAGCCCCTCCTTGTAGCCAGCCTCGTGGAAGACCTGAATCGCTGCTTTCGATCTCGCGCAGGACGTCCTCTCGCCCGACGCCGGTCTGGGCGGTCCTGTGGGACCGAAGGTCCGTGAGCGCGACAGCTGCGTCCGCCGCGACCACGGGCTCGCCCGCCGCTCGTCCGCGCTCGACCGCCTCGGAGAGCACCGTATCCGCGCGATCCAGCTGACCCTGCTCGCGCAGCGCTCGACCGAGGGAAGGAAGGATGCTCAGGCGACCAGGGTCGTCGACGGGGAGCAAGGCTGCTGCCCGCTCGAGCAGGTTCATCGCCGCCCGTGAGTCGGCGCGGGCGTAGGCCCGGCGTCCGGACACTGCGAGGCGCTCGGCAGCTCGCGCGGCGAGTGCCCGACCCCTCTCGCCAGGTCGCCCGAGCGCCTCGAGGCAGCGGTAGGCCTGCTCGAGGTGGTAGCCGATCACCTCGTCGAACTCCTCGCCCCTGCCGTCGAGCCAGTCGGCGAAGCGCTCGTGCAGCTCGGAGCGGAGCTCCTTCGGGACGCGCTCGTAGGCGGCGTCGCGGATCAGCATGTGGCGGAAGCGGAAGGTGTCCTCGATCGCCTCATGCGGGCGGATGAGCTCCTTGCGGACGAGCGCCGCCAGCTGAGCTCCCGCGGGCCTGCGGTGGTCCGGAGCGAGCTCCGCGAGAGTCTCCCACTCGAACTCGAGGCCGACGACGGAGGCACGCTCGATCACCTCTCGCTCCTCATCGGGGAGCGAGTCGAGGCGAGCAGCGAGAAGCGCTTGAATCGTCGGCGGCACATCCTCGGGGTCACCACCTTCCGCGAGCATCGCGAGCAGCTGCTCGACGAAGAGCGGGTTCCCTTCGGCCGCGTCGCTGATCCGGGCGCGGATGTCATCGTCGAGCCGAGAGTCGAGGAGGAGCTCATCGATTAGCTCCTCCGACTCAGCTCGCGAAAGCGGCTCGAGCGTAAGCGTCTCGGCGCGGGACGATCCAGCCCACGTCGGGCGGGCGTCGATCAGGTCGGGACGTGCAAGGCAGAGAAGTAGGAGGGGTGCGTCCCGAGTCCAATCCACCAGATGTTCGAGCAGGTCGAGCAGAGTCGGCTCGGCCCAATGGATGTCCTCGACGACGAGGGCAAGCGGTCGCTCTCGGGCGCGTCGCTCGAACGATTTCCTGACCGACCAGAAGATGTCCTCCGCCGCAACCGCCGAGAGCGCCTCCGCGAGCTCGTCCTCGGCACCCCCTTCGCGGAATATCTCGACCAGAGGCCAGTACGTGATGCCCTCTCCGTAGGGAAGACAGCGGCCGGTGAGCACGCTCGCGCTGCCCGTGAGCAAGGCGGCCAGCTCGCGGGCAAGCCGCGACTTCCCGATCCCCGGAGGGCCGAGGATGGTGACGAGTTTGCACTGGCGCTCCGAGACCGCCCGGTCGAAGGCGGCGTGCATCAGCGCCAGCTCCTCACGACGACCGACGAGTGGTGCGTCGAGCCGCCGCTCGTAGGCGGGTGCGCCTTCGAAGACCTGCACGAGGCGAAAGGCCTCGACGAGCTCGGCTTTCCCCTTGAGCGGAAGCGGCTCGACGAGGTCGACCTCGATCGCCCCCCGCGAGAGACGGCGCGTTTGCTCGCCGATCAGGATCTCGCCCGGTTGCGCAGCCTGCTCGAGCCGCGCGGCAACGTTGACCGCATCTCCTGTCGCAAGCCGCTCCTCCGTGCCGGTGACGACCTCTCCTGTGTTGACACCGGTGCGAACCTGCAGCGAGACCCCGTAGTCGCGTTCGAGCTCGTCATTGAGCGAGCTGAGCGAGTCGCGGAGCTCGGATGCGGCACGTACGGCACGGAGGGCATCGTCCTCGTGCACCGTCGGTACCCCGAAGACGGCCATGACTGCGTCGCCGATGAACTTCTCGACCGTTTCGCCATGGCGCTCGAGGCATCCTCTCGCCGTCTCGAAGTAGCGCGCCATCACCCGGCGCAACGACTCGGGGTCGAGCTGCTCGCCGAGTGCCGTCGAGCCGGTCACGTCCGCGAACAGGACCGTCACCGACTTGCGGACCTCCCGCGCGGCGGCCACACCAAGCTCAGCGCCGCAGCCGCTACAGAAGCGTGCGCTGTCGGGGTTCGCCTGGCCGCAGCTCGAGCACGTAGCCACAGGCAAAGCGTATGCCGCGCTGCCGAGCGAAGCAGCCCGTCGAGGGACCCGATCGCTGTCCACGGTGACTGGCGCGCCCATAGCTGCACGGTTCCCAGCGCCATCCGGAGGCGCGTTTCACGGGAAGCAAACGGGCAGCAAACGTTTGAGATCGGTGCCGCTCAACCATGCGGACTCGGACTACGAGAGCCGCGAAAAGCCCCATGAATAGAACCATTCCGCGGCAATCGTCGTCCACCGTCGCGATCCCCGAAGCGGCCTGTCACGCCGGAGGTCGCGGGTTCGAGTCCCGTCGCTCCCGTCCTCTCGAAGTTCCTGCAACTCGGGATTTCGGGTTGCCTCGATAGACGAAATCCGCGCGCTAAAGCCGGAACGTTTGCTGGCCCGATGGCATTTCTCTGAGCCGAGATCTTTGGGCAAATAACCTGCACTACCGACAAATCTTGTATGTGTTCAGTCGGTGCGGGGGCCCCTGAAGGCCTGGATGGAGCCGTTTATGGAGCTTTCGCGTCGCGAACGCGCGTGGGGTGTTCGGCCAGAGTCCCCTGAGCCTGTTCTTTTGGTTCGCCGACGCCGGCGACGAAGGAATGAGTGCGATTGCCGCTCGATGCCCGCGCACATAGCATCGCGCCCATGCGTGAGCTGCGCCCCGGCGTCTGGCATTGGCAGTCGCCGCATCCCGACTGGAACGAGGAGGAGTGGTGGCCCGAGCTCGTATCGTCGTACGCGATCGAGCTCGGCGACGACTTCCTGTTGTTCGACCCGCTCTCCGTTCCCGACGAGCCGCGCGAGCGCGCGACCGCCGTCGTCCTGACCGCGCCGTACCACGAGCGCGACGCCCGCAGGCTTAGCCTCCCGGTGCACACGCCGCCCGCAGACACCTGGCAGGATTGGGTCGAGAAGTTCGGCGTCGACCCCGACCGCGTGCGCGGCATGGAGAGTGAGGACCTCGC
>Ga0137373_10005380_pt1 | contig 13865 bp, 10 predicted proteins | sample SagtaG_5_FD_104912 | JGI IMG/M metagenome (GOLD analysis project Ga0137373, IMG submission 104912) | Vadose zone soil microbial communities from Sagehorn Ranch, Mendocino, California, USA - Sage1_R_80_16 metaG | ecosystem: Environmental > Terrestrial > Soil > Vadose zone | place: USA...
CGGTCTTCACCGCCTGCGGCTGCTTGAGAATGCGCACGACGATCTTGGTGGCGATGCCGAAGGTGCCCTCGGAGCCGACGAAGAGGCCGGCCATGTCGTAGCCCTGCGTCTCGCGCGTGCGGCCGCCCAGCCACATGACCTCGCCGTCGGGCAGGACCACCTCGAGGCCCAGCACGTGGTTCACCGTCACGCCGTACTTGAGGGTGTGCGGACCGCCAGAGTTGTTCGCGATATTGCCCCCGACGGTGCAGGCCTGCTGGCTCGACGGGTCGGGCGCATAGTAGAAGCCCTTGGGTCCCACGGCCCAGGAGCGATGGAGGTTGACCAGACCGGGCTCGACCACCGCGAGCTGATTGTCGTAGTCCACCTCGAGCACGCGGTTCATCCGCATCAGCGAGATCACGAGGCCACCCTCGGCGGGAAGACATCCGCCCGACAGCCCCGTGCCCGCACCGCGGGCGACAAAGGGCAAGGCTTCCCGATTAGCGAGCTTGACGATGGCCGAGACCTGCTCGACCGAGGTGGGAAAGACGACGAAGTCCGCGAGAGCGCGGAAGAGGGTCAGCCCATCGGACTCGTAGACGAGCAGCTCATCGGGCTCGGAGAGCACCGCGCCTTTGCCAAGCAGGCCTTCGAGCTCGCGGCGGAGGGCTTTCTTGCGCCTGGGATCGAGATCAGCGGCCATGTGCGATTATACCCTCAGAGCTCCCAGGGGGGCTCGACCGCTATGGGCAGCTCGAGAAGCGTGGGTCCGCGGTGACCGAGGGCCCGCTCGAGGGCCCTCGGGAGCTCGTCGATGCTCTCCACTCGGGAGCCCGCGGCGCCGAAGGCCCGGGCCAGCGCGGGGAAGTCCGGATTGGCGAGATCCACCTCGCCGTACTTCCCGAATATGCCTTCCTGAAGGTACTTGATAGCGCCGTAGCGCTGGTCGTTGAGCACGAGGAAGACGATGCCGAGGTCGTACTTCACCGCCGTCGCCAGCTCGTTGACCGAGAACATGAAGCCGCCGTCGCCGAGCACGGCGAGAACCTGTCGGTCTGGGTGCGCCACCTTGGCGCCGATAGCCGCGGGAACACCGTAACCCAAGGTGGCGGAGCCGATCGGATAGAGAAAGGTCCGCGGCTCGAGCACGGGGAAATGCCACTCCATCCAGTAGTTCAGCCCGGTCTGGTCGTTAACGACGATGGCCGCGGGCTCGAGGGCCCGGCGCAGGATCTGGATGAGCCGATCCGTCGGCTCCGTGTAGCGGGGCCAGCGGACCTCGCGCTGGGCGCGTATCCACGCGGCGTCCCATTCGACGGCGGTCGTGGCCGTGCCCAGCTCGGCCAACAGTCCTCGCAGCCCGTCGCGCGCATCGCCGACAATGCCTACGGCGGGCTGGTGCATGAGCCCGATGACCAACGGATCGATGTCGATATGAATCAGCGCCTGCTCCGGCTTGAAGTCGAGCTTGAGGAGCAGGCCCTTGGTGGACCGGTGGGCGAAGCGGCAGCCGACAGACAGGATGACGTCGGCGCGCTCGAGCGCGGCCTGGGTCGACCGGTAATTCGGGAGAACGCCCAGCCAGAGCGGATCAGCTTCGGAAATGGCGCCGCGCCCCATCACCGACGTGATGACCGGCGCGCCCAGCCGGTGGGCGAGCGCGACGAGCTCGGTCGAGGCACCGGCCGCGATGACGCCCCCGCCGGCCACGATGAGCGGACGCTTGGCCGCGCGCAGACGCTTTGCCGCGTCCTCGATCAGGCGCGGATCGCAGGCGGGCGGTCCGCTCAGGAACGCCTCGCGGCGACCTTCGGTCTTCGCCACGAGAAGATCGGTGGGTAGCGAGAGCGCGATGGGCCCTGGACGCCCCGTGCGGAAGAGATGAAAGGCGTGCTCCACGGCGGCAGCAATGTCCCGTCCCTCGTAGATGGTCTCCGCCCAGCGACAGACGGGCTTGAAGCAATCGATCTGGTTGGGCACCTCGTGGAGCGCGCCCAGCCCTTTCCCGATCAACGCCGCGGGAATGTCGGACATGAGCACGAGAATGGGCTGGGAGCCCGCGAAGGACTCCACGAGAGGCGTCAGCACATTGGTAGCGCCGGGGCCGGTGGTGACCACGACCACGCCCGGCCGGCCCGAGGCGCGCGCGTAGCCGTCGGCCATGAAGCCCGAGCCCTGCTCGTGGCGGGAGAGGATGTGCGCGATGTCGTGCTGGCGGATCAGCGCGTCGTAAATGGCGAGGTTGTGGACGCCGGGCAGGCCGAAGACGTGCCTCACACCCTCGGCACGCAAAACTTCCACGACCCATTCACCGCCGGTGCGGAGATCAGCCATGATCGCCTTTCGAGTGGTCGCGGCACGTGGCCGCGCCTGAGCCGGGGCGAGTATACGACGCCCCGAGCGTTTGACAATCGTCGAGTCCGATTGCAATGTGTACGCTCCTGATGACGATCACTCCGCAAATCGCCGTGGTGGGAGGCGGGCCCGCAGGTCTGGCGGCCGCCATCGAGGCCGCGCGGGCAGGGCTCACCGTGCACCTCTACGACGAGCGCCCGATCCTCGGCGGTCCGGCCTATGGGCGTGCCGTGGAGTCGACACTGCTCGCCGAGCTCGACGCGGCTCGATCACGCGTCGTCCTGCATCATGGCGCCACGGTTTGGGGGATCTTCGAGCAGCGCACGCTCGCGCTGTGGGAAGGAGATCGCGCGGAGAGCGTTCGGCCCGAGGCCATGGTGCTCGCCACGGGGGCTCACAACCGTGCCGTGCCCGTCCCCGGCTGGACGCTGCCCGGCGTGACCAATGCCGAGACGATTCGCTCACTGCTCGATGCGCGCGCACTGCCTCCCGGTCAGCGCGTGCTGGTGGCCGGAGCGGGGCCCTTGCTTCCTGTCGTGGCAAGCCGGCTCGTCCGCGCGGGCGCTCGGGTCGAGGCCATCCTCGACGCAGCTCCTTCGCCTCGGATGCCGCGAACATTGCCGACGTCGTGGGCTCAATGGCCGCTTTCCGGTGACGCGACGGCGGACTGGCACACTCTCCGCGCCGCGCGCGTTCCTCTCGTCGGATCCCGGGTGGTAGCCCGGGTCGTGGGCGGCCCGGGCGCGCGGGAGGTTGTCACGGTGGCCCTCGACGAAGATTGGCGGCCGGCGCGTGGCTCGGAGGAAAAGATCGAGGTCGAAGCCGTGTGCTTCGTCTGGGAGTTCGTTCCGTCCATCCAGCTTTCGCAGATGTGCGGCGCCGAGCATCAGTATGTCGCGGAGCGTGGAGGCTGGGTTCCTCTGGTCTCCTCCGAGATGGAGACCACCGTGCCCGGCATCTTCTCCGCAGGCGATGGCGCGGGCCTCGGCGGGGCCGCCATGGCCGTGCTCGAGGGACGCGTGGCGGGAATCGCCGCGGCGGCGCGACTCGGCGCCCTCTCGCCGGGATCAGCCCGGTCGCGGTTTCGACCTCATCACGCCGCGCTGGCCCCGCTGAGAAAATCCCGCGACGTCCTCGGGCGTCTCAGCGCGACGCGCCCGGGGCTGGCCGAGCTGATCACTCCGGACACGGTGATCTGCCCGTGCGAGGGCATTACCGCCGCACGGATTGACCAGGCCCTCGACGAGGGCGTGGGCGATCTCGGGCAGACGAAGCGCATGACCCGCGCCGGGATGGGTGAATGCCACGGGCGCATGTGCAGCCCGGCCCTCGCCCACATGATTGCTCATCGGCGCGGCATTCCCCTGGAAGCGATCGCGCCGCCGAGCATCCGGCCGCCCGTGACGCCGGTGCCCATTCACGTCCTCGCCACACTGCCGGACGAGTAGACATGAAGCGAGTGGCGGTGACCGTCACGGGAGCCGAGACATGAGCAGGGCCGACATTGTCGTGATCGGCGCGGGCAGCGTAGGCGCGAATGTCGCCTACCGGCTCGCGGAGCGTGGCGCCAAGGTCACCGTGCTCGAGGCGGGAGCGCCAGGCGGCGGGACGTCCAGCACGAGCTTCGCGTGGACGAATTCCTTCCACAAGACGCCGCGTGACTACCACGAGCTCAACACGGCCAGCATGGCCGAGCACCTGTCGCTCGTGATGGAGCTCGGAGGTGGCGACTGGCACAAGCAGGACGGCGCCCTCGCTTGGGAGCAGGAGCCCCCCGGGCGAGCGGAGCTCAAGGAGACCGTGGAGCGTCTCGGAAGCTGGGGCTATCCCATCGAGATCATCTCGGCCCACGACGCGCGCAAGCTCGAGCCCGATCTCCAGATCGCCTCGCACGTGGACGAGGTGGTCTTCACGCCCAGCGAGGGGTACGTGGACGTCGTGCCGCTCATCGGCAGGCTGCTCGCCCACGCCGTGCGCCGGGGCGCACGCGTGCTCTCCGGCGAGCGGGTGACCGGCGTGATTCGTGAGGGCATACGGGTGCGTGGCGTGACCACGGAGAGCGGCGGGCGCTTCGAAGCCGATATGACCGTCGACTGCGCGGGACCGGCAACGGACGAGGTGTCCCGTCTCGCCGGAGTCGAGATCCCCATCGATCGCGTGCCCGGGCGACTGATCTACACGACGCCTGTGGCCAGTACCCTCCGCCGCCCGATCCACGCTCCGGGTGTGCACTTTCGCCCGGACGGCGGCGGCCGCATCGTCCTCGCCGAGTTCGGCCATGACCAGGTGTGGCGTCAATCAGAGGAACCGTGGCCGGCCGAGCAGTCGCTCGCGGCGGTGGCCGCACATTTCCCCGCGCTCGCCGGCGCTCGGGTCGAGGCCATACGCTTCGGCGTGCGACCCATGCCGAGAGACGAGCGGCCCATGGTCGGCGGCCTTCCCGGTCTCGACGGCTTCTTCATCGTGGCCTCGCACAGCGGGGTGACCTTGGGTCCCCTCTGGGGGCGGATAGCCGCCGCGGAGATCCTCGACGGCGTGCCCGACCCGCGACTCGCTACTTACCGTCCCGCTCGGTTTCTCTCATGACACGCCCGGACGTTCTGATCGTGGGCGGCGGAGTAATCGGCTGCGCGGTGGCCTACGAGCTGGCCAAGGAGGGCCTCCGCGTCACGCTGCTGGAGCAGGCCGGGCTCTGCGCCGGCGCTTCGGGAGCGAACGGGGCTCTGATCTGGCCGCAGGCGATGCACCGCGGCGTGGCCCTCGACCTGACCCTGGCCTGCGCGCGGCTCTTCCCTACCCTGGGTGAAGAGCTCGGCGCCGATATCGAGTACCGGCGAACGGGAGGGATGGTCGCCATAGAAACCGATGCCCAGTGGGTCCAGATGGCGGAGTACGTCGCGGGTCAGCCCGCGGTGGGACTTCACGCCGAGCTGCTCGACGGCGCCGAGGCCCGTCGCCGCGAGCCTCTACTCGCCCCCGACCTCCGGGGTGCGGTGTTCGCCGAGCACGGCGGCACGATCAACCCGTTCCGGCTCACTCTCGGCTACGCGCACGCGGCGCGAGGGCGCGGCGCCACGCTGGTGACGGGAACGGCGGTGCTTTCGCTCCTGCGCCGCGGTGACCGCATCGTGGGCGTCAGGACCCGAACTGGGGACCTGGAGTCGGAGCTCGTCATCCTGGCCGGCGGGGCCTGGAGCGGACCGCTGGCCGCCACCGCCAATCTGCGCGTGCCCGTCACGCCGCGCCAGGGCATGGTAGTCGTGACCGAGCCCGCGCCGTTCCGCCTCCGTCACGTGCTCAAGCCGATCAAGTCCGACACGGACATGTGGCGTTTCTCCCAGCCCTGGCCGCCGGATGCGCCGGGCAAGCCCGGCTACGATCCCAACCTGCCCCCCGGCAAGGGCATGGGCATGGCCCAGACGGTAACGGGGAATCTGGTGATCGGGAGCACGAGCCGTTTCGTGGGGCTCGATCGCGCGCCTACCCTGGCCGGCATCCGATACATCCTCGACAGCGCGCGCAGAATCGCTCCGGCCATTGGACAGCTTCGCATGCTGCGGACATGGGCAGGCTTCCGGCCCTATACGCCGGACGGACTTCCTCTCTTGGGTCCCGCTCCGGGCGTCGACGGCCTCGTGCTCGCCACCGGACACGACGGCAGCGGCATCGGGATGAGCCCGGTGAGCGCGCGCCTGGTCGCGGCGGTCGTCACCAAGGCCGACCCGCCACTCCCTCTCGAGCCGTTCGACCCTCGACGCTTCGGGGACTCGTGAACACGGAAAGGACACCGTCATGATCAACGGCCGCCGCCTGCTCGGCTTCCTCGTGCTCGCCCTCTGCATCGTCTTCCCTCAGGGTCCAGCCCTCGCCCGCGACGCGGAGATCATCATCTCCCAGAAGGCGGACGTGGAGACCTTCGACCCCGCGCAATCGAACAATACGTCGACGCACAACGTGACCATCAACGTCTTCGACACCCTGGTGCGCCTGTCCGACGACGGCAGGGATTTCGTGGGCGAGCTCGCCGAGTCGTGGAAGCTCGTGGATCAGACGACGTGGCAGTTCAAGCTGCGCCGCGGCGTCAAGTTTCACAACGGGGAGGAGCTGAACGCGGCCGCGGTCAAGTTCACCTTCGACACCACCATGGATCCTGAGCGCAAGACCCGCCAGCGGCCGACCTACGTCGCCTTCAAGGAGGTGCGGGTCGACGATCCCTACACGGTATCGTTCATCACCCACAAGCCGTACGCCATCGCCCTCACCCAGATTCAGTACCTGATGATCGTGCCCCCCGGCTACATCAAGCAGGCCGGCTGGGACGAGTTCGGGCGGAAGCCCGTGGGCAGCGGGGCCTTCAAGTTCAAGGAGTGGGAGCGCGACGTGCGCGTGGTGCTCGAGGCCAACGACGCGTACTGGAAGAGCAAGCCCAGGGTACGCTCGATCGCCTTCCGGCCTATTCCCGAGGACGCCTCGCGCATTGCCGCTCTCCAGCGAGGCGAGGTGGACATCATCGACGCCGTGCCCTACGACCGCATCAAGGAGCTTCAGGGCAGCCCCACCGTCAAAATCAGCCAGCGTCAGGGCGAGCAGATCTACGTGGGGCTCGACACGCTGCGCGTCGATCCGCTGAAGAAGCGTGAGGTGCGGCAGGCACTGAACTATGCCGTGAACGCCGACGCGCTCGTGAAGAATCTCCTCCTCGGCTACGCGGTGCGCCTGAACGGGCCCATGTTCCCGACCACCCCGGGCTTCGACGAGAAGCTGCCTGCCTATCCCTACGACCCCGAGCGCGCCAAGCGCATGCTCGCGCAGGCCGGCTATCCCAACGGCTTCGACGTGGAGTTCGCCATCTCCCCCGCCTTCCAGGGCATCGCCAAGGGCACGGAAGTGGGCGAGGCCATCGCGGGGCAGCTAGGGCGCGTAGGGGTGAGGGCCAAGCTGAACGTGCAGGACTCCGCGGCACTCTTCAGCGCCTACTCGGCGAAGAAGCTCCAGATGTATCTCTTCGCCTGGAAGTCGAGCCCGGAGGCGGGCCGGCACATCGAGACGCTGCTGCACTCGAAGACGCGCGGCTACTACTACCAGAATCCGGAGGCCGACAAGCTGATCGACGCGTACTTCTCGGCGCTCGATCTGAAAAAGCGGCAGGAAATCGGGCGCGAGCTCCACGCCTTCCTGCGCGAGGACGCGCCGTGGATCTTCCTCTATCAGCAGATGGACCTGTTCGGGGTGCGCAAGAACGTGACGTGGGAGGCGAAGCCCGACTACCTCATGCGTATGCGGGAGGTGGCCGTCACCAAGTAAGCAGTGCGCCGCTACATCCTTCGGCGGCTGGCCCAGGCGATGCTCGTGATCGTCGGGGTGTCACTGGTAGTCTTCTTCGTGATCCGGCTGAGCGGCGACCCGACTTTTCTCCTGCTCTCCGCCGAGGCCACCGAGGCGGATCGCGCGCGCTTCGCCCGTGAAGAAGGATTCGATCGCCCCCTCCTTGTGCAGTACGCGGTGTTCGTGAGGCGCGCCCTTCACGGCGACCTCGGCCGCTCCCTGCGGTATCGTCAGCCCGCCTTGCCCCTCGTACTCGAGCGCCTGCCCGCCACCGCGGAGCTGGCCCTCGCCGCCCTGTTCGTCTCGCTCCTCGTGGCCATTCCCGCCGGCGTCATCTCCGCGGTGCGCCGCGACACGGCCTATGACAACCTGACCATGCTGGGCGCGCTCTTCGGCCAGTCGATGCCCGTGTTCTGGCTCGGCATCATGCTCATCCTGATCTTCTCCGTGCGGCTCGAGCTGCTCCCCACCTCGGGCCGGGGCGGACTCGAGCACCTCATCCTGCCCGCGCTCACCCTCGGCCTCTACTCCACGGCGCGGGTGACGCGCCTCGTCCGCGCGGGTATGCTCGACGTGATCGGCCAGGACTACATCCGTACCGCCCAGGCGAAAGGCCTTCCCGACCGGCGGGTCATCGTCAAGCACGCGCTGCGCAACACTCTCATCCCGGTCATCACCATCATCGGTCTCGAGCTGGGTACGCTCTTGGGCGGAGCGGTCATCACGGAGACCATCTTCGCGTGGCCCGGCATCGGCCGGCGTGACGGCCATCTTTCAGCGCGACTATCCGCTGGTGCAGGCCACGGTCCTCGTGACCGCCCTCGTCTTCGTCCTGTCGAACCTGCTCGTCGATCTCCTGTACGGATGGCTCGATCCGCGGATCCGGTACACCTAGCCGTGGCGTACCCTCTTGCCGATGCCGCCCGCCCGCTGCCTCGATCCCGCCGCGGTCTCTTCGTTGCCGCGCTCGTGCGCAAGCGTGCGGGAGTCCTTGTCCTGGTCATCGTCCTCCTGCACGTGGTGGTGGCGCTGTCCGCCCCCGTCCTCGCCCCCCACGATCCGCTCGATCAGGACGTCGCGCGACGGCTCCTGCCCCCGGCCTGGCTCGCGGGAGGAGGACCGGGGCATCTGCTCGGGACCGACCAACTCGGCCGGGACATCCTGTCGCGCATCATCTACGGCTCGCGCATCTCGCTCCTCATCGGACTTCTCTCCGTGGTGCTGTCGCTTCCCATCGGCGTGTGCCTGGGCCTGCTCGCAGGGTATTTCACCGGGCGCCTCGACGACATCACCATGCGGATTGCCGACGTCCAGCTGGCCTTTCCGTTCATTCTCCTCGCCATCACCATCGCGGGCGTCCTCGGGCCGAGCCCCCGCAACGTCATTCTCATCCTGGCCGTCGGGGGATGGGTGGTCTACGCCCGCCTCGCGCGGGGACAAGCGCTGAGCCTTCGCGAAAAGGAATTCATCGAGGCGGCGAGGGGCCTGGGCGGAGGGAGCTTCCGCATCCTGTTCCGGCACATGCTCCCAAACGTCGTCTCGCCCATCATCGTGGTGGGCACCTTCGGGGTCGCCCAGATGATTCTCCTCGAGTCGTCGCTGTCCTTCCTCGGCCTGGGCGTGCAGCCGCCCACACCGAGCTGGGGAGGAATGCTGAACGACGGGCGGGCCTACATCACCGTGGCGTGGTGGCTCACCACCTTCCCGGGCGCGGCCATCATGCTCACCGTGCTCGGGATCAACTTCGTGGGCGACTGGCTGCGCGATCTGCTCGACCCGCGGCTTCAGTCCGTGTGAGTGGTCGATCCCCTCTCCCCTGAGGGGAGAGGGCAGGGTGAGGGGAGAAAAATGGCTCCCCGAGCTGGACTCGAACCAGCAACCCCCCGGTTAACAGCCGGGTGCTCTACCATTGAGCTATCGGGGAATGCCGAAAGCAGATTCGGTAGGACGTCTTTTGTATCACAGGCCCGCCCCTGGCGCCAAGCGGGCTGCCCCCCCTCACCCTGCCCTCTCCCCCTGAGGGGAGAGGGAAAATTGATCTAGCCTACCTCGCGGCGGCCTTCGAGGGCCTTGGACAGCGTCACTTCGTCGGCGTATTCGAGGTCGCCGCCCACGGGCAGGCCCCGGGCAATGCGGGTGATGCGCATGCCGAAGGGCTTCAGCAGCTTGGCGAGGTAGATGGCCGTGGCCTCGCCTTCCACGCTTGGGTTAGTCGCGAGGATGACCTCTTCCACGCCGGGCGTCTCGAGTCTCGCGAGCAATTCGCGGACGCGCAGATCCTCGGGACCGATGCCGTCGAGCGGAGAGAGCGCGCCCAGGAGCACGTGGTAGCGCCCGCGGAACTCGCCGGTGCGCTCGAGGGCGAGGAGATCATTGGGCTCCTCCACGATGCAGAGCGCACGCTGATCCCGGCGCGGATCGGTGCAGATGCGGCAGGGGTCTTCCTCCGTGACGTTGAAGCAGACACTGCAGTGGACAATGAGCTGCTTGAGCTGAGTGAGCGACTCCGCGAGGGTCTGCACTTCGTCCGTGGGGCGCTTGAGCAGGAAGAAGGTCAGCCGCTGGGCGGTCTTGGGCCCGATGCCGGGCAGCCGCTGCAATGCTTCGATGAGCCGGGCCACCGGCTCGGGATAGTAGGCCACGCGGGAAGCTACATTCCCAAGCCGGGGATCTTGAGCCCGGCCGTGAGCTTGCCCATCTCGGCCTGCACCATGTCGCGTGACTTTCTCAGCGCCTCGTTGCACGCGGCGAGGACGAGATCCTCCAGCATCTGCGCGTCGTCGGGATTGATGACCTCGCGATCGATCCTGATGGAGAGAATCTCCTGTTTACCATTGGCCTCCACGGTAACCATGCCCCCGCCGGAGGTGGCGTCGACCTTCTTCTTCGCGACTTCCGCCTGCAGCGCCTCCATCTGCTGCTGCAGCTTCTGCGCTTCCTTCATGATATTGCCGAAGCCTTTCACGGGATGTCTCCTTCCTCGGGCGCGCGGGGCCGCACGGCCACCACCTCACCCTGGAACATGGCGACGGCCGCCTGAACGGCCGGATGATTGACGGCGCCGCCGGCCGTCGCGGCCTCCGCCGCGATCTCGACACGCCGGGCTCCCGGAATGTGCTGCTGGACAGCGTGGGTGATGATGTCGCGATTGGCGCGATCGTTGAGCATTTCGCGGTGAAACGGACTGGCCACGAGCCCGATGGTGAGCACGCCGCCTTCGAGCCGCAGGGGCACTCCGTGCTGGACGACGGAGCCGAGCAGCGCCTTTTTCTTGAGGATCTCCGTGGTCGCGCGGCTCCATCCCTCGCCGAGGTCGTCGCCGGCGGCCACGCGCGGTCCTTCTTCTACGCTCTCCATCGCGGGTGCGGCCGGGCCGGGCCCCTGCTCCACGGGCGGCGCCGTGGGTACCGTCGGGCTGGGTACGGGGGGTGCCGTGGAACGCGCCGGCGGCGCGGGAGCTTCGAGGAGACTGGGCTGAGCGGTGGCGGCACGAGGAGCCGCGGGCGCGTTCCGCAGCCGGCTCGCCGCTTCATCCACTTTCGCGATCAGGGCCTCGATCGCCTGGGGCTGAGGCCGGCGCGCGGCGCGCACGGCCGCGATCTCCAGCTCGACGCGCGGGTGGGGCGATCGCCGCATTTCGGTGTCCGCGTCCATGAAGGCCCGCAAAAGGTAGATCAGCTCGTCTGCGCTCACCGCCTCCACGCTCGCGGCGAGCGCCTCGTGCTCGACCGGGGTGAGATCGGCGAAGGGAGCGTCGGGGGCCACCTTGACCACGAGGGCGCGGCGGGCCGTCTCGACCACCTCGCGACACAGCCACGTGAGATCCTCTCCGTCGCGCGCCGCGCGGTCGATGGCCTCGAGGGCGCGGGCGCCGTCCTTGGCAAGCAGCGCGCCGAGGAAACCCCGCACGTGCACGGGCGAAGACGAGCCGAGGATCCGTGCCACGCTCGCCTCGTCCAGCGCTCCGCCGCCGTAGGCAATGGCGGTATCGAGAAGCGACAACGCGTCGCGCAGGCTGCCCTCCGCGGCGCGCACGAGCAGCGGGAGGGCGGCCGGTTCGAAGCCCACCCCTTCCTTGGTCAGGATCTCGCTGAGGGTCGCCGTGAGCTGCTCCGGGGAAATGGGACGGAAATCGAAGCGCTGGCAGCGCGAGAGCACGGTGGCGGGTATCTTGCGCGGGTCCGTGGTGGCGAGCACGAAGACCACGTGGGGCGGCGGCTCCTCCAGCGTCTTGAGAAAAGCATTGAAGGCGGGCCCCGACAGCATATGGACCTCGTCCACGATGTAGATCTTGAAGCGGCCGCGGGCCGGCGCGTACTTGACGTTCTCCCGGAGGGTGCGGATGTCGTCGACGCCCGTATTGGAGGCGGCGTCGATCTCCATCACGTCCACCGACGCGCCTGATACGAAATCCTGGCAGGAGGGGCAGACGCCGCACGCTGCGGGTCCTTCGCGTTGGGTGCAGGCCAGCGCCTTCGCGAGGAGGCGCGCGGTGGTGGTTTTGCCGACTCCCCGAGGTCCGGTGAACAGATAGGCATGCGCGACGCGCCCCGAACTGAGGGCATTCTGCAGTGTGCGCGTGACCGGATCCTGCCCCACCACGGCCTCGAAAGCCTGCGGCCGCCACTTCCGCGCCAGCACCTGGTACGTCATTTCATCTCCGCGACAAGCTGTCTTTCGATCAAGAGCCGTGGGGGGGCTTGGGGGAGGAGCGAGGCCCGCTCCCCCCCAAGCTTAATCAAGACCGTGCACCCTCAATCGAAACGCCCGTCCCGCGATCTCCAAGCGAAGCCGGCTCCGGTCAGGTACTCCCACGGCACACGAGCGGAACGCCTTACCGTTGCTCCCTTCCGGGCCTGGCGGGATTCGACGCGACTCGTTGCGTGGGGCCCAACCTTCAACACCGTTCCGCAAGGCTCATTCGACACGAACGGCCCTCGAGAGGGAATTCAACCCCGCTGTAGCGGATTGCGGGTTACAGGGCACCGCTACCTCCCCGTCTAGCACGGCCAGCCTTTGCAGGGCGTCGATAAGGGGCCACCCTGCCAACGCATACCTACCTCAGACCTTCGGAGAATCTGCCGCTGGACCGGCGAGCGCTTCATTGCTTCCGCGGAGAATTTGGCGGAGGGGGTGGGATTCGAACCCACGGTAGAGTTGCCCCTACACGGCATTTCCAGTGCCGCACCTTCGGCCACTCGGCCACCCCTCCGTACCAACCCCATTTTCTTCGGGCCCAACCTCAGGCTGCACAGCCCTCCAGATACAATCTCACGGCAGGGCCGCCCGACCCTCGGGCGCCGGAGCCCTGCGCAGGCGCCTCGAGGTGGAAGACTTAATGGCGGAGGGGAGAGGATTTGAACCCCCGAGGGACTTGCGCCCCTATCCGATTTCGAGTCGGACGCCTTCAACCGGGCTCGGCCACCCCTCCGCACCACTCCTATCAAGCACTTACCTAGTGTCTCACCTCTACCTCACGAGAGCTGCTTTCGGCAGAGTCGAAGTTTTGCCGATGTTCTCGAACGCTGACCGCCTCCGAGGCAACCACGGCGGGCACCGCTACGATCTTCTCGACGGCAGCAGCCAGGTGGTCCGGGGACAGGTGCGCGTACCGCTGCACCATGCTCAAAGTCTTCCACCCGCCTAGCTCCTGGACCGTTCGCAAGTCTACCCCAGCGGCGACGAGACGGGAAGCGAAGGTGTGCCGGAGCGCGTGCCACGTTACCCCGTCGAGGCGGGCTGCCTCGTCTTCCCGACCCGCAGCCCAGAGTGTAATCCGTGCGGCTGCGACAGCCCGCACAAACCCCCGGGAGACGGTGCGGTAGGCCCCACGCGAGACAAGCTCCTCGGGGTCGCCTGGATGGGCACGGTGTGCGGCGAGGTCCATGAGCGCGCTCCGAGCTGCGCTGTTGAGCGGCACACGCCGGGCTTGACCGTTCTTCGCAAGCCGCACGGTGAGGACGCCCGTCAGCAGGTCGACGTCGTGCCAAGTCGTGCCAGCCGAGCCGCGCCCGCTCGGACCAGCGAAGCCCCGTGTTGATTGCCAGACTTCTGGATGTCTTTGACGGGATTCTCGGTGACGAGTCCGAGTCGCCGCGCCCGCTTGAACATCCCGGACAGCCAGTCGCGCAGCCGGTTCACGCTGCCTGGGGCCATATCATTGGCTTCTCTTGCGCGATAGAAACTTCACCCCCCGTGCCTGC
>Ga0137373_10005390_pt1 | contig 13847 bp, 9 predicted proteins | sample SagtaG_5_FD_104912 | JGI IMG/M metagenome (GOLD analysis project Ga0137373, IMG submission 104912) | Vadose zone soil microbial communities from Sagehorn Ranch, Mendocino, California, USA - Sage1_R_80_16 metaG | ecosystem: Environmental > Terrestrial > Soil > Vadose zone | place: USA: California...
CACATCCCCTTCGGGCGGCTGGCCCGCGCCTCCGAAGTGGCGCAGGCCGCGCTCTTTCTCGCCTCCGACGAGTCCTCCTACGTCAACGGCGCGGCCCTGACCGTGGACGGCGGCATCACCGTCGCTTACACCACCCCCGAATGAGATTCAGGTTTCACGTTTCAGGTTTCAGGAAGCACGACCGGAATCTTGAAACTTGAAACTTGAAATCTGAAACGCATGCGCGACGACGAGGTTTTGCGCCGCGACGCCGAAGACTTGGCGCGCCTGGGTTACGCGCAGCAACTCTTCCGCGAGATGGGCGGCTTCTCCAACTTCGCTGTCAGCTTCTCGATCATCTCGGTCTTGACCGGTGCCGTCCTCCTTTACGGATACGGCTTGAAGCTCGCCGGCCCGATCGTCAACACGGTCGGATGGCCCGTCGTCTCCGTGTTCACGCTGGCGATCGCGGCCTCGATGGCGGAGCTGGCTTCCGCCTATCCGACGGCCGGAGGCCTCTACTTCTGGGCCTTCCGCCTGGGGGGAAGGGGATGGGCCTGGACGACGGCCTGGCTGAACATGGTGGGCCAGGTCACGATCACCGCGGGCATCAACGTCGCCGCCGCGATCTATCTGATCGGAGCGGCCACGCGGGTCTTCGGCGTACCGGCGGACATGCGGGTGCCGGTCTTCGGATCGCTCACGAGCTGGAGCTTCCAGCTCTTCGTGATGGCCCTTCTCATGGTCCCGCAGGCCGTCGTCAACATCTTCGGCGTCAAGCTGACGGCACGCTTGAACGACCTCTCCGTCTACTGGCACATCGCCGGCGGCGCCGTGATCGTCCTCCTTCTTGTGCTGTTCGGCAGATACCACAACGACATCGCCTTTCTTTTCCGGTTCGTCAACACGGTCAACCCGCTCGACGCCTCCTCGGCCGACCTGGGCGGCCGGGTCGCGCCGGCCCTGGTCTTCGGCGAAGCCAAGATCCCGTCTCCGCTCTTCGCCCTGGCGCCGGGCCTGGCGGAGGCCTACCGCGCCGCGCCTTTGGGCCTCGTCTTCGTCCTGGCGTTCCTTCAGGCGCAGTGGACCTACACCGGCTACGACGCTTCGGCCCACATGGCCGAGGAGACCCGAATGGCGCGCCTGAACTCCGCCTGGGGAATCTTCCTCTCGGTCGCGGTCTCGGCGGTTGTCGGCTACGTGCTGCTCGTGGTCCTGACCTGGACCATCCCGCGGGGCGACGTCGCGGCGGTGGCCTCGGATCCCTATCCCGTGCTCGCGATCGCCGACGGCAACCTGGCGCGCCCGGCGGCGCACCTCGTCGCGATCATCATCGGCGGGGCAATGTGGCTCTGCGGCTCGTCCTCGGTCTCGTCGATGGCCCGGATGTGGTTCTCCTTCGCCCGCGACGGCGGCATGCCCGGCTCGCGCTGGATCGCGACGGTCAACCCGCGGACCGGCGCGCCGGTCGCCGCGATCCTCGCGACGAGCGCTCTCGCCCTCCTCGTCTCCCTCTACGCGGCGGCCTTCACGGCGCTGACGTCGGCGAGCACGATCACGCTCTACCTCGCGTACGGGATCCCGATCTTTCTGAACCTGCGCAACCGGCTATTCCGGCACGGGGAGTTCGCGACGCGCAAGACCGCCCCCTGGAGCCTCGGACGAAAGGCGACGTTCATCAACGTCGTCGCGGTGATCTGGGTCCTCTTCATCACGGTCGTCTTTACGCTTCCGCCCAACGAGCTCGTCCTCTGGACGACCCTCCTCTTCGGCGTGTTCCTCGCCGTCTACTGGCGTGCCTACGCCCGGCGCCATTTCCGCGGCCCCCAGCCGAGTCCTGCGCTCTAGGGGCTTTTCGGGGGCCGTGTGCGTCGCGGTGGAAGGATGACTTTCTGGCGAGGAGGAAGAGACGGCGGCAGGTCGATCACGTAGGCCTCGTTGACGTCGGTTACGCCAATTCCCTCGTGCGTCGCGCCTCCGGGCAGGTAGACGACGTTTTCCAGCACCGCCGCATAGATCCCGTGCCGCGCGGTCTGCATCGGCAGAAGCTGCCGCCAGGTGTCGGTCGCCGGCTCGTACGCCTCGACCTGGTGGAAGATGCCGTTGGGATCGCTGGCGTTGCCTTCTCCGCCGAAGACGTAGAGACAATCTCCGACGACCGCCCCGGCCGAGCCGGATCGCCCGGTGGGCATCGCGGCTTTCCGAATCCACGCGTCCACGGCGGGGTCGTAGACCTCCAGGCAGTCCTGGCTTCCGGGTCTTCCTCCCGCGACGTAGAGCTTGCCGCCGATCGCGCCTCCGGCGGTGTGGTTGCGCGCGCAGCTCATGGGCGTGCGCGTCGTCCATCGGTTCGCTGCCGGGTCGTAGACCTCAAGCTCGTTTCCGACCATCGTCCCGCCGACTCCTCCGGCGACGTAGATCTGACCCCCGATCACGGCCGCGACGGGCGTCCCCCCGTGCACGTAGGCGGAGGGAGCGGCTTCCGTCCAGCGGTCCGCCGCCGGGTCGTAGGCGAAGACGCGGTTACTGCTGCCGCCTCCAACATAGAGTCGCCCGCCCAGAGAAACCGCCCAGGCGTGGTCCGTCGTAACAGGCAGATTGCCCCCGACGCTCCAGCTGTTGCCGGATGGGTCGTAGATCGTGTTGGCGTTGGCTCGGCCGGCGAGACCTCCGACGGCGTAGATCCTGCCGCCCAACTCGGCCGCCGCCATCTCCTGTCGGGGCTCGCTCATCGGCGCGAGGCTCACCCACGTTCCGGCGGGGCATTCCGCTTCGAGCGGCCGCCGTCCGACGCAGAGGACGAGAAGCGCTGCCGCTCGAAAGACTGCCGTCCTGATCACAGTCTCCATCTCAGCTGCAGAAACTCTGCCACTCCCCGGCTCGATCCGCGCCGCGCTTCAGCCCGGCGAATACCGCCGCTGCCTCCCCGGTCGCCGAGAGCGCCGCCGCGCGTCGGCGGGCCCTCCTCGGACCTCCCGCTCAGGCGGCGTGCAGGCCCCGCTATCATGCGCCATTCGCGTGAGGGTGTCACGGCGAAGCCGAAGCGCCGTCCGATCATGCGCCACGCGCGAGATTCCTAAGAGCCTCCGCCACCACCCTTTTTCGCTCTGAGTTCTTCGAGAGCGACGCTCAGGGCGAATGCGGAAGCCGCCCGTACCTTCACACCAGTTTTTTCGTCGAAGAGACGAAAGCCCTTGTCCAGATACTTGCCGGCGAGGAAGAGGTAGTGGGGATCGATCATGAAGGCGGAACTACCGGTGTCTCGTGGAGCGGTGCAAGGGATTGTTGCAGCGGAGTAGGCTGCTCTGGCGCGTTTCGCGAATACATTGGCGCGTTCTGCTAATGACCCAAATCCTCCGACGGCCTAAGCTGCAGAGAATCGGGAGGTGAACGAAATGAGCGAAACGACGCAGGCGACGTTGGCGGAACCCGAAGCAGCGGCGGCAGAGACGTACGAGGCAAGAGCGTATGCGGCCTCGAGCGCAAGCTCGGGGCTCGCGCCAGCCACCATCCGGCGCCGCGCCCCGGGGCCGCAGGATGTCCAGTTGGAAGTGCTCTTTTGCGGGGTCTGCCACTCGGACCTCCACCAGGTACGCAACGAGTGGCAGAAGTTCATGCCGACAGAGTATCCCTGCGTCCCGGGCCACGAGATCGTCGGCCGGGTGACGAAGGCGGGCGGCGCCGTCCGGAAGTTCAAGGAAGGCGACCTGGCGGCGGTGGGCTGCCTGGTCGACTCGTGCCGCACCTGCTCCGCGTGCCGGGAAGGGCAGGAGCAGTTCTGCGAAGCCCAGGCAACCTTCACCTACAACGCGCCCGACATGCATCTCGGCGGCGTCACGTACGGGGGTTACTCCGAGAGCATCGTCGTCGACGAGGCCTTCGCGCTGCGGGTCTCGGACCGGCTGAACCCGGCCGGGGCGGCGCCGCTGCTGTGCGCCGGCATCACAACCTACTCGCCCCTGCGGCACTGGAACGTCCGCAAGGGACAGAAGGTCGGCGTGGTGGGCCTCGGCGGGCTGGGACACATGGCCGTGAAGTTGGCCAACGCGTTCGGTGCCCGGGTCGTCGTGTTCACGACATCGCCCGGCAAAGCGGAGGACGCGGTTCGGTTGGGCGCGAGCGAGGTGGTGGTCTCGAGCGATGCCGCGGAAATGCAGAAGCACCTGAACAGCTTCGACTTCATCCTGGACACGGTTTCGGCCGCGCACGACCCGAACCTCTATCTCGACCTCCTGAAGCGGGACGGCACCTTGACCCTGCTGGGAGCGCCGGAGACTCCGCTGCCGGTGGGCGCCTTCAGCCTCTTGTTCGGGCGGCGGCAGCTCGCCGGCTCCATGATCGGCGGCCTCCGGGAGACCCAGAAGATGCTGGACTTCTGCGCGGAGCACGGGATCACGGCGGACGTCGAGGTGATTCCCATCCAGAAGATCAACGAGGCCTACGACCGGTTGACGAAGAGCGACGTGAGGTACCGCTTCGTCATCGACATGGCCTCCCTGAAGTAGGCGGCGCGGAGCAGAGGGATGAGCAGCCGGTTCCGCGTCGCCACCACGCTCGCGCGCAAGCTCGGGGAGCTCGGCGTGTCTCCGGCGTCTGTGCTGCGCCAGGCGGGTCTACCGACAGGGTTGCTGGACCAGGAGAAGATCCTGGTGAGCACCGAGGAGCTGTTCGCGCTTTATCGGGGACTCGCGGAAGCCAGCCGTGATCCGGCCATCGGTCTCAAGCTCGGGACGGAGGATCGCGTCGAGCGGTACGACCCGATTGCCCTCGCTGCCGTTTCAGCCCGCTCGCTTCGGGACGCGCTGCGGCGGCTGGCGCGCTACAAGCAGCTGACCTGCCCGGAAGCCCTGGAGGTGGAAGAGCGAGGGGCCGATTGCCGGGTCCAGTTCAAATGGTTGCTCGCGCAGGAGACGGAGCCGCCGGTGCTGATCGACGTGTGCTTCGCCTGGGTGGCCGCCATAGCCCGCCGAGGAACTGGCGGTCTCGTCAACCCGAGGCGCCTCGAGCTTCGCGGAGCCACGAGGAACCGCGAGATCTACGAGGCGCACTTCGGCTGCCCGGCGAAGTTCGACAGCCGCCAGAACACGCTCGTGTTCGGGAGGGCGGACCTCGATCGACCCTTCCTCACGCACAACGCGGAGCTCTTCGCGGCGGTCGCCCCGCAGCTCGACGCCGAGCTGGAGCAGGCGCTTGCCTCGAAAGCAATCGGCGAGCAGGTCAAGGGCGTCCTGAAGCGGCTGCTGGCCGGCCGCCGGCCGGCGATCGAGGACGTCGCGAGAGAGCTGCGCGTGAGCTCACGAACCCTGCAACGGAGACTGGCCGAGGACGGCGCGACGTTCCAGCAGCTGATCCAGGAGGCGCGCCGCGAACTGGCCCGTCACTACCTGCTGCATTCTTCACTCGAGCTCAACGAAACCGCGTACCTTCTGGGGTACGAGGATGCTCACTCGTTCTTCCGGGCGTTCCACGGCTGGGAGGGCAGCTCGCCCGGCCAATGGCGCGCGCGCCACGCCCGGCCGCCGCGTCCCGGGGCCGTCGCGCCCGCGGTATGAACAGGGAAGGGTTTACGCCCGCCCGAGGCGCGCCTCGGTACGTTGAAGGAGACACGATGAAGAAGCGCAAGCTCGGAAACAGCAAGCTGGAGGTTTCGGCCCTCGGGCTCGGCTGCATGGGAATGAGCTTTGGCTACGGCCCGGCCGCAGACAAGCAGGAGATGATCTCTCTTATTCGGTCGGCCGTCGAACGAGGCGTTACCTTCTTCGATACCGCCGAAGCGTACGGCCCGTTCACGAACGAAGAGCTCGTGGGCGAAGCCCTCTCCCTCTTCCGGGACCAAGTGGTGATAGCCACAAAGTTTGGTTTCAAGTTTGGCCCCAAGGGGGAGCAAGTAGGCCTGGATAGCCGGCCAGCGCACATCAAGCAGGTCGCCGAGGGCTCGCTCAGGCGTCTCCAGGTCGAGGCCCTCGATCTCTTCTATCAACACCGCGTTGACCCGGACGTGCCGATCGAAGATGTAGCGGGCGCGGTGAAGGACCTCATCCACGAAGGCAAGGTCAAGCACTTCGGCCTTTCCGAAGCAGGAGCGCAAACGATCCGCCGCGCCCACGCGGTACAGCCGGTTACCGCGGTCCAGAGCGAATACTCGCTGTGGTGGAGACGGCCTGAGGAAGAAGTGTTGCCGACTCTCGAAAAGCTGGGGATCGGATTCGTTCCCTTCAGCCCGCTGGGCAAGGGCTTCCTCACCGGAAAGATCGACGAAAGCACCACCTTTGACAGTTCCGACTTCCGCACCATCGTTCCACGCTTTACCCCGGCGGCTCGGAAAGCGAATCAGGTCCTGGTGGATCTGCTTCGCCAGATTGGAGAGCGGAAGAAGGCGACACCGGCTCAAATTGCGCTCGCATGGCTGCTCGCCCAGAAGCCATGGATTGTTCCCATCCCGGGTACCCGGAAACCGGAGCGCCTGAACGAGAACATCGGAGCCGTGGCCGTCGAGCTGACGCCGGACGATCTCCGTGAGATCGACCGCGCGGCCTCGAAGATCACGGTGCAAGGGGCCCGGTACCCCGAGCGCCTGGAGCGGATGACCGGCCGCTAGAGTGGAGGAATTCAGAAAATGGACATCAAGAGAAGTGGCTCACAGCCTTCCGGCAGAGGGCCGCAGGAGTACTTTACCGGTACGGTACGTATCGACCCCCTGTTCCAGGCACCCGATCCGGCGCGCGTGCTCGGCGTGAGTGTCACATTCGAGCCCGGCGCTCGGACGGCATGGCACACCCATCCGCTCGGTCAGACCCTGATCGTGACTTCCGGCTGCGGGCTGGTGCAGAGCTGGGGAGGCCCGATCGAGAAGATTCGGCCGGGTGACGTGATCTGGTGTCCGCCCGGTGAGAAGCATTGGCACGGCGCCACGGGAACCACGGCCATGACGCACATCGCCATTCTGGAGCAGCTCGACGGCAAGACAGTCGACTGGATGGAAAAGGTCAGCGACGAACAATACCAGGTGGGATAGAGAGGGGACCAGCATGCGAGTCGGGATTCTGGGTTCGGGGCTGATGGGCAGCAAGCTCGGTGTGCTCTTCGTGCGAGCTGGACACGAAGTGGTGTTCAGCTATGCCCGCAGCGAGCAGAAGCTGAAGAGGCTCGCGCGTGAGGCGAAGGGGGGCGCGCGGGCTGGCACACCGGGTGAGGCCGCCCGCGAATCCGATGTGCTCTTGCTGGCCGTGCACTGGTCCCGAGTCGACGACGTGCTGAAACACGCAGGCGACCTGGCGGGCAAGGTCATCGTGAGCTGCTCGCTTCCGATGAATGCTGCCAACACGGAACTCGTTCTTGCCCACACCTCCTCAGGCGCGGAGGCGCTTGCAAAGAAGGTTCCGAAGGCTCGGGTCGTTTCCGCCTTCAACACCGTGCCGAGCGAAGTACTTGTCGGCGTCTTTGGGGCCCGCCGCAAAGCCGCGAGGCCCAGCCTCGTGTACTGCGGAGACGAGTCGCGGAGCAAAGGGATTGCCGCTGACCTGATCCGCGGCGTCGGTTTCGATCCTGTGGACGCCGGGCCCTTACGGATCGCCCGTTACACCGAGCCGTTCGCGCTGCTCGTCGCTCAGCTCGCGTACGAGGGAAAGGGCGGCCCGGAAATGGCATACCGTTTCGAGCGGTTTGGGAAATGAGACCATGTATTCGTCAACAGTGGGGATTCAAGAACCGAGCGGCGCCGAGACGAGCTTTCAGAGAAAGAGACTTCCCAAGATCACGTTCACGTTCCCCGTGCAGCGCTTCCGCCGCACCGCATGAAACCCAAGGCGAAATCAGCTGGAGCGGCCCGGCCGCCACGGCTGCCGTCCAGGTGGAAGGATAGAATCCCGGCCACAGGAAACTCTTGAGCCTCGCCGCTGGCACCCGCTTCGGACCATACGAGATCCTCTCGCCTCTGGGTGCAGGGGGGATGGGAGAGGTGTACCGGGCGAAGGATACGAAACTCGGGCGCGAGGTTGCGATCAAGGTTCTACCCGAATCCGTGTCCGCCGATCCGGAAAGGCTGACCCGGTTCGAGCGCGAGGCACGGGCTCTCGCCTCGCTCAACCACCCAAACATCGTCACGGTCTACTCGGTCGAGGAAGCGGGAGACATGCGGCTGCTGGCAATGGAGCTCGTCGAGGGTCAGACCCTGGACCTGGCCATTTCGACCAGCGGCTTGTCTCTCTCGCGGTTCTTCGAAATCGCCGTGCCGCTGGCCGATGCTCTGTCCGCGGCGCACGAGCGCGGCATCGTCCACAGGGACTTGAAGCCCGCCAATGTGATGCTCACGCGCGAGGGGCGGCTCAAGGTCCTCGACTTCGGTCTCGCCAAGCTCGTGGCCGTGGACTCCGATCCGAACGGGACCGACATGCCCACGGCGAGCCGCGTCGAGCTGACCGGGGAAGGGACGGTCTTCGGCACCGTCGCCTACATGTCCCCCGAACAGGCGAGGGGTGGGAAGGTCGATGCGAGGTCGGACGTCTTCTCGCTCGGCGTCGTGCTCTACGAGATGTTGACCGGCGACCGGCCGTTCAAGGGCGCGAGCTCCGTCGACATCATCTCTTCGATCCTGCGTGACTGGCCTCCGCCGGTCACCGAGCTCCGCGCAGATCTCCCGCCGCACGTGGGAAGGATCCTCCGCCGCTGCCTCGCGAAGGACCCCCACGACCGCTACCAGACCTCGCGGGACGTCTTCAACGAGTTGCGCGACCTGCAGGCAGAAACTTCGGCGTCGGCGGCAGTCCCGCGAGCTCCGGCCGCGACCCCGGCGCGGGGCGCTTCGGGACAGGTCCGAGCCGACGAGGGTCTTTGGGTCGCGGTGCTTCCTTTCAAGAGTTCCGGTGTCGCGGAGATGGAGTCGTTCGCCGGCGGCCTCGGCGAGGAGATCACGACCGGGCTTTCGCGGTTTCGGTATCTGTCGGTGGTCGCGAGCGCCTCGGCAGCCCGCCTGAAGGGAGAGGCTGGAGACGAGCGGGCCCTGGGCGCAAAACTCGGAGCGCGTTACGTGCTGGAAGGAAGCATCCGCAAGGGAGGATCCGCCATTCGCGTGAGCGCCCAGCTCATCGACGCCCGGACCGGAGCGCGGCTCTGGGCCGAGACCTACAACCGGGACCTCCAGCCATCGAGCATTTTTGCGGCACAGGACGACATCGCCGCCCGCATCGTCGCAACCGTAGCCGACAGCTACGGAGTGCTCGTGCATTCGATAAGGTCCTCGATGCGGCAGAAGGACGACGTCGATCTCACGCCGGTGGAGTGGGAGTTCCAGTATTTCGCCTACCGTGAGCAGATCACGCCCTCGGCCCACGCGGCGCTCAAGAGCCGGCTGGAGCGCGCGGTGGAGCGGGACGACCGGCAGTCGGACCTGTGGGCCTGCCTCGCGCTCATCTTCGTCGACGAATATGCGTTTGGCTTCCGGAGCGACGCGACCTCTCTCGATCGGGCCCTGGCCGCGGCCCGCCGGGCGGTGGAGCTCGATCGCGCGAACCAGTTCGCCCTCGTCTCGCTTGCGCAGACGCACTTCTTCCGCCAGGACCTCGCGGCGTTTGCTCCCGCAGCCGAGCGCGCGATGGCCCTCAATCCGCTCAACACCGACGCGGTCGGGATCCTGGGATTGCAGATCGTGCACACAGGCGAGTTCCAGCGGGGCACCGCGATCGTGCGCCGCGCCATGGAGCTCAACGCCAACCACGCGGGTTGGATGCATTTCGCTCCCCTCTGGGATCACTTCCACAAGGGGGAGTACGAGCAGGCTCTCGAGTGCGCGAACCGGGTGGACGTGCCCGGGCTCTTCTGGCCCTTTCTCGTGATGGCGGCGGCCTGCGGGCAGCTCGGCCGGCGCGCCGAAGCCGAGGCCGCGGTCCGGGATCTGTTGGCGCTCGATCCCGAATTTGCGGCGCACGCGCGCTCGAACATCCAGAGCTGGCACTTCGCGAGCGGCCTGCTCGAGCCCTTGCTCGAAGGACTGCGCAAAGCGGGGCTCTCAATTCCCGCGACCGACGGATCGTCCGTCTCGCCAAGGCGGATCGAGACAGCCGCGGCAAGAGCAGATCGACCCGATTCGGGTACGGACTCGGGAAAAGCCCGCGCCGAGGAGGGCTTCTGGGTCGCCGTGCTGCCCTTCAAGTATGGCGGCGCGAACGCCGACCTCACCGCCCTGGCCGACGGGCTCTCCGAGGAGATCGTGACCGGTCTGTCGCGCTTCTCGTACCTGCGCGTGATCGCCCGCGGCTCGACCGCAAGATTCTCCAGCGAGTCAGGAGATCTGCGCAAGATTGGCGAGGAGCTTGGCGCGCGATATGTCATGGAGGGAACCCTGCGCCAGGTGGGCAGCAAGCTGCGCCTCGCGGTGCAACTGGTCGACGCAACGAGAGGCGCACATCTCTGGGCGGAGACCTATGAGCGCACTTTCCATCCAGAATCCGTGTTCGAGCTTCAGGACGATCTCGTTCCCCGCATTGTCGCCACCGTCGCCGATCAACATGGCGTTCTTCCGCGGTGCATGAGCGAAGCACTGCGCAGCAAGAGCGAAGACACCTTGACCCCGCATGAGGCGGTGCTTCGCGCCTTCAGCTACTTCGGGCGCGTGACTCCCGAGGAACACGCCACGGTACGACGCATCCTGGAACGCGCCGTGCGCGAAGCCCCGGAGCAAGCCGACTGCTGGGCGATGCTGGCCACGATGTATAGCACCGAGTTCGCCGACGGATTCAATGTCCAGCCCAATCCGCTGGACCGTGCTCTCGCCGCCGCACAGCGCGCGGTGGATCTCGCCCCCACCCAGGCCCTCGGCCACTACGCGCTGGCCTTCGCCCACTTCTTGCGCAAGGAGACACTTTCCTTCCGCGTGGAGGTGGACCGGGCCGTGGCACTCAATCCCATGGATGGGTCCGTTCTCGGAATACTCGGCCTGCTCATGGACTATGCCGGCGAAGTGGAGCGGGGTCAGCAGATGGTGGAAGCCGCCATGCGGCTCAATCCCAACTATCCGGGCTTGCTCCGCTTCGCCACGTTCACCCATGCCTACAGGCAGGGCAAGTATGCGGAGGCGCTTGAGGCGGCGGTTCGCATCAACATGCCCGGCTTCTACCACGCCTATGCCGCGCGGGCTGCGGCGCTCGGCCAGCTCGGCCAGCGCGAAGCCGCGCAGAAGACGCTTCAGGAATTGCTTGCTCTCCGTCCGAACTTCGCCACGGCAGCTCGCCACGAATATGCGAAGTGGTACGACTCCGAAATGGTGGAACACATTGTCGACGGCCTCCGCAAGGCGGGCTTGGAGATTGCCCCGGAGGGAGGAGGGCCCGCGCCCGCGCTCGCTCGCCCTTCCGGGACCGACTCGGGCGCCGCGCGCGCCGAGGAAGGCTTCTGGGTCGCGGTGCTGCCGTTCAGGCACGGCGGCTCCAATGCCGATCTCGCGGCACTGGCGGAGGGGCTAACCGAGGACATCGTGACCGGCCTGTCGCGATTCTCTTACCTCAGGGTGATCGCGCGCAGTTCGACCTCGCGACATGCGAATGAGGCGGTCGACGTCCGTTCCGTCGGAAAGGAACTCGGCGCTCGCTACGTCATGGAAGGCAATCTGCGGCAGGCGGGGACAAAGCTGCGCCTCGCGGTGCAGCTCGTGGACGCGGTCTCGGGCGCTCATCTTTGGGCCGAGAACTACGAGCGCACCTTCAGCCCGGAAGCGTTTTTCGAGTTGCAGGACGACCTGGTTCCGCGGATTGTTTCGACGGTTGCGGGTATGAACGGGGTTCTGCCGCGGAGCATGAGCGAGGCGGTGCGCAGCCGCGCCCCCGAGCAGCTGAGTCCCTACGAGGCCGTGCTGCGCAGTTTCTCCTACTTCGAGCGGGTCACCGCCGAGGAGCTTGCCGCGGCGCGGTCCGGCCTGGAGTTGGCGGTGCAGAAGGCGCCGGCTCATGCCGATGCCTGGGCCATGCTGGCGTTGCTCTGCGTCCAGGATTACGGGCAAGGATTCAACCTTCAGGCGGATTCCCTGGCAAGCGGATCGACCGCGGCGCGGCGCGCCGTGGAGACAGCGCCATCCAGTCCTCTGGCCTATTTCAGTCTGGCCCAGGCGCTCTTTTTCCAGAGGGAATTCCCGGGCTTCCGTCATGCGGCGGAACGGGCCGTCGCACTCAATCCCATGGACGGCAATTCCATCGCTTTTCTCGGTGAGCTGCTGACCTATGCGGGCGACTGGGAGCGCGGCCTGGCGCTGGCAGAAAGAGCCAAGCAGCTCAATCCCCACCATCCCGGATGGTACTGGTATGCCGACTTCTACAACGCGTACCGTCAGGGCGACGACCGCGGCGCGCTCAGTTTCGCGCTCAAAACCAATCTGCCGGGCCACTGGGGTGCGCACATGGCGATGGCCGCCGCCTACGGGCAGCTCGGGGAACGGGATGCGGCCGCCAGAGCCGTGCGGGATCTCCTCAAACTGCGGCCGGACTTCGCCGCCAGAGTACGCAAGGACATCGAGAAGTGGTGGGACCCCGAGTACGTGGAGCGTTTCATTGACGGCGTGCGCAAGGCGGGCCTCGACATTTAAGCGCCGGTAAGAAATTACAGGCTCCGGGAGCGAAAGCGCGGCTTGGGACCAGGCGAGCGATCGAGGCCGCACCCGGCCGAGTCGCTCGCCGGTTCGTCAGCAGGTCCCGAGCAAGCGGAAGCGACGGTTGGTGGAGCTGACCGGGATCGAACCGGCGACCTCCTGAGTGCGATTCAGGCGCTCTCCCAAACTGAGCTACAGCCCCACGCGAGGAGGCGCAGGATAGCACGCCGTGAGGCGCTCCAGCCTTGGAGGGGGCCCAGCCCCCGTCGCGGCGCGAGGAGTCTCCCGAGTAACCGGAGGGAGGAGCCTCGCGCCGCGGGAGCGCAGCGCGGAACGGGCGGCGAGGTGGGCGGTCGAGGTCGCATCCGGCCGCGCCGCCCGCCGGTGGCGAAGCCACGTCGCACGTTCCGCGCGGAGCGACGGAGATACCATCGGAGCAAATGGATCATGGGATCGATCTTCCTTCGTTTCTCCTCGCCTTTGCTTCGGCTCTGCTCGGGGCGAAACTCCTCGGGGAGATTGCCGAGAGACTGGGGCAGCCGGCGGTCCTGGGCGAATTACTCGCGGGCGTGCTGCTGGGTCCTTCCATGCTGGGTCTGGTGCCTCTGACGGCGGGGATCTTTCTGGTGGCGGAGATCGGGGTGATCCTGCTCCTCTTCGAGGTCGGGCTGGAGACGGATCTCTCCGAGCTGGCGCGCGTCGGCGCGCCGGCGCTGGTCGTGGCGCTGGCGGGGATGGTGCTTCCGTTCCTGGGCGGCTTCCTTCTGACGCTCCTCCTCGGCCATCCGACTTTGACCGCGATCTTCGTCGGCGCCGCCCTGACGGCGACGTCGATCGGCATCACGGCGCGCGTCCTCTCGGAGTTGAAGGTCCTGTCGTCGCGCGAGGGACAGATCATCCTTGGGGCCGCCGTCGCCGATGACGTTCTGGGACTTGTGGTCCTCGCTGTCGTTGCCCGGATCGCCGAAACGGGGACCGTGGAGACGGCGATGGTCTTGCGGGCCACGGGGCTCGCGGTCGGATTTGTGGTCGTGGCGCTCGCGCTCGGGATTCCTCTCGGCCACCGCCTGATCGGGATCGTCGGGCGCGCGAATGTGCGCGGAATCCTCGTGGCGGCCTCGGTCGCCTTCGCGCTGCTCGTCGCGCGGGCAGCGAAGAAGGCGGGCTCGGCCGAGATCGTAGGCGCGTTCGCGACGGGGGTCGTGCTCGCGCGCACGGACCGGCGCAACGACATCACCATCGCCTTGAAGCCGGTCGTGGACATCTTCGCGCCTCTCTTCTTCGTCGCCGTGGGCGC
>Ga0137373_10005395_pt1 | contig 13836 bp, 13 predicted proteins | sample SagtaG_5_FD_104912 | JGI IMG/M metagenome (GOLD analysis project Ga0137373, IMG submission 104912) | Vadose zone soil microbial communities from Sagehorn Ranch, Mendocino, California, USA - Sage1_R_80_16 metaG | ecosystem: Environmental > Terrestrial > Soil > Vadose zone | place: USA...
GTCGGAGACCCCGGCGCGCCGGATCGCGCGATGCGCCGTTCGGACCTGGCCCAGGCGCTGCACGCGCCACGGGACGTAGCGGTAGAGCCAGGGCACCAGCATGACGAGCGCGAACAGCAGGGCGAGGAGCGTGGCGATCACCAGGATGAACGCCTCCAGCTCGGTCCCGAAATCGGACAGTGGCCGCCCGGCGCCGCCCAGCGTGTCGCGGGTCAGGCCGGCCACCTGTTCGCCGACGACCGGTAACCCTCGGAGCGAGTCGCCCAGATCGCGACCGCCCTGGGTGAGGGTCTGCCCCCCGTCATGGATCAGGCGACCGGCATCCGCGAAGCTCGCGAGGAAGCGATAGAGCTGGAGCACCAGGCTGCCCCAGAACGCGACCCACGCGAACGTCGCGATGTCGGCGAGCTGCTCCTTCAATCGAGCAGCCGGCAGTTCGCTCCAGATCTTGATCATCCCGACCTCCCGATCGCCCGCACGCGCGTCCGGCCATGCTCCGGCCGTGGCGAGCGCACTGCGTCCTTCGGGCAGTGTCGGCCCGCAGGGCAAGGGGTCACGTGGGCCGGTGGCGGTCTGGGGCGATGGCCGCCCCGACTCAGCCTGTCAGCCGCTCGGCTCAGTGAAGGTCATTTCTGTACGATGCCCCTCGGGTCATCATCGCGGGCCTGCGCGACATCGGCCAGCTCCTCATCCGTTCTTATGCCCGCGGGGGCATCCCCACGACGCCAGATGGCGCGGTCGACGAACGCCACCCGAGACTCTCCGACGAACCGGACCGGGGACAAACCGACCTTTGCCCGAGCGGGCATGGGGCGTCCCTGCCCCCGATCAGGCCCAACTCGGCAATCGTCATATGCCCGCAGGAGCATCGGATCAGGATGATCGGGCACGGTACGCGAAGCTGATTCTGCGGTGGCCAGGATCATGCCGCCACCCGCGTCGCCGACGAGGGTCGGTTCGCGGCAGCGACGGCGGCGTGCGGGTGCTCTGACCACCCGATCTCGGACGTGGCCAGGCGCCGATGGCGCGTCGCGGCTTGCGAGAAGCGTAACGCGCCCTGGCTCAGGCCCGCTGCTGGCTCCGATCGCGAACCGCCAGGGGCTGGCGGGTCGGCAGCCAGCGCTCGACCGCCTCGGCGCTCCACACGGGGCCATCGCGGAACGTGGCGAGCGGCGCGGGGAACGACGGGTCGCTCCGCTGCACGAAACTCAGGAGCGCCGGATTGATGCGCAGCTCCCCGGCGATCTCATCGGCCGTCCTCGCGTCGAAGCCCGCCTCCGGCGGCCGGGCATGAGCGCGGCTCTCGATCGGCTGAAGCCGTTGTGCCGACACGAACGGTTCCGGGTTGCCGCCGCCCTTATCGATCAGGTAGGCCTCGCCTCGGTACCGGATGACCCAGGCGCCGTCCGGCCGACCGTCGACCGGGTCGAGCACGAGCGAGGCGTGCACCTGCCTCGGGTTGATTCGCATCTCGGAAGCATGCGCCGGCGGCGGATCCTGTCAAACCCGCGGCCGCGGCTGGGGGCGGTGGGCCGGCCTGACTAGACGTAGCCCTCGTCAGCGTGATCCCAGGCGCGGATAGAACCGGCCTCACGGTGACGATCGCGGCCGCGTCGTGGGACAGGTAGGACTCGATGTTCGCCGTCGGATCGTAGGCGAGGACGTACCGGGCGACGATCGGATGACCGATCTCGGCGTACCCCACGGTCGTCACGTGCGGCCGGCCACGGACCTCGATCGCGCGGCACGGATGCTCATTCTCGGCGACGAGGAGGGACACCCGGGACCTGGAATCGGAACGCCCCATCGTGCACTCGTGCCCGACGGGGCTCCGGAGGATCGATACCTCGGGCCGATGGAGCGCGAGGATCGCGTTGAGGGGGGCGTCAGCAGGTCCGCGAGCGCTTCCGGCGGCAGATTCCGGCGCATCCGGGTCTTGCACGCGGCGGCGCCGCCGGCCGCAACGCGTGCCGGGCCCGACAATGGCCGGGCCTCGCGTACCATGCCGCGATGACAAGCGACCGGACCGCTAACGCACGAGGCGCGCCCGGCGTCATGGCGATCGTGCCGGTCGGCGTGCTCGAGGGCGCCAAGTCGCGCCTCGGCGAGACGCTCGATGCCGAGGAACGACGCGACCTCGTCATCGGCCTGCTGCGGACGACCCTCGATGCGACGGGGCGAACGCCGGAGATCGCCGAGACGATCGTCGTGACCCCCGACGACGAGATCCGGCAGCTCGCCCTGGAGGCCGGCGCGCGTCCCTTCCGCCAGCGTGGCCAGGGCCTCAACCGTGGATTGAACGAGGCGCGCGAAGAGGCCATCGCCGGTGGCGCCGTCGCGATCCTGGTCCTGCCGATCGACCTGCCGCTCGTCTCGCCCGGGGCGCTGGCTGACGTCCTCGCACCGCTTCACGATCCCCGCCGGCCCCTGGTGGTCATCGTTCCGGATCGCCACGGCCGTGGCACGAACGCGCTGCTCGTCGCCCCGCCGGACGCGATCGAATTCGGCTTCGGCGGCGACAGCCGGGCCGCGCACGCCGACTGCGCGCGGGAGGTTGGCGCCCGTCTCGTCGAGCTGCGCGACGGCCCGCTCGCACTGGACCTCGACACGCCGGCCGACCTCCTCCTCGTCGGGGGTGTCCTGCCCGAGGCCGTCGATGCCCATTGAGGCCACACTGGGCGAAGGCCGCACGGCCGCGGAGGGGCCGCTCGAGGTCATGGCCCTGGACGGCATTCCCGAGATCCAGCCCGGCGACGACCTGCCTGCGCTCCTGGGCGACGCGCTCGATCGCTCGGCGGCGGCGATTCCCCTGCGGCCCGACGACGTCCTCGTCGTCACCCAGAAGATCGTGTCCAAGGCGGAGGGCGCCATCGTCGACCTCCGCACCGTAGAGCCGCGCCAGGAGGCGGTCGACTTCGCGCGGCGCTACGACCGTGACGCGCGCCAGGTCGAGGTCGTCCTGCGCGAGGCCCGCCGGGTCGTCCGTATGACGAACGGCGTCATCATCACGGAGACGGCCCACGGCTTCGTGTGCGCCAACGGCGGCGTCGACGCCTCCAACGTCGGACCGCGGTCAGGCGACGTCGTGACGCTGCTGCCTGTCGATCCCGACACATCGGCCGCCCGTATCCGCGCCGCGGTCCGCGTTCGCTTCGGGGTGGACGTCCCGGTCGTGATCTCGGATTCGTTCGGCCGGCCCTGGCGCCTGGGCATCGTGGACGTCGCGATCGGCGTGTGCGGCATCCGCGCCCTGGAGGACCTCCGCGGCACGCCCGATCATGACGGACGCACCATGCGCTCGACGGTCCGGGCGGTGGCGGACGAGATCGCCTCCGCGGCGGAGCTCGCGTTCGCCAAGACCACCGGCCGCCCTGCTGCCCTTGTCCGCGGCGCCCGGCCGCCTCTCGGGGAAGGCTCCATCCGCGACCTGCTGCTGCCCGCGGAGAACGACCTCTTCCGGTAGGTGAGGGCCGGTCACCCGCCAACGAACGTGGCGACCACCACGTCCGTGGGGTCCCGTTTGCCTTTCAGCGCCAGCTGCCGCCGCTCGTGGCCGTCCGTGTCGAACCCGGCCGCAGACGCCGCCACGGCAGTCATGAGCACCTCGCCGGCACCCGCCGCGGACGCGAGGCGAGCGGCCGTGTTCACGACGTCTCCCAGCGCGGTCATCTCGGTCACCGGCGCAGGGCCGACGGTTCCGACGAAGGCGATACCGGTGTGGACGCCGATGCCGATCGGGATCCACGGGCCGCCGGTCGAGCCATGGCCGGTCGCCGCGAGGAGGGCCAGCGCCGCGTCGATCGCCCGCGCCGCGTGGGCCTCGTGAGCGATGGCCGGGATGAACATTCCGACGACCTCATCTCCGACGAACTTGTCGACGATGCCGTCATGCTCGACGAGCACATGCGACGCCGTCTCGTAGAAGCGGTCGAGCTGGCGGCGGAACTCGGTCGGGCTGACCTGCTCGGCGAGCGACGTAGAGCCGCGGACGTCCGCGAACAGGAAGCTCGCGTCGATCTCGGCACCGCCATGGTTCTCGTTCATGCTTCGAAAGCACGCGCCACAGTACTTGGGGTTCTTGGCCCAGGGGACCCGCCCGACGAGGCGCATGAGTGCCCGGCCGGGACCATGGAACGGAGCGGCGCACATCTTGCAGCGTGGCGCGCTGGGCAGGTGCCGGAGCCTCGAGCGGAGGCGGCCGTAGGTCGGGTCGGTGCCGAGGAGGATGGCCTTCCAGACCGCCTCGTTCCCCGGCTCGGGTGTGGCCGTGAGCTCCGGCGCAAGGTCCGGTTCAGGCGACGGATCCGGGTCCGGTTGCCGCTCGGGTTCCGGTCTCGGGCCGTGCTCCGGGTTCAGAACGGACTCCCGCGACGAACGTCGCTCACCACCACGAGGCCTCCACGGCGGTCGGTGCGAGACGCATCGAGGCTACGCCGGATGTCAACGCACGAGCGGCCGGCCGCGAACGGTGCCTGCCGCCGTGAACGGTGCCCGCCGCCGTGAACGGTGCCCGCCGCGGTGAACGGTGCCCGCCGCCGTCCGCCTGCCCGTTCCGTACTCCGACGGGCAGTCCTGCAGCGCCGGGCCGCTATCCGCCGGGTGGTCTCCGTCGGCGACGCCGCACGACCGCCCATGACGCGATCGCGGCGACGAGGACGATCGTCCCGATGACGACAACGAGCATGGCCGGCGTCGCTGTCAGTCCGGCCGGGGACTCGCCGGCCGGTGGTACGTCGTTGACCGGCGGTTCCGCGAATGGCCGGAGGTTCGTCGGCACCGGATCCGGCATGCCAACGGCCGGCTCAGGGGCCGGCATGGTGGTGTAGTCGGGCCGCTTCCCCAGCCGGTCGAGCGCCTCGGGGATCGGGATCGCGAGCTCGCGGCCCACGGTCCGGTCGCCGTGCGGCTTTGGCGAGCCGCCCGCTTCGCAGGGCAGCAGCGCCTCGATCCTGGCCGGCAGGCTCGTTCCGAAGGTGTTCGCGGCAAAGCAGTTTCCCGAGTCCGAGCCGGTCGAGAGCGCGAGATCTGCTCGGCCGCTGCCGGACACGGTGTTGGCTCGAACCCGGTTGCCGCCGGGAGCGAAGACGTTGCCGCTCTTCTGGAGCGTGGGGAAGAGCGCGATCCCGAACCTGGTGCTGCCAGTGACCATATTGCCTTCGACGATGTTGTCCTGGCCGCCGGCGATGCCGATGCCCAACCCGACGAAGCCGGCGAGCGGTGAATGTGCCGGCACCGGGATCGAGCCGCTGTCGCGCACGGTGTTGCCGGCGATGCGGGTCCCGCGCTCCGGCGGCGGCGCCTCCTGGCCCTCGAAGGAGTTCGGCAGGATGCCGCTGCCGTTCCGATCCCAGAGTGAGTCGCGCACCGCGAGGTTGCCGCCGGCGTTCGTGCCCGAGTAACCGATCGCCGAGTTCCGCGCCGTGACGTGACCGACCACCGTGTCGCACGGCTGGCACTCTCCGACGTAGAACGCGGAGTCCGCCGCGCCCGATACGAGGTCCTCCTCGAAGCTCCCATGACGGCTCTCGATGGCGTAGATGCCGTAGAGGCCGACGTTCCAGACGGTCAGGTAGCGCCCGCTGAAGCCGTCGACCCCTTCCCACTCGAAGCCATTTCCCGTGTAGTGCCGGGCCGTCATGTTCTCGATCGTGACGCGGTCCGCCTTGACCTCGATACCGGACAGGAGGACGTCCTTGCCGTCGAGGATCACCTGGTTGCGATCTGCGCCCCGGATGATGAGATCGTGCTTCTCCCGTGGGACGGTCACGCCACCGCGGTAGGTCCCTGAGGCGAGGAGGATGACGTCGCCCGGCTGAGCGGCCGCGACGGCGGCCTCGAGCGTGGGGACGTCGGCGGGCACGTTGACGAGCCGGCCGTTCGCCGCGGTCGACGGCGACGCAGCGCTCGGCGACGCAGTCACTGGCGACGCAGCGCTCGGCGACGCAGTCACTGGTGACGCGGGGCCTGGCGCGGCGGTGGCTGGAGCGCCCGCCGAAGCAACTGGTCCGCCGCCGAAGCCTGCCGCAACTGCCAGGACAGCCGTGAGGGCCCTGACAGGCCAACGCCCTGCCCAGCGCCCAAGCCAGCGCGAATGGCGCATGCGATCGACTGCCACCACGCTCACGTTACGAGCCAGCGCGCCCGGCGGTTCCGCTCATCGGCGGCGCAACCGGGGATCGGCGTCCCCCACTGGCGATCCGGCATCCGCCGCCGCGGTCCGGCCACCCGCCACCACGGCCCGCCACACGACGAGGGCCGCCAGGATGGTCGCGATGGCCGCCACCACGAACAGGCCGCGCAGTGTGAGCGCGGCGCCGATCTGCCCGGCCAGGACCGCCCCGAAGATCGTCCCGACGTTGAACGCAGTCCCCGAGAATATCCCCTGGGCTGTGGCGCGCACGCTCGGTGGCGCGGCCTGGGCGATGTAGTTGACCGTGCCGACGTAGAAGAACGCGAAGCCCACCCCACCGATCGGTGCAGCGGCCACGACCAGGAGCGGTGTCGGTGCCAGCGCGACCAATGCCGTCCGTGCGGCGAAGGCCAGGCTGCCGATGACGAGGAGCCAGGCCGGGCCGATGCGACGCGAGAACGCCGGGAACATGAGCATCAGCGGAACTTCCACGGCCGCCCCGAGCGCCCAGAAGAGCCCCACCAGCTGCGCGTCGCCGCCCAGCCGGATGAGGTGGATCGATACGAAAGACGTCATCGTCGCGACGGATGTCCAGACGAGGACCGAACCCAGGAAGAAGAGCCCAAGGCCGGGATCCCGGAGGATGATCGCCAGCCCGGAGAGTGGTCCGGGGCCAGCGACGCGCCTCCCTCCCCGTCGATTGCCGCGCAGGAACAGCCATGCCGACAGGCTGCTCAGCGCGAGGAGCGGCGCGAAGGCCAGGAACAGGCCGGACGGCCCCGTTCGGTTGAGGAGCGCTCCCACGCCGAGCGAGATCACGATGAAGGAGCCCGAGCCGGTGGATCGTGCCCAGGCATACCGGTCCCGATCGTCGCCCAGCAGCTCGATCGTCCGGGCATCGAGCATTGGCCCCATCCCGGAGAAGGCGGCCGCCAGGAGGATGATTCCGATAGCGACGGCCAGCGGATCACGGGCGCTCGCCAGCAGCAGCGTCGCCAGGGAGGCCCAGATGCCGGCGATGACAAGCGGCCCCCGGACGTCCCGAAGCCAGTCGGCCACGGCTCCCCAGGCGGGCGCCGCCACCAGCCCCACGGCCGAGCCGAGGCCAAGCAGCAGCCCGACCACCTCCAGGCTGAGCCCGATCGACTGGAAGTACACGGCGATGTAGGGGAAGTAGGCACCCACGCTCCCGAAGAGCACGACGTAGACGATGGACGGTCGCAGGACCGAAGCGCGAACGGCGGGGAGGCTGGGGACTGTGCTCACGACCCGGACAGCTTAGATTCGCGGCGACATGACCGATCCGGCCCGAGCCGTTCAGCGAACGTATCTCCTGCTGACCCTGCTGAACACGCTGGCCGCGTCCTTCATCTGGGGCGTCAACACGCTGTTCCTGCTGGACGCCGGCCTCGACAACGCGGAGGCGTTCGCCGCGAACGCGTTCTTCGCGCTGGGGCAGGTGATCTTCGAGGTTCCGACCGGGGTGGTGGCCGACACGCGCGGCCGCCGCTTCTCCTACCTGCTCGGCGCCGGAACGCTCCTGCTCTCGACGCTCCTCTATCTCCTCATGTGGCAGTTCCATGCGCCGTTCTGGGGCTGGGCCATGGCCTCCATCCTTCTCGGGCTCGGGTTCACGTTCTTCTCGGGTGCGACAGAGGCTTGGCTCGTGGATGCCCTCAATGCCACCGGCTTCACGGGCCACCTCGAGCAGGTGTTCGGACGCTCCCAGACGGTCTTCGGAGTCGCCATGCTCGTTGGGTCTGTGCTCGGCGGCGTCATCGCCCAGGCGACGAACCTGGGCGTGCCATATGTCGCCCGCGCGGTGTTCCTCGGGGTGACCCTCGTCGTCGCCTATCGGTTCATGCACGATCTTGGGTTCACGCCGCAACGGGACACCGGCCCCCTCAAGGCGGTACGCGCCGTGGTTCGTGGGGCAGTCGATGGCGGGTTTCGCAACCCGCCCGTCCGCTGGCTGATGCTGGCGGCTCCGTTCTCGGCGGGCGCGGTCTTCTACGTCTTCTACGCCGCCCAGCCATACCTGCTCCAGCTCTTTGGCGACAAGACGGCCTACGGCATCGCAGGGATCGCGGCCGCCCTGGTCGCGGGAGCCCAGATCGTGGGTGGGCTCGCGGTCGGAACGGTCCGGCGACTGTTCAGGCGGCGCACCGATGCGCTCATCCTTGGTGGAATCCTCAACGTCGTGCTGCTGGCGTTGGTCGGTCTGACGACGAACTTCCTGGTCGCGCTGGTCCTGCTGGCCGGCTGGGCTCTCATCTTCGCCATGGAATCGCCCCTCCGCCAGGCCTTCGTCAACGGCCTCATTCCAGCCGAGCAGCGGGCAACGGTCCTGTCGTTCGATTCGCTGATGGGCTCGGCCGGCGGTGTCGTCGCGCAGCCGGCGCTCGGCCGAATCGCGGACGCCAACGGGTATGCGGCCTCGTACCTCGTCTCGGCTGCGATCCAGGCGCTGGCCGTGCCGTTCGCGTTGCTCGCTCGCCGCGAGCACGCAAGCTCGGACCCGATCTCGACGGAGGTCACGACGTTGCCCGCCGACGCCGAGACCGGCGCAGAGCCGCCGTCTCCCGCCTGAGGTCGCCGGGTGTCGTTGGCCAGGCTCAGGGCGTCCGCTGCGGCGTGTAGGTCACGCGGACGGTCCGCTCGGTGGAACGGTCGTCGCCGATGCGGAACGTGAGCTTGTTGTCGCCCTCGTTGAGGCCGACCTTGATCGCCCAGTGGCCGGTCCCATCGACGGAGGCATGCTGATCCAGGCCGAAGCTGATGTCCTGGGTGATCGAGACGCCGGGCGGTGCCGTCCCGATGACCGTGAGCTCCGCGGCCGCGACCGCCTGGCCGTCCGACGGGCTCAGGATCGTGAGCCCCACGATCGGTGGTGCCGGTGCCGCGAGAGTGCCTCCGGGTGCCGGCTGATCTCCGGGTTGGGGGGTCCCGCCGGGCTGAGGTCGAGTGAGCAAGCCGAATGCGATCAGGCCGACCAGCACGAAGACGGAGGCGATGACGATCGGCGGGATCGAGAACGCTCGGCCACCCGGGCTCGACGACGGTTCGGTCGGGGCGGCATTCAGCGCGGCAGGCGAGGCGACGCTCATGATCCTCTCCGGGGGCATGTCCGCCGTCTCCGACGCGTCCGCCGCAACCGGCGCGGCTCCCACTGGCTCCTCGGCGACCTCACTGCCTGCCGGTTCCGGGCGCTTCGCCTCGTCGTCGAGAGCGGCTACGTTCAGGCCGCATCTCGGGCAGAAGGGCATGTCCGCGAGGCGAGCCGTCCCGCAGCGTGGGCAGAATCGCGGTCCCAGGTCAGTCATCACACGTCCCGAGCTTGCCGGCCCATGCTATCGGCGCCGGCGATGGCCGGCTCGACCGGGTGGCGAACGGGACTGGCCTCCTTGCCGCCAACATGCGACTATCGACTGCCACCCGCAGAACATGGGAGGACGATCGTTGGACAAGAAGGCCAAGACCCCCAAGAAGCCGAAGCAGACGAAGCCCAAGGGCTCCGCCGACAAGGCCAAGTAGCGGTCGCCGGAACGCCACCGCCGGAATCCTGACGGTCACTCGAGGGCGCGGCGAAGGCCGGGCGCGTCGTCGCCGCCCAGGACCAGGCGCCCATCGCCGGTCGTGTAGATCAAGTCGACGTTCAGGCCGGCATCCGCAACGCGCCGGAGGAGCGCGGCTGCGGCTCCGGGTCGATTCTCGACGGGAGTCATCGCAACCTGGCGTTCGTCCTGGATCTCGAAGCCAGAGTCGATGAGGGCCCGCCGCGCGCGCTCGAGGTCCTCGACCAGCACGTGATACACGGCCTGGTCGCCACAGATGAAGCCACAGGCGCCTTCGATGTTGACGCCGGCTCGGCCCAGCGCGTCACTGACCTGGGCCAACGTGCCCGGTCGATTGATGAGACGCACGGTCAGATCGGTTGCCATCCCTCGCCTCCTGGCTGCCGGAGACTCGCGGAGGCCCTGCGCGCTCAGGGCTCCTTTTCCGCCGGGCTCGTCGATCGTCGACGTCCGTCAAGGTTAGCGGCCGGCGACCAGGTTTGGCGGCCGGCGACCAGGTTTGGCGGCCGGCGACCAGATCGCTACACCGTCTCGTGGCGCCATGCCACTCGGGCGCGGTAGCCTTGACTGGCATGACCGCCCAGAGATTCCCCATTCGCGTGGGACGCCGGTCCAGGGCGTTGCTCCGGCTGTTCGGGGTCAAGCCCGGCAACGCGTACGTGGACCTCAACGAGGAGATGGATGCGCGGTTCGGCCGCTATCGCGTCCACACGCCGCTGGCAAACCTCGCCTCGTGGCGGATCGAGGGCCCCTGGCTCTGGGTCACGGCCATCGGCGTGCGGACGAGCGTCCGCCATCGCGACGTGACATTCGGTGGCAACCACCGAGGAGGCGTTCGAGTGGACTTCAGGGACCGCGTCCGGTTCGGCTTCCTGTGGATCCCGGCTCTGTACGTGACCGTCGAGGACCTCGAGGGTTTCGCGGGAGCGCTGACGGCTCGGGGCATCGGCGGGCTTGACGCACGCAAGCCATGAAGATCGGCGTCTTCGACCCGGTTTTCGGCGCCATGCCGCTCGAGACAATGCTCGACCGGGTGAAAGAACTCGGGCTGGAGGCCGTGGAGATCGGCGCCGGCAACTACCCGGGTAACGAACACTGCCATCCGGGCCGACTCCTTGCCGACGAGCGGGCGTTCCAGGGATTCCGGGATGCCTTCGCCTCGCGTGGCCTGGAGATCAGCGCCCTGTCGTGCCACGGCAATCCCCTCCACCCCAATGCCGCGGTGGCGGCCCACGACGACGCGGTGTTCCGGGACACGGTCAAGCTCGCCGGCCGTCTTGGCCTGGCACAGGTGAACCTGTTCTCCGGTTGCCCCGGCGATGGCCCGACCGCCGTCCGGCCCAACTGGGTCACGTGCGCCTGGCCGCCGGACTACCTGGAGACGCTCGACTGGCAGTGGAACGAGGTCGTGATCCCCTACTGGCGCGAGGCGGGCACGTTTGCGTCCGACCACGGCGTGCGGCTCGCCTTCGAGATGCACCCTGGATTCGTGGTCTACCACCCGGCGTCGCTCTTCCGGCTCCGAGAGGAAGTCGGCGCGGTGATCGGGGCCAACCTGGATCCGTCCCATCTCTTCTGGCAGCAGATCGATCCGCTGATCGCGATTCGGGAGCTTGGTCCGGCGATCTTCCATGTCCATGCCAAGGACACTGCGATCGATCCCGTGAACGTCGCCCGCAACGGTGTGCTCGACGTCGGGAGCTACGCCAGGCCGACGGAACGCAGCTGGATCTTCCGGAGCGTTGGCGACGGCCACGATCTCTTGTTCTGGAAGCAGTTCGTGTCGGCGTTGCGGCTCGTCGGCTACGACCACGTCCTGTCCATCGAACATGAGGACATCCTGGCCTCGGTGGATGAGGGCCTGCGTCGAGCGATCGCGACGCTCCGCGAGTCCGTCCTCGGCGAGCCCCCTGCCTCGTCGTGGTGGGCCTGATCGATCAGAGGGCGATCGCCACGCCGATCGCGACGAGCCAGATCGACCAGGCGACGTAGGTGATCGGCACGAGCGTCTCGGCAGCCTTCCAGCCCTTCGGCTCGTTCGGACCCACGAACTCCAGGGCGCCGATCATCAGCGCAATACCGATCGGCACCCCGGCGATGCCCAGCCAGGCGGCGACGACGGACGTGGTCAGGATCGACGCGGCGACGAGCAGCGTCCAGACCCCCGTCAGCAGGTAGCCGAGATGCTCGCCGATCGCCACGCCGAGAAGCCTGTGGAGTGTCTCGAAGACGATCGCCACGGCGTTCCTGGTCGCGGCGGCGTCGCGCCCATCGGCGGCCACGTAGCGGCGGGCGAGGTCCGGGACGACGAACGGCCAGCGGGCGAGGCCCAGCACCTGGACCAGGCCGGCGCTGGCGCCGATGACGATGGTCACTGCGGTCAGGGCCGGTCGTGCCCCCAGCGCCACGCTGAGGAGCGCAACGAGGGGGAGCATCAAGAGCGCCGTCGTGAAGAACGCCCACCAGCGAAGGACGAGGGCGGTGCCGCCGGCGTCGAAGCGGCGCAGGATCGTGTCCGCCGGCTCTCGCAGGATGGCCGGATAGTCGAAGGCCCGGGCAAGATCGAGGAACGCGAGGTTGAAGGCGACCGGCAGGGCGATCAGCAGAACGGCGGTGGCGAGGTCGACGGTCACGGTTGGATCTCCTCTGCGGACGTGGGCGCTCGTGTTCAACGTACGCTACACGCCGCCGAGTCGCCCGAGGCCGAGCCCCGGCGGAGCGGCCGTTCGGAGGGATTTCGTTTACGCTGCAACGATCGCCGCACGCCCCGCGGCGCCTTCGGTGAATCCCCTGCCCGAAGAGGAGTTGCGATGAAGGTCGGCCTCCAGATTCCCTCGTTCTCGTGGCCCGGTGGCCCGGCCGAGATCGGACCCACGCTCGCCCGGATCGCCAGCTGCGCGGACGAGGTCGGCTTCGACTCGATCTGGCTGATGGACCACTTCTTCCAGATCCGGAGCGTGGGCCGGGCCGAGGAGCCGATGCTCGAGGGCTGGACAGGTCTCGGCTTCCTGGCCGGTCATACGAAGCGGGCCCGCCTCGGACTCATGGTCGGTGGTGTCCACTACCGATACCCCGGATTGTGGGTGAAGGCGGCCAGCACGCTCGATGTCCTGTCCGGCGGGCGCGCCTGGCTGGGCATCGGAGCGGCCTGGAACCAGGAGGAGTCGGAGGGTCTCGGCTTTCCATTCCCGCCCCTCGGGCAGCGTTTCGAGATGCTCGAAGAGACGCTCCAGATCGCGCATGCGATGTGGCAGGGCGAGCGGGGCTCGGAGGGCCGGTTGGAGGGTCGTCAGTTCACGGCGACGCGGCTGCTCAACTCGCCGCAGTCGTTGTCCCGGCCGCGCGTGCCGATCATGATCGGGGGCGGCGGCGAGCGGAAGACCCTTCGCCTGGTCGCCAAGTACGGCGACGCGACCAACGTCTTCGGCGACGGCCCGCGGATCGCCCACAAGTACCGTGTCCTGGCCGAGCACTGTGAGCGCGTCGGCCGGCCGTACGACGAGATCGAGCGCTCCACGCTCCAGAACGTCTCGATCGGCGAGGGCGGCCGGGGCGGCGAAACGCCGGCGCAGATCGTCGACCGGTTCGGCGAGCTGGCCGATGCCGGCGCCCAGCACGTGATCTTCAGCGTCCGCGGCGTCGACGACCTGGCCAAGCTCGAGGTCATCGGCCGGGACGTGATCCCGCACCTTCGTGGCCTGTAGCGACTCGATCCGTGGCCGCACGAGGGTGTCTGCTCGCAGTCGACGAGCCAACAAATCGACCTCATCATTCCGGAGCGCGTTTCAGCGTTGGGCGCGGGCACGCGGCGGTCCCTGTCGTCCGGCCCATCTACACGATCGATATCCCAGCTCGGAGTGGCCGCACGCGGACCCGATCAGACAGCCCCGGCGACAGAGTTGTGGCCAGATGATGACCAGGTCGATACCGGGTGCGTTTCCTGCCTTGTTCGTGCGGAGCTGCCGGCGCCGAATACTCCCTGGGAGTATGGTCATCGTGCTAGGATGAGGTGAGTGTCACCCTCTCCTTGGTCTCACGGCTTGGCTCATAGGCTTCGTGCCCGCTGCTTCGGCGTGGCCTTCATGCGTAGTGCCGGCCGTGAGACACGTCGGACCGGCCGGCGTGACTTGA
>Ga0137373_10005396_pt1 | contig 13835 bp, 17 predicted proteins | sample SagtaG_5_FD_104912 | JGI IMG/M metagenome (GOLD analysis project Ga0137373, IMG submission 104912) | Vadose zone soil microbial communities from Sagehorn Ranch, Mendocino, California, USA - Sage1_R_80_16 metaG | ecosystem: Environmental > Terrestrial > Soil > Vadose zone | place: USA...
GCGATAGCAGTTACCATTATTTTTGCTCTTTTCATAAAACTGAGTGCTTTTTAAATCAAAAAGCTAAACTTCATTTTAAAAAATAAGTGCCTACTCTCTTCTGATGGTTTTCGGCTTGCCCATTACCACTTTGCTTGCAAGGACAAAATGGACTTTATTGCGCAATATTTTTAATGATATTAGTATTAATTCTTCCGAACATTACTTTAATCAATTTTTTATCCTTGCCATATATCGCCATATACGGAACCATTTCCACATGGAAATAATGTAGGAATGACGATCCATAATCATATCCTACTGTTATATTGGCATAATCTTTTAAATGAAATGCTTTGTAGTAGCCTTCTAATTGTTTGAATGGCAAACTAGTAATCATGTAAAATCTAACTTCTGAGAAATCTTTTATTTTAGATGTCAGCTCTTGTGTTAACGCGATGCAATGTGAGCAACGCGGACTGAAAAAGCAAAGTACAATTGGTTTTCCGCCAGGAATGTTTTCCGTGTTCAGGAATGTCGAACTGTCCATTAGAAGCACCTTAAAGTGAGGAATTTCTTTTCCTTCCAGCCCGGTTTTTTCCGACGTGTTCCTACAACCGGAAAGAGTGCACAATAAAAAAGCAAACAAAAGCCTCATAAAAGAGAAGTGTTAAAAGGATTAGTAATTCATTAGCCGATAAAAGAGCGGTTCTATCATATTACCATCGGAACCGGTCTGACAGACGCGGCACACTTCAGGATACGTGGATCATTGTTAATTATCAGCCATCAGCCAAAAATTATCAGCCACCTATTTTTCTGAAACGCAGTCGAGGTAAGGCTTAAAAAAATTTTCCACAGCCATTTTTCCAATTCTGTGTATAATCACGATTCCAGCCACATTTCAGCCAGTTTCGGCCATTTAAGAGTTTTCAACCGGCTGAAATACTGTCTGCCGACATGTCCAGTGAGTCTGCTTTGAATGAATAATCTAAAATGGGTTTATAGCCGGTAGTTTGGTTTTTACCGGCCGAAGTTCTATAAGAATTTAGCAGCATACTCTATGTTATTTTTGTCTTAACTTGTGGTTAAGACAATGAGTGTGTTATCCACCTATAATGATGAACAGTTGTTAAGGCTTCTGGAGGACGGTAACGAGCAGGCATTTTCGGAAATTTATGAGCGCTATTGGGAGCGTCTCTTTAATTCTGCCGAAAAAATTCTGCAACACCGTGCCGCCGCACAGGATGCCGTTCAGGAAGTATTTATTTACCTCTGGAAGCGTCGTATGTCTCTCCATATCGAATCCTTGCAGAGCTATCTTTTCCAGGCAGTGCGTTTCCAGGTTTTCAAAGCCATCCGGTCGGAAAAAACGGGCAAGGATTTTTTTAAACGCCTGGCCGCTGTATCCACTGAATTAATTACAGAAGATCCTGCTATTTTTAAAGAGCTTAAAAATCTATTTGAAAATGTAATCGCCAGTCTTCCCGAAGATCAAAGAGCCATCTTTAAAATGAACAGGGATCAGGGACTTACCTATAAACAAATTGCTGCTGAAAAAAATATTTCGGTAAAAACAGTTGAAAAGAAAATATCCCAGGCTTTGCGCCAAATCCGTCGTAATATGGATGATGCACTTACCATTGTATTGATTCTGCATTTTCTCCATTAATTATTAATGCAAATTTCTTCTTTACCCCATAGGGTAAAAGCTCTTTCAGGGTACATTATAGCATATGGGTGAATCATGGAATTTTCAATAAAATTCATGATACGTTTCCCTTTTACCAATAAAAAAAGTCTTCCTACAGATGTCAATAGAAAATTGCCTGCTTTCAGCTATAGTCATGTACATGCCATTTATTGCCGCCGCTCAATCACCGGTGAAATGGACATGTTCTGCTAAAAAGACCGGTGACAAAACCTATGAAATTCACGTGGTATCAACTATTGATCATCCCTGGCATATTTATTCTCAATTTACGCCGGAAGACGGCCCTTCGCTTCCCACCAAGATTTTTTTTAATAAAAATCCATTGGTTACATTATCAGGAAAAGTAAAAGAAATAGGAAATCTTGTAACAAAACATGAAGAAATATTGGATGTTGATTTAAAATATTATAATGACAACGTGGATTTTGTTCAGGTGGTGAATTTAAAAAATAATGTGAAAACAGATATTTCAGGAACTATTGAATTCACGGTTTGTACGGATGAACGATGCTTAATGCCCCAAACAATTCCATTCACTGTTACTTTACAATGAGACCTGACTATCCAAATAAAATCTTTGGTGATAAACGCAGTAACTACATACTGCTTGTAAAAACGCTTGCAGAAGATCGCCCCCTTCCGATCCCGCCCAAGGCGGGACCATTCGCTGTTTATCTGTTGCCGTAACTTTTCCTACCATCATCTATTTTATTTAGAACAATTTTCTTTTTTGCCTGATGAAGATGTCCTTGCTCATATTTCTTTCCTTTTTTTCTTTGAGCATTTAGCAAAGATGAATTTACGGCAAAGTCTATTCAATTATCAGTTATGACTTTTTACAGTTCCTATAAAACAAAAAGATTGAAAGCAGAATAAAAAATAAAAAGGCATGCTTAATTTCTTCTTCATCCGAACCGATAACAAATACGTGAAAGTAAACTTTCATGAGATCAATTATGTTGAGGCATGTGGCAATTATGTGCGTATCGTTACGCCTAATAAATCTTTCATTGTTTTACTTTCCATGAAGCAGATGGAAAAGGTATTGCCATGCAAATTATTTTGCCGCGTGCACCGCTCTTATATCGTTGCGCTAAACAGCATTACCGCATTCGATCATGAATTGGTTTACCTGGATAATAAACATATTCCTCTCAGTGATTTTTATAAAAACCGTTTGCAAGAAAAAGTGATCATTGTTTTGAGCGACGTAAGGAATCAGCCAAAATTATCGAATGTACCTGTGACAAGTTTGATTGATGAATAAGACCTGCCACGGATTCTTGTGTATCTAAATTCCATTTTCAAATCTGTAAAAACCCGGTTCGTGTATTTCGTCAAGTGGCGAGTTTATTTTTCAATTATTTTACTCCGCCGGAATTCCAAAATACTGAAACGTTATATGCGTTTCGATTGAAAAATAATCATACCCAAGAATAGAATTGAGAATAATCGCATTGCGGTAAGGACCCATGCCAAGATCGGCGGCATTAAAACCATGCGTATGGAGCTCGGCATTCTGAACAAATAATCTGTCCCCTTTTTTATCAATGGAATAGTTATGCTTAATATCATATAAGCCATCTTCTGTCCATTGTATAAGTTCTTTGACAGGTTCCAAAAAGGAAGGAATGTGATAAGTGTATCCTGTTGCAAGAATAACTGCATCACCAATATGTTTGAATGTTTTTTCCTCTTCATCATGATAGAAGTAAAGCAATAAATTATCGGTATCACTCAGTTCTATCTTTTTTAATTCAGCGTTGCAATAGATACGAATATTGTCAGAAGGTTGTTCAAGATTTTTAAGATAAAGCGTATCATAAATCTCACTCAAAAGAGAAAAATTGATGCCTTTATAAAGTGTATTTTGTTTTTGCAATACTTCTTTCTTTTTATAAGAATTAAGTTGAAAGAAATAATCAATGTAATCGGGAGATGTCATTTCCAATGTAAGTTTGGAATAATCCATCGGGTGGAATCTTTCAGAACGTGTGAACCAACTTAGTGATTCAAATTGTTCTGAATGTTGCAACAGGTCAAAAAAAATTTCTGCAGCGCTTTGACCTGAACCTGCGATACAAACGTTTTTTTTGTTTTGCAGGGAAGGCTTGCGAAACAAATACTCGGAAGAATGAAAGACAAAGGGATGTGTAAATTCATTGAAGCATACAGGAATATAAGGTATAGTGCCTACACCGATAACAATGTGTTTTGCATAAACAATAGTGATATTATCTGAAACAACATCTCTTACAGAAACAATAAACACATCCTGCACGCTGTTATAATAAATTGCTTCACAGCGTTTGCCAAAATAAAGATTCGATAAATTACTTACTACCCAGTTACAATATTGATTGTATTCTTTTCGTGTTGGAAAATTGTTTTCATGTATTCCAAAGCGCAGCAATCTTTTATGGCTCTTAAGAAAATTAAAATAATTGAAGCGATTGCACGGATCAGCAAGTGTTACAAGATCGGCATAAAAAGGGACTTGCATTCTTGCATGATCAAGCATTAAACCGGGATGCCAGTTGAAAGAAGGTTGCTGATCAAGGAAAATACAATTTAAATCCTTTATCTCACTTGCCAGTGCTGCAAGCCCGAGATTGAAAGGACCAATGCCAATACCGATAATGTCATAAGTGTGGTGTTGTTTCATAGAAACATTATTTTAAGATGAATGATTAAGATGTTAGCTAATGCTTAAACAGGTTTTCTTTTGCCGTATACATTCAGGCAAAAAGAAAGAAAGTAAGTAATAATGGTGGTTAGTATAATGCAAAACAGTGATGGAATCAAATCAAGCTGCTGGTATCCAAACAATGGAAGCAACCAAAATATCAATATCCATTGTATGCAATAGATCTGCGTGATATGAAGACTTGAGTAGCTCAGAAGTTTAAAAAAGTAATTAGGCTTTACATACCGCTCAACCAATTCCCATAAATCTAAAGTAATGAGAACAATACCGATATGTTGTATGGTGTCTGCGGGATAAGTTCTGTAAAAGGAGCTTGCAGGGTCATTTAAAAAATAATGTTGCAATACATATCCTCCGGCTACAAGCAAACAACCAATTATTCCCAGCTTTAAAAATATTTCTTTTGTTTCCGTTTGAAAAAAATATCCGATTGATAGACCAACCAATGGATAAACAAGCCACGGTAACAAAGGAAAGTAAACACGAGGTGGTTGCCCTCCTGTTAATTGCAGAATATAGTTGATTGCAGGATTTGTGCAGTAGGCATCCCAAAAAAATGGAGAAGTAAAACAGATAAAGATGGCGACATACAAAGCATAATGATAATAATGCTGCAGCCGGCTTACGAAAAATAAAATCAGTAAAGTAAGTGCAGCAAAATGTAATATATCTCCCAGCAAAAACATTTGCATCCGTCCTTCAAAATCGTTATTCACCTGTAATTCTTTCAATAACTCGATTGGCATTGGATAGAGAAATGAAGGAAGTATGAATTTAAAAATATTCAAAGCATAAGCCGCTAATAATAAAATAAAAGCTCTTTGTAAAACGGACTGAATAGTGTGCTTTGAAAATGTAAAGCATATACCCATTATCAACATGAATAATTGTGCTCCGGGGCCTTCCGCAATAAAAGCAAGCAGCTTACCAGGCAAAGTATCATAAACATAAGGTTTGCTGTAAAGCAGAATAGTGTGAACCGGTGCCATCATAAGTACAGTAAAGCCTCTGGCTAAGTCCAGTGATTTAACTCTTTGCATAAGTTAGTTTTGAATGAGGAAATGGAATCAGAAGTTTTTTTGAGAAAGAAAATCTTCGCGCATGATACAATAGAGATGTGCAGTTTTGTAAGACATGTTTATGGTTTTTAGTTTTTTAAAACCAGCATCTTCAAGCAGGCGGATGGATTTAATATTATTTATGTCGGGTTCAGCAAACATTCTTTCAGCTTCAGGAAAGAAAAAGTAATAATTGAGAAATGCAGCGATCACGCAATTTGTAAGACCATGTACCGGTTGCTTATTCGGAGCCATTAATAAATGAAATCCGCAATCGTTTTCCGAATGTTCAATATGACCTGCTATTTCGTCTGCTGCTATTCTATATACATCAAACTGGCAAATCATCTGATCATTATAAAATCCAACAAAGGAATGTGCATCAGGATTTTGCAAAATGCATTGGTAGCAGCTTCTGAATAATCCAATGGAACCACTCATTTGCCAGAACTCGGTGGTGTACTGCATGTTGACCCATTCGTGCATAACGGACAAATGCTGTAGAAGATTAAAGGATTTAAAACTGATAGTTCCGTGAATTAAAGAAAAACATTCCTGGTGGAGGTATTCTTCTGATAAAACCGGTTTGCAAAAAAGTGAAGAGGAATTTTTTTGAGTAATTGACATAATAGACATTTTAGTTAAACAATTATTTACAATGCCAAACTACCCAGAGCCGGGGAAAACCTCTTTGTTATAAAGCAGATTTGAAATTGTGAAAATCAATATTTATGGTTGAGTTTAAGATTCTTTCAAAGGCAGGAAGCGAGGTGATGGTTGTACCTGATATGCCAACAACTTTTCCTGTCGCGGAAGCAAGTAAAGTGATTAGTAATTTCGGCACTATTCGTTTTCAGCGCATAGTGGGCGATGGTTTTGAAGCATGGTTAAGCAAGTATGTTGCGAAGCATTCTGCCGAACTTTCTGCAAGAGCTGATTTGGAAACGATTGAGATGTACATTGCTTTATATAACCAGTTCGAATCAACCTGGGATGGTATTGGAATGCCGACTTCAAGACCACTGCAGTTTGGTTTTTCCTATTGTCCGCATATTCATAATAAGGTCAAGCTTATAAAAGGTATGCAATATGAAACACTGGATTTTCATATAAAACCTTATATGCTTGAACCATTTCGTAAAATTTACCGGGAAGTGGATAAGTTTCTTAACAGGGTAGAAAGCAAACAATTTGCTACCATGAATTTTGAATGCCTCTTAAGTCCCGAAATGATCGTTGTACTTCACGATATGAAAAGGTATCGCCCGAGACCGGAACTCGTTTCAGGATTCATAAAAGCCAAATTGCAGGAATTATTGATCTATGCATTTGACACGGCATTCAAAGAAAGTCCGCCATCAAAAATAACTATCACAAAAGAGCTAAAGGATAAAGCGTATGACGCAAGAGTTATTCTTGAATCAAGGGTCAAAAACCCGCCTACTGTGTCTGCGTTGTCGCAGCTTGTATTAACAAATGATACAACCATGCAGTATCTTTTCAAACACTTTTTCAAATGTACGGTTTCTGAATACTCGCAGCTAATAAGGCTTGAAGTGGGGAGAGGATTACTGCTCAATACTTCGCTTACACTTGATGACATTGCGTACGAGACAGGGTATTATGATGCTTCCAGTTTTTCGGGAGCATTCAAAAAACGTTATGGTTGTACGCCGGGTGAATACAAAAAAGCAGGCAGGAAACCGCGTTAGTCTTTATTTTGCATTTATAAGATTATAATAATGACTGAGGAAAAACTGAAAGAAATATTACAACAGGGAGAAGGAATAGAAGTCGAGTTTAAGACGTCTCTGTTTGAATTGAATAAAGATGCTTTTGAATCTATCTGCGCCTTTTTGAACAGAAATGGCGGCCATCTATTTTTGGGAGTTAAAAATGATGGAGTAGTGGAAGGAGTAGTAGAGAGTATCATACCCGATATAATTAATAATATTATTACAAGCGCGAATAATCCTCTAAAGCTTAGCCCTCCATTTTATTTATCACCGGAAGTAGTGGATCTCGGAGAACATAAATTAATTCATGTTTATGTACCAGAAAGCTCACAAGTCCACAATACCAATGGAAAAATATTTGACAGAAATAAAGACGGAGATTTTGATATTACAAAACAAGCCGAACAAGTAACAAAGCTTTATCTCCGAAAGCAAACCACCTACTCAGAAAACCAGGTTTTTCCTTATCTGGAACTTGCTGATTTCAGACAGGATTTATTTAAAAGGGTGCACACACTTGCTGACAATGAAAGACCGGGGCATCCGTGGACGGAAATGAGCGATGAGGAGCTAATGCGCTCTGCGGGGTTATATAAGAAAGATCCTTTAACAGGCAAGAATGGTTATACATTAGCTGCAGCATTGTTGTTAGGCAGAGATGAAACAATTATCAGTGTGCTTCCACATCATAAGACAGATGCGATACTTCGGGTTGAAAACACTGACCGATATGACGACAGGGATGATATACGCACGAATCTGATTGAAAGTTATGACAGGCTCATGGCATTTATTGCAAAACATTTGCCTGATAAGTTTTACCAGGAAAATGAGCATAGAACCAGTCTGCGGGACAGATTGTTCCGGGAAGTAGTGAGCAATCTGCTCATTCACCGTGAATTTACGAACGCTTTCCCTGCCAAGCTTATTATTGAAAAGGATAGAGTTTATATAGAAAACTGGAGCCGTCCACATGGCGGAGGTTTGATTGATCCCTCTAATTTCTCGCCATTTCCAAAAAACCCGATAATAGCAAGATTTTTTAAAGAAATCGGAAGAGTTGATGAATTGGGTTCGGGTATTCGTAACTCCTTTAAATATTGCAGTGTCTATACACCCGGTGCGAAACCGGAGTTTATTGAAGGTGATGTATTTAAAACAATTATCCCTATAAAGCCAAAAGATTTAATTCCTGAAAAAGAGAAAGATACCGTGATTGATGCTGTAAATGATGCTGTAAATGATGCCGTAAATGATGCCGTAAATGATGCTGTAAATGATACTGTAAAAGAGCGTTTAAAAAGGGAACTAATAATTATTATTAAAAGAGATGGCATTTCTTTAAGCGAATTAAGAAAGCAATTCAATATTGAAAGAGCAACAGCTCAAAGGGATATGAAACTTTTAAAAGCCACAGGTTGGGTAGATTTCAAAGGAGCGGCTAAAACCGGGAAATATAAGCTTACGGAGACGGGAAGAAAATATTTTACTGATAAAAGCAAGGGCTAACGACTTACTGAGCCGTGCAGTAATGATTAAAAAGCAATCAGCAACTTCTAACTAACCTTATTTAATAAGGTTGATTATTCCGAAAATGACCAGCGTTATTTTATATAATTCTGGTCATTTTTTATGGTAAAAAGTTGAACGCCTCTGTAACTAATCAAAGCAATTTTTAAATAGTCCAGGACACAATTGGTTTGAAAAAGTTCACAGTAAGTTCGATGAAAAGTTCGTAGTAAAAAGTATCGGTGTTATGGAAAGAATAAGATCTAATAAGAAAGGTTATTGGAAAATAAAAATATAACCTCTCTAATTTTTGCTTTTATTTTCTAGAAATTTTTCCAGCAATTCCACTTTCTCCCTTTCGCTTTTTAAAAGTGCATCATATAGCTCGATAATCTTTTCGACAGGATTGAAAGTGTTATGTACTGAAGCGGCATTATCATGATAAGTATTAGCAATTATGTTATAAGTCGCTTCTTCACTAAAATTCTTTATTGCTTCCACCGGCACATTCAATGCCTTTGCAATTTCTTCCATTTGTTCATCATCAATCTTTTCCTTGCTCTCAATAAATGACATTTTCTGCTGGTTAATTCCTAATGTTGTGGCAAGCGTATCCTGCTTTACTCCTAATATTTCCCGTATCCGTTTTACATTACGGCCTTCATGTTTTGTTATTGGCATAATAGTATCAGTCATGTTACAAAAGTATACAATCAAGTGGCAAAAAACAGACGAGTCCCAGTAAAATAGTTTTCAAAACCATCATCCCTTTGGCAATAAAGCAAGAAGCAAAGGATGTATTAAGTTGGGAGGAAGTTCGTAGTAAGTTGGGTGATAAGTTGGGTGATAGGTTAAATATTTTTTTCACTTAACAGCTTTTCATATAAAGCGTTCTTTTCTTTTTCAACCTGAAGCAAGCGTTCATAGAGTTTTTTATTTTCTTCAAGTAACTCAACCTGTTTCTCTAATGAATTAATTGTACACTGATAGTTAAATGAACTGTGATCATTCATCGTGCTATTATCATTGAATGTAAGAATCTTATTAAATACAGCATCCTCATTAAAATTTCTAATTGCTTCCACGGGTACATTCAATGCCTTTGCAATTTCTTTCATTTGCTCATCATCAATCTTTTCCTTGCTCTCGATAAATGACATTTTCTGCTGATTAATTCCTAATGTTGTGGCAAGCGCATCCTGTTTTACTCCTAATATTTCCCGTATCCGTTTTACATTACGGCCTTCATGTTTTGTTGTTGGCATAATAGTATCAGTCATGTTACAAAAGTATACAATCAAGTGGTAAAAAACAGACGAGCCTCAGTAAAATACAGGCATAAAATATATTTTGCGGGCTTGCGCAGCTATTTGTTGGTAAAAGCAGCTATTTATTTTCCCGGCTGGTCTTTGTGAATAAGTGTTTACTATTAAGAGGCTGTTATTTTTTTATTACATTTATACTACTTTATAACTTCATATGCCGCCCCAATCCACTTATACTGACGAGGTTTTGCTCCGGCTCATGAGCAGCGACGATCAGGAAGCATTTGCCCTGATCTACCGCCGCTATTGGGAGGGATTATTCATTACTGCTGTCAAAGCGCTAAGGGGAAAACAGGAAGCCGAGGATGTGGTGCAGGACGTTTTTCTTTCACTCTGGAACAGGCGAAAGGAGCTTGATATCGAAGGCTCGTTGTCTGCTTATTTACACACCAGCGTACGTTACAAGGCCATTCACTATATCGAAAAAAATATTACCCGCCGGGACTATCTTGCTCTGCTTACCGATGTTGCTGTAAATACATTATCTCCCTCAGCAGAAATACAGTTACAATTGAAAGAAGTGCAGCAAACCATCCGCGAAACTGTTGCCAGGATGCCTCCCAAAATGCAGGAAGTGTACCACTTAAGTCGCCATGAGCACCTGACTCATAAGCAAATAGCTGAAAAGTTGGGCATTTCTGCGGAAACAGTAAAGAAGCACATCCAGCATGCCCTCCAGCTCATCAAAACGGCTTTGGGCTACAATTCAATTGCCGTTTCTTTTGTGCTTCTCTATTTTGCGTTTTAAAAAAATCATTGATCAGGCTGTATGTTGCATAAACACATCTGCCGGTAATTGTAGGAAATCTCTTAATTTCTGCGCCATCTTTAGTGTCAGTTCCCTTCGCCCGGAGAGAATGGATGATACATGCCCCTTGCTGCCAATAAGTGGTTCAAGGTCTTTAGCTTTCAGTCCCCGTTCCTCCATTTTCAGTTTAACCGCTTCGATAGGATCCAGCTCAGGCAGGGTAATATGCTTATCCTCGTAATCTTTCACAAGCACCAGCAATAATTCCAGTTCATCTGCTTCAGGCTCACCTGGCTCAGCGTGGAAGATTTCCATCGTACGGTTCAGGGCTTTTTTATATTGGGAGGCTGTCTTGATTACTTTCCAGTCCATAATTGTTATTTATTTTTTCGTTTTGTTGTTAAGAATCGCGGCATCGAATGAAACGGTTGTCACATCAATCCTGTCGTATTCCTTATGCGTTCCAAACCATATCACGTATGCAGCTCCTTGCCGGAAGTTTACCGAAACCACCAGCCGGTAATCATTTCCTTTAATATTAAAAATCACCCTGCTGTCAGCTACAATACTTGCATTTCCATATACTTCCTTCAGTGCATTGAAATTGGCAAAGTTCATCTTAGAAAATTCATAGTACCAAGTCAGTAAAGCCGTTTTTGCATTGGGGTACTTGTCAATATAGTAAAGTATGGTCCCCTTTGCGATAATATTCATGGAGACAAAGGTAAATAAAAGTTTTCAAATTGAAAACTACGAAAAGTTTCTGTCATTTTTCTAAACTGATGGGGTAAATTTACATTGAAGCAAAATAAATTTATCACCAACCTGTTGGGATTTTTTTACTAACCAGGTGGGACTGGATTGCAGTTTTTACCCAACCTGATGAGACAGTTTGCATTGAAAGGCAGTAAAAGGCTGTCACCCTATATATTTTGAGCGAATTTATGTTCGATTATCCCACCGGGTTGGAAGATTGTCCCATTGCCTTGGATTTTTGACATTTCCATTTTCTGTTTTAAAAAATTATTAAGTTTTTTTACCCCCTTCGTCTTAGTTGGCGGACAAATAATTTATATCAATACGCCAGCCGATGGATGTAAAGCAGGCTAAAGCCATCTTGGAAAGATACCGCACCGGCAACTGTTCTCCTGAAGAAAAACAGATGGTGGAGCAATGGTACGCCCAATTGGTTGAAACCGGCGAATGGCAATGGGGCGAGGGAGAAAAAGAGCAGCTCGAACAGATGATGGAAGCCCGGTTATTACAACAGATAGGTGCCCAGGTCAAGAGACCTGTTCATCGCATTTACTTTCTAAAAACGGCCCGCTGGTGGGCTGCGGCCTCCATAATACTGCTATTGGGCGCAGGTGCTTACTTCATGTTCTTTAACAAGACTGAAAAGAATAACCTTGCCAGTCTTTCTCAGCAAGAGCGATTCAAAAATGACATTGCGCCAGCAAAGCAACAGGTGTTGCTTACTTTGTCGGACGGCTCTACAAAAGTCCTGGATACTGTTTCCAACGGAACCGTTACTTTACAGGGAGCTACGCAGGCGGTCAAGACAGAAGGCTCTATCGCCTATCTTAAGAATAAGAGCACAGAAGTTGTCTTTAATACAATACTTACGGAGAAAGGAAGAACATTTCATTTACGATTAGCTGACGGTTCTGATGTTTGGCTGGACGCTCTTTCATCTATCCGCTTTCCTACTTCATTTCCCGGTGCGGAAAGAGTAGTTGAAGTAACGGGCCAGGTCTACTTTGAAGTTGCCAAAAATCAAAAGCAGCCTTTCAGAGTAAAAAGTGGCAGCCAGGTTATTGAAGTGTTGGGCACTCATTTTAATGTCAACACATATAACCAGCAAGATATACAAACCACCTTGCTCGAAGGTTCCGTGAAGGTGTTTTCGCATAATAGCACTCAAGCTATTAAACCAGGCCAACAGGCAAAAGTGGACAATAACGGTGTCATTAAAGTAGCAAATGATATTGATATAGATGAAGTGATGGCGTGGAAGAACGGTCGTTTTCAATTCAATGGAAGCAGCGTTGAAGACATCATGAATGAACTCTCCCGCTGGTACAATATAGATGTTGTGTATAAAGATAAAATAACGGAAACTTTTGTCGCGGATATTAAAAGGGATCTACCTGTTTCAAAATTACTTGCGCTGCTTGAAATGACAAAGCAGATCAAGTTTGTAATTGAAGGGAATAAAGTAACAGTGATGAGATGGTAATGGCTTCAATAGATTAAGTATACAAAAAACAAAGCCGCCTCGTGGCTTAGACGAAGCGGCGGCGTTCAGTAGTAAAAACGATGTGAATCATTTTTAATCACCAAACCTGTCCGCCGGTAGGCGAACATTGCAAAGCTATGCAATTAACTGCGAATTGCGAGCGGAGCGAAGCAATCTCCCCTCGCTTAACCCCACCCACCTACACTCATGTTCCGGTGGGTAAAAAAATAATAAGGGTTATGAAGTTGACAGCGATTTTAATATTTGCCTTTTGTCTTCATGTTTCTGCCAAAACTGAAGGCCAGGTGATCACGCTATCCGTAAAGAATAAGCCGCTTGAACAGGTGCTGACTGAAATAAAGAAACAAAGCGGGTTCAGTTTTATTTATGGGAAAGAACTTGTAAGCAAGGCAGATCCGGTAAGTATTAATGTGAAAGATGAGCCGCTCGCCAGCGTACTTGATTTGATATTTCAAAATCAGAAACTGACATATAAGATCGCTGATAATTATGTTGTCATCAGCCCTAAATCAACCGCAGTGTTTCAACCTGCGGATAATAAAAAAGATACAACCTCCACCAATCTTTTGAACATCCACGGCAAAGTAGTCGACGAAAACGGCAAACCGGTACCCGGCGTAACGGTTACTGTCAAGGGCACAAAAAAGCAAACGATAACCGACGAAAACGGGGAATTTACCATACCAGGCGTTGAACCAAACGCAGTTCTTGCATTCAGTACTGTCAACATGGAGCCATTTGAAATTCGTGTTGATGGAAAAACTGAAATATTCGCCAAACTAAAAACTAAAACAAGCGA
>Ga0137373_10005397_pt1 | contig 13832 bp, 11 predicted proteins | sample SagtaG_5_FD_104912 | JGI IMG/M metagenome (GOLD analysis project Ga0137373, IMG submission 104912) | Vadose zone soil microbial communities from Sagehorn Ranch, Mendocino, California, USA - Sage1_R_80_16 metaG | ecosystem: Environmental > Terrestrial > Soil > Vadose zone | place: USA...
CGAGCGCGACTGCCATCACCAGGCCGCCCTGCACGGGCTGCGGGTCCATGATCCGCCGCACCGCCTCCACGGCGATGGCCAGCACGATCACGATCAGGGTGATCGCGTTCACGAAAGCGGCAAGGATGCTCACCCGCTGGTAGCCATAACTGCGCCGCTTGTCGGCCGGGCGCTTGGACTGCTCGACCGCAAACCATGCCAGGCCGAGAGCAAAGACGTCGGTCAGCACGTGGCCAGCGTCCGACAGGAGCGCCAGCGAGTGTGAAAGGAGGCCGCCGGCGAACTCGACCAGGAGCACGCCCAGGGTCAGGCCGAGGGCCAGCCTCAGCCGGGCGCCGCTTTCGCTCACGCGTTCCACGAACCTAATTTACCCATCCCTTCCGGGGTCTCCCCGAAATCACCGGATTTCGTGGGGTGGGTCGCGCCACCAATCTCCTCCGTGCTCCAGGTAAGCCAGGAGCATCCCGTGGCGGAGCCCCTCGTGGCTGACGTGGAGCATGGCCAGGCCGTACCAGTCGAGCAGCAGGAGCAGGGCTTCGATGCCGGCCCGCATGGCTTTGATGCGGGCTGCGGGCAGGCCCACCTCGGTGGCGAGATGGCCGGCGCGATGGCGATCCAGGCGGGACTCGCAGGTCAGCAGGTCGGCCGACGTGAGGACCTGGGGCGGATTGCGCCTGGCGAGCACCGACGGCAGGTTGGAAGCGGTGCCGCCCGTGGCAACCAGCCGCTCGACCTCGCCGTCAGGGGCGTGCGTCAGCTCGCGCAGGGCTGCCTTGCGGAGGCGGGCGCGCTCCTCGGGCTTCGGCGGGTCGGCGAGGAATTGGGCAGCGAGGACCCCGGAGCCGATGGCGAGCACCGCCGACCGCAGCATCTCGTGATCGCGCGCGATGACGACCTCGGTCGAGGCTCCGCCGAGGTCGACGAGGGCCCACTCGCGGCGGGAGGCGTGCCGGCTGGCGGCGCCGAGAAAGCTGAGCTCAGCCTCGCGTTTCGGGGAGACCACGTAGACAGGAACGCCGATGACATCGGCCGCCTTGCGCGCGAAGGCCTTGCCGTCCGACGCCTGCCGCACCGCCTGGGTGGCGCAGGCGATGAGCTCGTCGTAACCGTGTCTCCTGGCGTCGGCCAGCACCTTGCGCACCGCCCGCAGGGCGACCGCAGCGCGGCTCCCGATGACGCCGGTCCGCGCCACCCGCGCTCCGAGCTCGGGCATCTCGACGTAGTGGGCGACGTCCTCCAGCTTGCCGCGCACGACGTCGGCGACCAGGACATGGACGGTGTTGGAGCCGATGTCGAGTGCGGCCAGACGCATCGACCTTGAACTCTAGAATCACGGCGTGGCCAAACGTACGCGCGTCGAGCGCGATTCCATGGGCGAGATGGAGGTCCCGGCCGACGCGTACTACGGCGCCTCGACGCAGCGCGCCGTGCTCAACTTCCCGATCTCCGGCCAGCCGTTTCCCCGGCGTTTCATCCGCGCCCTGGGCATGGTCAAGCGAGCCGCCGCGCAGACCAACCGCGAGCTCGGCCTCCTGCCGCGCCGGCGGGCGCGCGCCATCGCGACCGCGGCGCAGGAGGTGATCGACGGCAAGCTGGACGACCAGTTCCCGATCGACGTCTACCAGACCGGGTCCGGCACCTCGACCAACACGAACGCCAACGAGGTCATCGCCAACCGAGCCACAGAGATCCTCGGTGGGGAGCGCGGCTCGCGACTCGTGCACCCGAACGACCACGTCAACCTGTGCCAGTCGTCGAACGATGTCATCCCGACCGCCATGCAGCTCGCGGCCGCGATGGCGGTCCAGGACGAGCTCATCCCTGCTCTCGAGCGCCTGCAGCGTGCGCTGGAGGTGAAGAGCCGGGAGTTCTGGCCCGTGGTCAAGACCGGCCGCACCCACCTTCAGGACGCGACACCGATCCGCCTCGGCCAGGAGTTCAGGGGCTACGCCGGGCAGATCGAAGAGTCGGTCCGCCGGGCACGTGCCGCCGTCGACGAGCTTGCCCGGGTGCCGCTCGGAGGAACGGCCGTCGGAACGGGGCTCAACTCACACCCGCAGTACGCGCGCATGGCCGCGGCCCGCCTCGCCAAGGCGACCCGGCTCCAGGTCCGCGAGACCCCCAATCACTTCCACGCCCAGGCGACGCTCGACGCCCTGGTCACCGCGCACGGCGCGCTGCGCACGATAGGGACGAGTCTGTGGAAGATCGGCTCCGACATCCGGCTCATGGGCACCGGTCCCGTCGCGGGCCTCGGCGAGCTGCGGCTGCCGGAGACGCAGCCCGGCTCGAGCATCATGCCGGGCAAGGTCAACCCGGTGATCATCGAGTCCCTGCTCATGGTCATCGCCCGCGTCTATGGGAACGACGCCACCGTGGTCGTGTCGGGCCAGGCAGGGAGCCTGTTCGAGCTGAACGTGATGATGCCCGTGGCCGCGGTCGCGACGCTCGAGTCGATCCCGCTGCTCGCGGCGGCGGTGCGCAATTTCAGCGAGCGATGCGTCGAGGGGCTGCAGGCCACCGACCGAGGGCCGGAGCTCGTCGAGCGAAGCCCCATGCTGGCGACCGCGCTCAACCCCGTGATCGGCTATGACGAGGCGGCCAAGCTGGCCAAGGAGTCGATGCGAACCGGCAAGTCGATCCGCCAGCTCGCGCGCGCCCACGGGGTCGCCGAGAAGCAGCTGAACAAGGTGCTCGACCTCGGTAAGATGACCAGGCCCGGCCTGGAAGGCCCGGGCGGCGGCGGGGGCTAGGTCCCTGCCCTGATGCGAGTGGAGCACCCGCTCCTCAGGTTTCGCCTTGCGTTCACCCTGCTCGCGATCGTCATCGTCATCGGCGTCGCCGGCTACATGCTCATCGAGGGCTGGGACCTCCTCGACTCCTTCTTCATGGTGATCATCACCATCAGCACCGTCGGCTACACCGAGGTCCATCCCCAGGGCGCGGCGGGAAGGCTGTTCAGCTCGGGTCTCATCGTCGTCGGCGTGGCCACGATGCTTTACGGCTTCGGTGTTTTCGCGGAGACGCTGACCGACAATGCATTCGGCAGGTATCGGAGGGCCAGGCAGTTGCAGCGAGATCTCGACCACTTGAGCGCCCACTTCATCATCTGCGGCTACGGCCGCATCGGCACGCAGATCGTCGCCGAATTCGAGACCCACAAAGTCCCGTACGTGGTCATCGACCAGACGGAGGAAGCACTGGAGCGCATCCGCGCCGAAGGGCGCCTGCACATCGAAGGCGATGCTTCGAGAGAGGAGATCCTCAAGCAGGCCGGCATCGAGCGAGCCCGAGGGTTGGTTTCCGCGGTCGACTCCGACGAACGCGCCGTCTACATCGTGCTGGCGGCGAGGGCCCTGAATCCCAACATCTACATCGTGGCCCGCGCCGGTCGACCCGAGTCCATCCGCCGCATGGAGCTCGCCGGAGCGACCCGGACGATCTCCCCATATCTGATGGCGGGGCACCGCATGGCCGAGCTGGCGATCCGGCCGGCCATGGTCGACGTCCTCGACACGCTGCACCACGGGGAGGCGGGCATCGGCGTCGAGGAGATGCTGGTCACGGGGGGGACGAACGCGGCCGGCAAGACGCTGGAAGAAGGACGTCTCCTATCCACGGACGCGGCCAGGGTGCTCGCGGTGCGGCGCTCGGACGGGACCGTCAGCGTCAACCCGCCATCCAGCATGCGGCTGGAAGAGGGCGACATGATCATCGCGCTAGGCACCGAAGACCAGCTGTTCGCGACCGCATCGCTGCTGCGGTAAGGAGGCCGGGGGGACACGGAAAGCTCCGCTTAAAGTTGTGTCGTGAACCGGCTGGCTGAGCGTCCGGCCCTTGTCGCGCTCGGCTCTGTCGTCATCGGAGTCGCGCTTGTGCTCGCCAAGCTGGTCGTGGGCCTGCTCACCGGCAGCCTCGGCATCCTCAGCGAGGCGGTGCACTCGATGTTCGACCTCGCGGCAAGCACGTTCACGCTGCTCGCGGTTCGCACAGCGCGAAAGCCCGCCGACCAGGAGCACCCGTACGGGCACGGACGCGCCGAGAACCTGGCGGCGTTCGCGGAGGGGATTCTCCTCATCATCACTGCCGGCGTGATCGCGTTCGAGGCGGTGCGGCGGCTGGTCGAGGGAGGTCCCCCGGTGGATCCGGCGCCCTACGCCTTCGCCCTCTTGATCGTCTCGCTCCTGATCGAGGCGGGCCGCGCGGTGGTCCTGCGCCGGGTTGGGCGGCTCGCGTCGAGCGAGGCCATGCTTGCGGACGCGACGGATCGCACCGCCGACGTGCTCGCCAACATCGGCGTCCTGGTCGGTCTGCTTGGAGTCCGCATGGGCCTGTTGTGGGCCGACGCGGCAGCCGCGCTGCTCGTCGCCCTGGTCATCCTCCGCGCGGCGGGATTTCTGGCCTGGCGTTCGGGTGACATCCTCATCGACCGCGCGGCCGCCGGTGCGGAAAGGCAGCTGCGCGAGGCGATCCAGGACGTCGACGGTGTGCGAGAGGTGCGGTCGGTGCGGGTGCGCCGATCGGGCCCCAACCTGATCGGCGACATCAGCATCGCCACCCGCCGCATGCTCCCGGTCGAGGCGGCGAGCGCCCTGGTCGACGGCGTCAAGGCTCGTGCGGGGTCCGTCCTGCCCGGGCTCGACCTCGCAGTCGCGGTGGAAGGACAGGAGCGGAGCAGCGACCTCGTGGAGCGGATCCATGCCGCGGCCGCGCGCAACGGCGGAGTCCGCGACCTGCACAACGTCACAGTCGAGCGGGAGGCCGATGGCTCGCTCCACCTGACGATGCATGCCAAGCTTCCCGGCGACCAGACGCTGGACAGCGCATCGCGAACCAGCCGCGCCCTGGAGCGCTCGATCCGCGCCGAGCTCCCCGAGGTGAACCGCATCGACATCCACCTCGAGCCGATCGAGCCCGACGTGGTGCCGGGCCAGGACGTGACCGCCCGCAACGAACAGCTGGCGGCCCGTGTGCGCCAGATCGTGGAGTCGCACCCCGAGGTCCTGCGGTGCGTCGACGTCGAGCTGAGCAGCCGGCACAGCCGGATCCACGCCCACGTCGTGGCCGAGGTCGCCGGTGACATGAGCCTGGAGCAGGCACACCGTATCGAGAGCGAGCTCGAGGAGATGATCCGCAGCCAGGTTCCCGAGCTGCAAGAGGTCGTGACCCGGGTGACCGCCTGACTCGGGCGGCATGGAACTTGGATACGACGTCATTTTCGATGCGGCGGTCTGGGAAGCTACGCACCCGTGAACTTCCGGATGGCCGTGGCCGCGATCGCGTTCCTGGCTCTCGCGATTACGGCCTGCCAGAGTCCGCTCCCTGACCCTCCCCGGCAGGCGGGGAGGGAAAGTGCGGCGCCGATGCCGGTTCCCAAGCCGCCGCCGACGCTGGCGAGCGCCATCCGGACGGCGATCGACCTCGGGCCCACGGATGCGGCGACCACAGTCAACCTCAGCTTCGGCCTGAAGGCGCGCCGCCAGGACGAGCTCGCCGCGCTGCTCGGCGAGGGCAGAGTCATCTCGGCCGCCGACTACGCACTCAGGTTCGGCCCCGACCCCGTTCGGGTCGACGGCGCGCTTCGCTTCCTCGAGGCGGCCGGCCTTCGCGCTTCCTGGCGCCCCGGTTCGAGCGTGATCGCGGCCGACGGCCCGGCTCCGGCCGCGGCGGCCGTGCTCGAGGTCGGCTTCGAGACGTACAGGCTCCCCAGCGGGGCCACGTTCTATGCCGCGCTCGAAGAGCCGCGCCTGCCCGCGGCGCTGGCCGCGGTGAGCGCGAGCGTCGCCGGCCTCGACGACTACCACCGCGCGAGGGGCTACGCGGTGCAACCAGGGGGGCTAGTGCCGACGGACGTCCTCGCCTTCTACAACCTGAAGCCGCTGCGCGACAGCGGCCTCGACGGCAAGGGCCAGACCATCGTGCTGCCGGAGATCGACGACCTGCCGAACCTGAGCGACCTCAACAAGTTCGCCGCCAAGTTCAAGCTGCCGCCCTTCGACGGCGTGCTCACGGTGAAACGCGACCCGAGCTGGGGCACGCCCATGAAACCCGAGGGCGAGACGGTCCTGGACCTCGAGATCATCCATGCGGTCGCTCCCGCCGCCCAGCTCGTGGTCTACCTCTCGGCGCCCGACTTCGGCCACAGCGACCGCGCCTTCGACCAGATGGTCACCGACCATCTCGGCTCGATCATCTCCGAGAGCCTCGGCTCGTGCGAACCCGACACGCCCGGCGGCGCCCGCAACGTGTACGCATCGATCCAGGATCGGGCGCTGGCGCTCGGCATGTCGCACTTCGTCGCCAGCGGCGACAGCGGGGCGTTCACGTGCGGGTTCGACCAGGAGCCGGCCGGCAGCTTCCCGGCGACGCTGCCGACCGTCACCGCAGTCGGGGGCACCACGGTCTTCGAGTCGAAGGAAGGGCTCTACTTCAGGGAATACGCGTGGGGCAGCCCGCTCGACCAGAGCGGCGGCGGCGGCGGCGCGAGCCAGTTCTATGCGGCGCCGGAATACCAGAAGAAGGTCAGCCAGTCGATCGCCAAGGGCCAGCGCCAGGTGCCCGACGTGGCCGCCAACGGCGACCCCTCGACCGGCTTCCACATCGTGTTCAAAGGCCGCGACGGCCAGGCGGGCGGGACCTCGGCCGCAGCGCCTCTGTGGGCCGGCACCATCGCCCTGGTCAACCAGGACCTGAAGCAGAAGGGCCTGCGCGAGGTCGGGTTTGCCAACCCGGCCATCTACTGGATGGGCGAGAACTCCTCGAAGCTGGAGCCGAAGCCGTTCCACGACGTGACGGCCGGGAACATCCTGGGCTACGCCGCCACCTCCGGATGGGACTTCGCGACGGGGTGGGGCAGCATGGACGCGGTGGGCCTGGACGCGGCCTGGGTCCGCTACATCAAGTCGGGTGGTGGATGAGCGAGGTCGCAGAGGTCGAGCGCCCGCCGCTCGTCACATGTCCGCACTGCGGGTCGATGGTGCCTGCCGGCGAGTTCTGCGGACACTGCGGCGCGCACCTGACCACCGGCAGCGCGCGGAGGATGGACGCTTTCGCGGCGGTGCCCCGGCAGCGTGTGGCGCACCTCTCGATCATCTCGACGGTGCTCCCCCTGCTTCCCCACCGGCGCGGGGGGCCGTTCCGGATCGCCCTGGTCGCGGGCGGAGCGCTCGTGGTGATGCTCGCCGCGATGCACCTCTTCGCTCCCGCGACGGTCGCCGCGATGTTCGTGCTGCCGGTCCTCTACCTCCTGTACCTCTACGAGGTCGAGATCTACGAGAGCGAGCCGTGGCTCGTCATCGGCGCGACGCTGGTGATCGGCGCCCTGCTCGGCATCGCGTTCACCAACGTCGCCGGCGCATCGCTTTCGCAGCTCATCCTCACCGGTGACCGCGAGTCGGCGTTCGTGCTCGCCGCGATCGCTATCCCGGTCATCGCCCAGGTCCTCATGCTCGCCGGACCCGCGTTCCTGTACCTGCTCCGCGACCGTTTTCGAGAGCCGCTCGACGGCCTCGCGTTCGGCGCCGCGTCGGCATTCGGCTTCACGCTGGCAAGCTCGCTGACGGCTTTCTGGCCGCTGATCACGGGACCGCTGGTGGCGGGCGGCTCACCCATCGACTGGGCGGTGCGCCTCACGCGCGCGGGACTGCTCATCGCCCTGATCAACGCATGCACCACCGCGCTGATCACGGCTTCGGTGTGGCTGCAGCGCTACGACCGCCGTCGCTACGGCCGCCCGGCGACGAGCGGCATCCTCGTCGCGCTCGTCGTCGCGTTTGGCGTGCAGATCGCGGTCGGCGTCATCGGATTCGTGGTCGACGACCTGATCGTCGACCTGGTGATCGTCGGGACGATCACGGCCTTGCTCCTTCTTTTCCTCCGTGTGATCACCCACGACGCGTTGCTGGTCGAATCCGCCGAGCTCGAGATCGGTCCCGACGCGCCGTGTCCGGAATGCCACCGCGTGGTCCCGACCATGCGGTTCTGCCCGGCCTGCGGTGCCGCGCGTGCCGCCATGCCGAAACAGGGCCGCCGGCCCGTCGCGGTGAAAGCCTGATGGCGACCACCGTGGCGCGCTACTGCGGGCGGTGTGGCGCCCCGATCTCTCCAGGCGTCAGCTTCTGCGGCAGGTGCGGAACGCCGATCGTGGCCGCCGCCGTGGCGCCGGCTCCGGTCTACAGCTACGCGCCGGCGCGACCGGGCAGATACCCGAGCGCGGGGCAGGCCAAGCTCGCCGGGCCGCTGGTCGCGGGCGGGCTCGTCCTGATCGTTCTGGTCGTCGCCGTGGCCGTGGGCCTGGTCGCGATCGCGCAATTCACGGGAGGCAATCACCCGCCATGCACGGTGAACTGCGCGCCGAAGATCGTCACGCCGCTGCCCGAGGAAGCCTCATACCGAAGCTCGGCGTACAACTTCGCCGTCAACTACTCGTCTTCCTGGACGGTTCGCGATCAAACCGACGCCGGCATCACGCTCGGGACGCGGATCGGATCGGTCCAGGTCGCCGGCATCAAGGGGACCACGCCCGAGCAGGCCATCGACTCGGCGGTCGGCAGGCTGCCGTCGTCGAAATGGCAGGACGTCACCCGCGTCTCGTTCCTGCGCGGCGCCCACATCGGCGACCAGGACGGCGTGGGGGCTGTTTACTCGGCCAACCTGATCAACGCCTCGCAGACCGCGACCAGGGTCCGCTTTGCCGTGATCGCGGCCAGCCGCGGCGGCGTCACCGTCGTCGTCTTCGCGGTCGATCCAGCGGACCCGAAGGACTCGCCGAACGGGATGCCCGAGGGCCAGGCGTTCGACTACCTGTGCACGGAGTTCGCCTGGAGCTAGGCGCGGCCTCGGGCTAAACCTTCTCGAGCGCGAGACGTGCTCCAAAGCCCAGGAGCACGACACCGGTCACCCGCTCCATCCACTGCCGGACGCGCGGGGCGGTGATGACCTCGCGCACCCTGGTGACGAACAGGCCGTAGACGTTCATCCAGGTCCAGCCGATCAGCGCGAAGACCACACCGAGCTCGAGCAATCGGGGCAGCACCTCCTGGCCGGGCAGCACGAACTGGGGCAGGAAGGTGACGAAGAACACGCCCAGCTTGGGGTTGCTGATGGCCGAAAGAAAGCCCTGCCGGAAGACCGCGTGAGCCGGCGGTGCGGCGGGAGCGCCCGCAAGCAGGTCGGCCGGCCGCCGCCGCGACTCGATGAGCGTCCGGATGCCGAGGTACGCGAGGTAGCCCGCGCCGACGACCTTGAGGACGAACAGCACCTCGCTCGAAGTCCGCAGAAGCGCGGACAGTCCGACCGCGGTCGCGGTCACCCAGAGGACCAGGGCCAGCGCGATGCCGCTCGTCGTCAGCACCACTCCGCGACGGCCGTGGGCCAGCGCGTTCCTGGTCACCACCGCCATGTCCGGCCCTGGCGTGACCGAAAGCAGCAGCGACACGCCGGCGAACGCAAGCAGCGTGGTGTCCATCAGGCGAGCTCCGGAAGCTCGAACGAGATCTCGTAGACGCCGCCGACGAGCTTGGCCTGGTGGATCCATCCCATCTTGCGCAGGAGTCCCAGCATCTGCTGGTTTTCCGGCAGCACGATGAGCTGGAAGGTCCGGATCCCGTGCGTCCTGGCCACCCGGGCCAGCTCGGCGAGGAGCACGCTTCCCAGTCCGCGACGCTGGAACTCGTCGATCACGGCCACGGCGACCTCCGCCATCTCGGTCTGGGCCGCGCGGTCGTAGCGGGCGACACCCACGATCCTCTCCTTGCCGGCGGGTCGGTGGGTCGTGGCGACCAGGGCGAAGCGGTCGTTGTAGTCGACGACCGCAAGGCGGTGGGCCAGGGCGTCGGACATCCGCTTGATCGGCGAGAAGAAGCGGAAGTAGACCGTGCGCTCGGACATCGCCGCCACCGCCTCGTGGAGGAGCGGCTCGTCCTCCGGGGCGATCGGGCGCAGGTGGACCCTGGTCCGATCCTTCAGCTCGATGACACGGGACTCAAAACCGGAGGAAACCACCGCGTTAAACGCTAACCTCCCGGCGTGATCGAGAGTTCCAGCCGGTGGCGCAACCTGGGCGCGGCCGCCGGCGCGGCCACCGCCACCCTGTTCGCCGTCTACGACCTGTACCAGTGGGCCGCCGCCTACGCCGCCGACCGGTTTCACAACGACCTCACCTTCTACCTGGCCGGCGCCAGGATCGGGCTCGCGCACGGCTGGTCCTCGATGTACGACCTGGCCCTGCAGCAGGGCGAGCTGGACGCCATGGGCTCAGGCATCCACATCGCCGAGCTCGCGCGCTACATCAGCCCGCCCCCTGTCGCCTGGCTGGCCATCCCGTTCACGCTGCTGCCCTACCCGGTCGCCTACTGGACCTGGTCCGGGCTGCTGCTGGCGGCGCTCGCGCTGACGTGGCGGCTGGCCGCGCCCGACGTGGGTCGCGCGCGCGTCATCTTCCTTGCGGCCGCGCTGGGCTGGCTCCCGGTGATCTATGGGCTGCAGCTCGCGCAACCCGGTCTTTTCGTCGCCCTCGGGGTGGCCGGCTCATACGCCCTGCTGCGTTCGGGACGCCCGCTCTGGGCCGGCATCGCGCTCGGCGCGCTCGCGCTGAAGCCGCAGCTCGCGTTCCTCGTCCCCGTCGCCCTTCTCGTGACTCGGAACGACCGCGCATTCGCCGGCAGCGTGCTGGCGCTCGGCTTGCTGGCCGCCGCCTCCGCGACAGCTCTCGGCGGCGGTGGATTGAGCGACTACCTGGCCCGGCTGAACTTTGCCGCCGGCGTCCCCGTGAACCGAGAGCTCACCCTCGCCTACTTCCTTGGCCCAGGGTTGCTGACCCGCGCGGTCCAGGTGGCGATCGGCGCCTGGTCGCTTTTTCTCGCGTACCGGACGCGACGGTGGGGAGTCGAGTGGCCGTACGCCTGCGCGCTGGCCGGCGGCATGCTTGCGACCCCGTACGTGCATCTCGACGATCTCGCGATGCTCGGGCTCGCCTCGTGGCTCATCCTTCGCGCACCGCACCCGCGCGGCACGTGGGCCTACCTGCTCGCCGTGGTCCTGGCAGTGGAGGGTGAGCCGATCTGGGGTCCGGCACCGGTCATCGTCGCTGAGCTGGTCTCGCTCGGACTTCTGTCAGTGGTGGCGCTGACGAGCGCTACGCCGGCCTGGAGGCCGGTTGTTGCAGCGCGGGCTGCGCCGGGTGATGGCCGTTTGCCTCGTCCGACCACGCTTCGGTGAACTGGCTGTTGTAGAGCCCGTAGTAGAAGCCTTGCCGTCTCAGCAGCTCGGCGTGCGTGCCCTGTTCGACGATCCTGCCCTCGTCCATCACCACGATGGCGTCGGCGTTGCGGATCGTCGACAGGCGGTGCGCGATGACGAAGCTCGTGCGGCCATGCCGAAGCTGAGCCATCGCCTTCTGGATCAGCACCTCCGTCCTGGTGTCGACGTTGCTCGTCGCCTCATCGAGGATCAGGATGCTGGGGTCGGCGAGGAAGGCGCGCGCGATGGTGAGCAGCTGGCGCTGTCCCGACGAGAGCTCCGACGCATCCTCGTCGAGCACGGTGTCATAGCCCATGGGCAGCGTGCGGACGAACGAGTCGACATGCGCCGCCTGCGCCGCCGCAACGACCTCGTCCTCCGTCGCCCCGTCCTTCCCATAGGCGATGTTGTCGCGAATGGTGCCCGCGAACAACCACGTGTCCTGGAGAACCATGCCGAACGCCCTGCGCACCTCGTCGCGCGGGATCTCGCCCGTGTTGACCTCGTCCAGGCAGATGTTTCCCGAATCGATGTCGTAGAACCGCATCAGCAGGTTGACGATCGTCGTCTTGCCGGCGCCGGTCGGACCGACGATGGCGATCGTCTGCCCGGGCCGGACCTGCAGGTTGAAGTCCGTGATCAGCGGCTTGGCGGGCTCGTAGCGGAAGTTGACGCGCTCGAGCGCCACCCGTCCGGAAGGCTCTCCGAGCGAGGCGCCGGTCTCGACGTCAGGTGTCTCTTCTTCGGCGCCCAGCAGCTCGAAGACTCGCTCCGACGAGGCCAGGCCGGACTGCAGCAGGTTCATCTGGCCGGCGATCTGCATGATCGGCATCGTGAACTGGCGCGAGTACTGGATGAAGGCCTGCACGTCGCCCAGCGTCATGCTCCCTGACGCCACCCGGTAGGCGCCCACCACAGCGACCGCCACGTAGTTGAGGTTGGACAGAAACTGGATCGCCGGCTGGATGATGCCGGACAGGAACTGGGCGCGGAAGCTGGCCTCGTAGAGGCGCCGGTTGTGGACGTCGAAGATCTCCTGCGCCTTTGCCCGCCGGCCGAACACCTGCACCAGCGCATGGCCGGTGTGCATCTCCTCGACGTGACCGTTGAGCGTGCCGGTCCATTTCCACTGCGCGGCGAACTGCTTCTGGGAGCGCCGCGCAATGACGAGCGTCACCACGACCGAGAGCGGGATGGTGACGAGCGCGATCAGGGCGAGCAGCGGGCTGATCCACACCATCATCACCAGCACCCCGACAACGGTCAGCACCGAGGTCACGATCTGGCTCAGCCCCTGCTGCAGGGTTGTCGAGATGTTGTCCACATCGTTGGTGACCCGGCTGAGGATGTCGCCATGCGAATGGCTGTCGAAGTACTTCAGTGGCAGGCGCCCGAGCTTTGCCTCGACGTCGCGCCGCATCCCGTAGACGGTGCGTTGGGCGACGCCGGCCATGATGTAGCCCTGGGCCCACATCAGGATCGAAGAGAAGACATACAGCCCGACGGCCAGGAGCAGCGTCGCCGCGAGGGCGTTGAAGTCGATGCCCAGGCCTGGCGTGACATCCATGGCCGACAGCATCTGGGCGATCTGACCCTGGCCGTGCGCCTGGAGAAGCGCGATCGCCTGGTCCTTGGTCAGACCGGCGGGCAGCATCTTGCCGACGACGCCGTTGAAGATGATGTTCGTCGCGTTGCCGATGATCTTCGGTCCGATCACCGAGAACGCGACGCTGCCGATGCCCAGCAGCACGACGACGATGATGAGAGGCAGCTCCGGGCGAAGCCGGCCGAGCAGCTGACGCAGCGTCTTGCCCGGGTCGCTCACCTTGGGCGCCGGCGGGCCGCTCATCCCGCCCATCCACCCACCTGGTCCCCGGCGCGGCGCGCCGGCAGGGCCGCCACCTGCTCCTGGGCGGTTGATCATGCGACCGCCTCCGCGCCGAGCTGGGAGTCGACAATCTCCCGGTACGGTTCGCAGGACGCCATCAGCACGTCGTGGGAACCGATGCCGACGACGCGGCCTTCGTCGAGAACGATGATCCGGTCGGCGTGCATGACGGTGCTGACGCGCTGGGCGACGATGAGCACTGTCGCCTCCCTCGTCATCGACCGCAGGGCCGCGCGAAGCCTTGCGTCGGTGCCGGCGTCGAGGGCGGAGAAGCAGTCGTCGAAGAGGTAGATCGCCGGCCGCTTGACCAGCGCACGCGCGATCGCCAGGCGCTGGCGCTGGCCTCCCGACACATTGGTGCCGCCCTGGTCGATCGGCGCCTCCAGCCCGCCGGGCATCGCTTCGACAAAATCTCTCGCCTGCCCGACCTCCAGGGCGCGCCACAGCTCGTCGTCAGTGGCCTCTTCGTTGCCGAACCGCAGGTTGCTGGCGACCGTGCCGCTGAACAGGTAAGCCCGCTGCGGGACCAGCCCGATCCGGCTCCACACCTGCTCCAGGGATTGCTCACTTACGTCGACGCTGTCGATCAAAACGTGCCCGTGGCTCACGTCGAAAAAGCGTGGGATGAGGTTGAGGAGCGTCGTCTTGCCAGACCCGGTTCCGCCGATGATCGCGGTGGTCTGTCCGGGAAGCAGCTCGAAGTTGA